>ERZ1034880.411-NODE-411-length-13427-cov-57.975621_pt1 | contig 13427 bp, 13 predicted proteins | sample MGYA00520630_ERZ1034880 | MGnify/ENA primary metagenome ERZ1034880 (study PRJEB33766, sample SAMN09781725) | gut metagenome | biome: gut microbiome | host: Homo sapiens | place: Madagascar | study: EMG produced TPA metagenomics assembly of the PRJNA485056 data...
ACCCGCGACCAACGGATTAAGAGTCCGCTGCTCTACCAACTGAGCTAACAACCCAGCGCATAAGAATTCGTTTGGATGGTGGGTCGTGAGAGATTCGAACTCTCGACCAACGGATTAAAAGTCCGCTGCTCTACCGACTGAGCTAACGACCCAATCACCGAACGTTTTGTTTTGTTGATTAACTCAACGGCGACTATTTTACTAAAAATTTATGATCTTGCAAGCATTTTTTTACAAAAATTTCATATTTTTTCACGAACATGATTTTTAAGCGGTTCTTATTCCACCATTAGTTTTGAGATCTTAAAGACTTTGCCTAGTTTGTTAATAGTTAATGTAAGATATTCAAAAAAAAATGAGACAAATTGCTTATTTGCTTATAGAACAATTTGATAATTATTATTGATTTATAAAAGAAAACCATCCAAAGATTTACCTTTGAATGGTCTTAAAGCATAAAGATTTTCAATCAAATGACTGAATTATTATTTCTTTACTAGTTTAAAGAAGCCAGTTCCTTCTTTGCTAAAGCTGTTGAGCTTGAGGTAGGATAAGTTTTAATCAGAACTTCAAAGAACTTCTTAGCCTTATCTTTATCGCCTAGAGCTTTCGAGGTTACACCTAACTTATATAAAGCATCAGCTCTCTTGGTTGAACCTTTAAACTTGGCAGTGTTTAAGAAACTTACACGCGCATCCTGATATTTCTTCTGCTTATACTGAACCTGCCCTAACCAGTACCAAGCATTTGGAGTTAAAGAGTTATTAGGATATTTAGTTACATAGTTTGAAAAACCAGTAGCTGATTCTGACAATTTATTTTTAACTAAAAGGTTATAGGCACTCTGATACATCTTTACAGCCTGTGCATCAGCAACAGGTAAGGATGAGTCACTACCTGCTGAAGGAGTTGCGGCAGCTGTGCTTTGTGTCTGTACTTTACTCTTAGATAAAGTAGCTCCTGAATTACCAGTGACAGTATTGATTGGAATTGAGTTTGTGTTATTAGCATTGGTATTAGGATCAGTCTTAGCGTTCTGAGCGGTCTGTGCGTTAGCATCAGTGTTATCAGAACCATTTTGACCACTTGTGTTACCAGAATTTGCAGCTAACTTTGACTTTAAATCAGAATTTTCTTGTTGCAGTACCTGAAGATCATGATTTAAAGACTCAATTTGGCCTTCTGAATCTGCTAACTTGCTTTGTAGATCCTGCACCTGATTCTGAAGCTTTAACATATTCAACTGCATTGCCTGTATCTGAGCATCATCAGCATTTGCACTAAATGAAGCTGTTATTGCTAAAGCCAGAGCTGAATATTTAAATAAATTTAAAATTCTGTTCACTTTTGTTGCTCCGAATTAATTGATCCGAAATGTTTTTTTAGATCATATACAATTCACAAGAAAATAACAAAATAGTCTGAAAATGGTCATATTTAGACCTACGAAAAAGGGTGAACCTAAGTCCACCCTCATATTCTATTTTGCAATACTTATGCTTAAATTATAAACATAAGCTTATAAAATTAGTAGTTTAATACAGCACGACGGTTCTTAGACCAAGCTGATTCATCATGACCTTCAACAGCAGGCTTCTCTTCACCATAGCTTACGATTGAAAGCTGATTTACATCAACGCCTAAGTTCTGCATGTAACGAGCAACTGAACGAGCACGTCTCTCACCTAAAGCGATGTTGTACTCAGGAGTACCACGCTCATCGGTGTGACCTTCGATAATTACACGAGCCTCAGGGTTCTTCTTTAAGTAAGCTGCGTTAGCCTGCATTACACCTAAGTACTGATCCTGAATGTTCTCTGAGTTATAAGCAAAGTAAATGGTATGGTTGTCTGCTAATTCAGCAGGGCCATTCCAACCGTCAGCTGAACCGTTAGGTTCACCTACGGTTAAAGCACCATCAGAGTCTAAACCTAAAGATGCATCTGAACCATCTTCAACTAATGAAGACTGATCATTTTTTGATGAACATGCAGTCATAGTTACTAGAGCTAGAGAGCAAATCAAAGTTATCAAGTAGTTCTTAAACATTTTTTATTTCCTGTAAGTTATGTTTAACTATTGTTTTATCAATTTTGTAGAAGTTCTTCTAGCCTTCTACATAAATTCTGTTACTTCTGCAGTAATGGGCCCCATGAAGGAGAGCTAATCTCACCTGCACTTGATGGAAGATTTGCCTTAAATCTACCGTCAGATGATACGATAGCCAGACCTTTACGTCCTTGATATACTGTTGAATATATTACCATACTTCCGTTAGGTGCAACACTTGGTGATTCATCTAATGAAGAAGTTGTTAGCATATAAATGCTACCGTCTGGATCAACTCTTGCAACTCTAAAGCCATTAACCTGAGTAATAACGATTAAAGACTTGGTGCCAGGGATCTGCTTTGCTGATAAGTTCTTTGCTCCCTGATAGGTAACTCTCTGAGTGCTCTGAGTTGCAAAGTCGTATCTGTAGATCTGAGCTCTACCACCACGCTCTGAGGTAAAGTACAGTGACTTGCTGTCAGCAGCCCATGTAGGCTCAGTATCAATTGCCTTGTTACTGGTTACGCGAACAAAACGAGATTGAGTTAAATCAAAGTAGTAAATATCAGGCTGACCATCTTTTGATAAGGTCATAGCAATCTTAGTACCATCTGGTGACCAAGCTGGAGAGCTGTTCAATCCTGAGAATGAAGCTAACTTCTGACGCTTCTTAGAGATGATATCCTGAACAAAGATAGCAGGTGATCTCTTCTCAAAGCTTACATAAGCCAAACGTCTGCCATCAGGTGACCATGAAGGAGTCATGATAGGCTGAGTTGACTTCACAATTGGAGTCTCGTTGTAGCCATCATAATCAGCAGTCATTAACTGATATGGGAATGGGGCACCAAACTTGGTTACTACATAAGCAATACGTGTTCTAAAACAGCCTCTCTGACCTGTGAATGCTTCATAGATTCTGTCAGAAATTCTGTGAGAAGCCTGACGCATAGTAGCTAAGCTTGAATCGCCCTTATAGTGAGCTAAAACTTTGCCCTTGTTTGCGCCCTGTAGACCTACAACCTGGAACTCAACGTTGTAAACCTTATTGCCTTTATCCTGAACAACACCTGCTACAGCAACTTCAGCACCTGAGGTTGCAGCAACATCAGCATTCACCTGACCATTCTGAACACCACCCTGAGGCAGAGCTGAGGTTGCAATTGGTGAAAACTTACCAGATCTCATTAAATCAGCAGAAACTACTGATGCCACATCAAGATTTACAGCTGAAGCTTGTGAGAATGGATAAACGGCGATCTTATGACCTTCGTTAATACCACCAGTAATTTCAATCTGTAATTCAGCATTGGCTGTTGTCGCTGTAAGTAACACAGCTACGGCTGCCAGAATTCTCTTTAGCATGAATTTAACTCCCTGAAAAATTTTTAAATATTATATGCCTATCAAAGCTTAGGTGTCATAGAAATCTTTATATTAGAGCACTCTGGGCAAGTAGCAGGTGGTCTTGGGAACATACCCACCATTCTAATTGCATCCAGTGCACTCTGGCAGACCTTCTCATCCCCCTGACAGCTCTCGTCAGTTACGGTACCATCAGCTGTTACCTTAATTGATACCACAACCTTTTTGCCGTTCATTGACTGATCGACTCTCCAGTTCTGCTCAATTAAGCCACGAACCTTATCACCGTAACCGCCATCTCCGCCACCACCGCCAGAGCCTAAGCCCTGACCGTTCTTTTCATCGCCATCAGCGGTACCTAAAATGTCGCCTTCTAATGAGTCAGCTTCAGCTTTTGCTTTGGCAGCAGCTGCTGCCTTTGCCTTAGCATCTGCCTGAGCTTTTGCCTTTGCTGCAGCTTCAGCTTTCTTTTTAGCTTCAGCTTCTGCCTCAGCTTTCTTTTTAGCCTCTGCTTCAGCCTTCTTCTTAGCTTCAGCCTCGGCTTTCTTCTTAGCCTCTGCTACTTTCTTAGCTTCTTCCTCTGCCTTTTTCTTAGCCTCAGCTTCAGCTTTCTTCTTTTGCTCAAGCTTCTTCTGTTCTTCTAACTTTTTCTGCTCTTCAAGTTTCTTTTGCTCTTCAAGCTTTTTCTTTTCCTCAGCTTTCTTTAAAGCTAAAGCTTTTTCTTCTTCAATCTTACGAGCTTTTTCGATTTCTTGTTTCTTTTGCAGAGCAATAGCTTCCTGACGTTGCTGTTCTTGAGCTTTTTGCTCCTGAAGACGCTGTTCCATCTCCTGTTTTGCCTGTTCTACAGAGGTGTCCTCTTGAACAGTTTCTTCAGGCTCTGGAGCAGGAGCAGGTGCTGGAGCTGCTTTTGCTGTTCCATTAAGATTGCCTTTAGCTGGTGGCACAAAGGTTGCATGCATGATGTCACCTTGTCCCATATTAGGCCTTGTTGGCTTATCAAGCGAAAATCTGATAAGCAGCACTCCTAGCAGAATAGCATGCAATGCTACTGCTATGATAAAAGCTGCTTTCATGTTAATTTTCATATAAAAAAACCGTTAATTAGAATTGATTGGTTCAGTAACCAGACCTACACTCTTAACACCACCGTTTTTCAAAGCATTCATCAGCTGAATAACATTGTCATATGCTACCTGAGCATCACCTTGAACAACTACTGGTCTTGAAGGATCTTTTTGTAATTGAGCTGATACATAAGCTGTAAGTTCATCTAAACTGCCCATTTTCTCAGAGGTAGTATCAATACTTACATAATACTGTCCAGCCTTATCAACTGTTGCGATAATAGGAGTCTGCTGATTTTCGTTCATTGTCTCAGATTGTGCCTGAGGTAAATCTACAGTCACCCCCTGCATCACAACAGGTGCTGTTGCAATAAAAATAACCAATAGAACCAGCATAACATCAATGTAAGGAACCACATTGATCTCTGCTTTGGCTCTTGACTTGCTACGAGTACGTGCAGTCTGCATGATTAGCGCTCCTGACCGTTACTTTGAGGTCTAGAGAAGTTTCTCATTCTGTCACCTTCAACCCCTGGGGTCTGGTAACGAACAGAACTTTGTGTATGAGCAGCTCTATTTAAACGGGCTCTGGCAAAAGCTGTCTGCTGCTCTTCCCCTCCTACTGTAGTGTGAGAGAATGTCTTCTGAGGTTCACGAACATAGCCTGTAGTGCTCTGTGAATGATAGGTTGGAGTCTGATGCATTGAAGACTGCATTGAAGACTGCATAGTTGAAGCAGTGTTCTGAACATTATCCTTTTTCTGATTCATTTCAGAACGAACACGAACCAAACGTCTGTTTAGAATTGTTGCAAACTCATCCATGAAGTTGATGTATCTGTTCTCTAAGGTCTCAACTTTAGTTACGAAACGGTTATAGAACATAACAGCCGGAATTGCAGCAAACAGACCCATAGCAGTAGCAATCAAAGCTTCAGCAATAGGAGGAGCTACCATTGACAGTGTTGCATTCTTTACAGCAGCTAAAGCAATGAAAGCATGCATAATTCCCCAAACAGTACCAAACAGACCGATATAAGGGCTGATAGAACCTACGGTGGCTAAGGTTGCCAAGTGTGACTCAAGGTTTTCTAATTCTCTTGACTCAGATACTTTCATCTGGCGGTAAGTACCATCCATCACAACTTCCTGATCAGCAGGTCCTGAGTTAATCAATCTTACGAACTCTTTAAAACCAGCTGTATAAATCACCTCAAGACCGATTAGTTCATTTGAACGTTTTACACAGTCCTGATACAGATTGTTAAGATCAATTCCTGACCAAAACTTCTCTTCAAATTCATCAGCCTTGACTCTAGCATTCTTATAAGCACTAGATCTTGAAACAATAATTGTCCATGAAGCTACTGATAAAGACAGTAAGAACAGCATTACCACCTGAACTAGTGTACTTGCATTTAATATTAGGTGGGTAATAGACAACTGGCCTGAAGTATCCATTTAGAACTTAACCTCTAAGTTTGTTACATCCTCTGGTATAAATTGCTTGATATAAGCTAAAGCCTCACGACTCATTGGAGTAGGCTTCATCTTTTTCATATCTAAAAATGCTATCGAGCATTCAAATTCAAACAATAATTCTGAGTGTTGATTATAAACTTGTTGAAAAATTTTTAAACTTGCAAATCGAGCTTTTGTTGGAATACAGGTAACCGTAAGCAGATCATCTAGCTTTGCTGAGCTAATATAATTACCTTTGATATTTTTTATTACAAAGCCTAGCTTTTGCTCCAACATAGAACTTTGACTCATTCCCATTACGCGCAGCCACTCAGTTCTGGCTCTTTCGCAGAATTTTAGGTAGTTGGCATAATAGACAATTCCACCAGCATCAGTATCTTCATAATAAACACGAGACTGATTGGTAAAAACTTTTGCTGTCATTATGAATTTTCCTTTTCAATCTTTAAACCAAATTTCTTATAGGCTTTATCAGTGGCTATACGACCGGTTCTTGAGCGTTGCACGAAGCCTTGCTGAATAATATACGGCTCTACAACATTCTCGAGGGTATCTCTGTCATGACCTAATGAAGCTGCCAGACTTTCAATACCTACAGGTCCGCCTGCAAAATCATAGATAATGCTGCGTAAATACTGTCTGTCAAAATCATCAAAACCGTCTTCATCAATTCTTAACATGGTAAGGGCTGACTTTGCGATATCCAAGGTGATTCTGCCATTACCTTTTACCTGTGCATAATCTCTTACACGACGTAACAGTCTGTTGGCAATTCGGGGTGTACCGCGTGATCTTTTAGCAATCTCATGAGCACCATCTTTATCAATTAGAACTTTTAATTTTGAAGCAGAGCAATTGATAATGATTTCAAGTTCTTCTGGTGTATAGAACTTTAACTGCAGGATAATGCCAAATCTTGCACGCAGAGGTGAGGTTAAAGTACCGGCTCTTGTAGTTGCACCAACCAGAGTAAAAGGATTTAGAGTGATCTTAATTGAACGGGCTGAAGGTCCCTCACCAGTCATAATATCTACCATGTAATCTTCCATGGCAGGATATAAAAACTCTTCGATTACAGGTGACAGTCTGTGGATCTCATCAATAAAGATAACGTTTCTAGGTTGCAAATTGGTAAGCAGAGCTGCTGCATCACCTTTCTTTTCAAGTGCAGGTCCTGAGGTCTGTGAGATACCTACAGATAGTTCATTTGCAATAATGTTAGATAATGTTGTCTTACCAAGACCAGGAGGACCGAAGATCAACACATGATCTAAAGCTTCTCCACGCTGTTTGGCAGCTTTTAGCGCAATCCCCAACTGCTCTTTTACCTCAGTCTGACCTATGTAGTCATCCAAAGTCTGAGGTCTTAATGCTCTATCTTCTGAGGCTTTAGTATTTTCTAAAATTTCCTCTTCAGGAGTTTTTTCAGGTCTTATATCTGAACTTACTTCTAGTGAGTCTGCAAAAATACCTAAATCTTTATCTGATGGCATAAATTAAGCGCGTCCTTTGGAAATTAAAGCTAAAGCTGCAACAATGATTTCCTGAGTGGTCATATCGTGATTTTGTGCTAACACAGCTTTTACACACTTGATAGCATCGCCTTCTTTATAACCTAAGGCAGTCATAGCAGCAATTGCATCATTAAAGTTCTCATTAGCCTGAGTTGCAGCACTTGCATTAGAACCTAAAGCCACATTTTCGGCTACTGAGAAGTTCTTTAATCTATCCTTTAACTCAACTACCATTCTTTGAGCAGTCTTTTTGCCCACGCCAGGGATCTGCTCTAAAGCTTTAGACTGTTCACCTAAAACAGATTCAACAAATGAATCTACATCAAATGTAGATAACACAGCTAGAGCCATCTTAGGACCAACACCGTTAACCTTGATTAAGGTTCTAAAAAGCTCTCTTTGCTCAACTGAGCTGAAGCCATATAGAATTTGAGCATCTTCCCTTACAACATGCTGGATAAATACAAAGGTATTCTCGCCTACCTTTAAATTTCCAAGACAGGTAACTGGCATATCAACTTCATAGCCAACTCCACCTACCTCAATAAGTGCAGTTACACCATCTATTCTTAAAACTTTTCCTTGTAAACTTCCAATCATTAAAGATTACCTATTGTGTTGATAACTACTATCAAAAGATAAAGCATAGCTATCATTATTATTTTTCTCTTTGGAATCTGCCATGAACTGAGCCTTGTGTTGCCACACCAGCGCCCATAGCTTTTGTAACTTTACTTGTAAAGCAGTGACAAAGAGCACAAGCTAAGCCGTCAGCAGCATCTGCTTGTGGATTACCGTTTAATCTTAAGATCTTTTTGACCATGAACTGAACTTGTTCTTTGTCAGCCCAACCATACCCTACTACAGATTGCTTAATTTGCATTGGAGTATACTCAAACACACTTAGACCTTGATTAGCCCCTGCTACAATCGCGCTCGCTCTGGCCTCTGACAGTTTTACAGTTGACTGAACATTTTTAGATAAGAAGGTTTCTTCAACTGCCATTGCATCAGGTTTGAACTGTTCAACTAAAGCTGTGACACCATCATAGATGATCTTAAGTTTAGAAGCTAAATCTCCATCACCAGTTTTAATACAACCAGATCCTATATACACGGGCTCATTGCCATTCATTCTGACAATGCCGTAGCCTGTAAATCTTGAGCCAGGATCGATACCTATGATAATTTCTGACATCTATCTTATCTTTTGTAAAAGGTCTTTTGAGGTTGTACTCTCATTAACTTTAAGCAAAAAATACAGGTAAAAACACCTGTAAATTAAACCAGTTGTTTAAAAGTTAATGTTTAATCTAATATCTGTAAATTATACCTTATGAATTTAAAAATTGCTTTTTATACTTACAGAAAATAAAAAAAGCAGAACCTAAAAAGATCCTGCTTTAACAATGAAAATATGAGATTTCAAATGGAGCAGATTGCGCTGTTCCTACATAAGCGAACTATATTAGAACCAAGCCTCTGCCTGTACACCGAAGATGTACTGATTGTTATCTCCACCATTCCAATCTAGCATGTAAGAAGGTACCATTGATTCATGACCGTAATGCTTGTAAGTAGCATAGAAACGGATCTCTGGGCGTGTCCATGCATTGTAAGCATCAGGATTTACAGCATAAGCTAAAGTTAACTTACCAATGTTTTGATTGAACTTAGAACCATCAACTTTTTCGCCGGTTAATGTGTAATAACCACCTTCGACCATAAATTTGGTCATCTTAGTTAATACATAAACAGGGCGTAAAACAGCTTGGAACATCTTTGACTTAGGAGCATCACTTACTGTCTTACGATCTGCATATGTACCTCTTACGTGGTATAACATGTGGAATCTGTCGGTAAAATTAACAGCACCAAAGTTCATTAAATCCCATGCATAGGCATTTGAATTTACAGTTCCATAAACAGAACTTGCTAAATCGTTACCATATGCAGCACCAGCCCAGTTTGCATTGCCACCTTTAGCATAACGTAGAACTGTATTATTCCAACCGTTTAATACAGGCATACCTAACTTAACAGCAAACAAGTTACCGTTCTCATAGTCCTTAACAGGACTTACACCACGAGATGAAGAATATCTCTGAGGCATAATACGTGTATAGCGTAGTTCTAAGTTGCCAGGACCAACAGGGAAAGCGTATGCAACATCTACCTTGTTGTCAGTAACACAGTATCTATTACCCTTCTGGAACTCTTGATCTTTAATATCATTTTTAACCCAATGTGCAGAGAATTTACCTGAACCTAATGATATGTTCTCAATACCAACACCATTACCTGATGTATTTCTCCAGTATTGGTCAACCAAGTGAGAATCCTCACGGTTATATTTCTTACCTGCCCATAATACAGCATCAGGGTCAATATCAAATAGACCTTTAACTTTTAAATACCCTTGGGTTAAAGCTAGATCAGTAGAATTCTGATCTCGTAAATCGGTGAAGTTACCATCGACCTTAGATTTGTAAGCTACTGATGTAACGAAATCCCACTGAGTACCATCAGTCTCATTTAAAGTTACATTAGGAGCAAGCTCAATATAAGTATCAAACTGATTTCCTAAACGACCAACTAAATTTTCTTCCTGACTCGAATAAGCAGACCTACTTGCAACACCGGTACGGAAGTATGAAACATCACCGTGAAGTAATGATGCACCAGTACCACTAGCATATGCAGAAGACATAGAGAAAGAAGCTGCAACGACAGCAGCTGCCAGAAGATTAACTTTTTTCATTTTTTACACCCCATAATAAAGCTCCTAAAGCGTGGAGCTTTAGTAATTGAGGGGGGGGGTATAAAAAGTAAAAAAATTAAGTACAGAGAATGGAGGGGAGGCGTTTTTTTGGGGAGGTAAAAAATGAAGAACAGAGCAGAACTTTACCTCTTCCGCATTTTTCACAGGTCGCGCCTCAAGCAAGGCTAAAAGTTCAGAAAAAGCGCTCAAAAGCGCCTCAGAGCAAGGTCTTGCGCCCCCTGTTCCTCCAAGACCTCGTTCCCCACCTCTCTCCCCACTCTACCGAAGTACCATAAAAGAGGGATATTGAAGACATATAAAAAACTGTTACGGACTTCTCTCTTTACTTCGGTATAGAAGATCACTGACAGATCATTACATTGTTCTGAATAATGTTTTTTTCTGAACACGATAACTAATCACGATTTAAGTCACTTTTTATATCTTTAACTTTTCTATTAGAAGTTCAAATAGATTTTCTTTTAATAAAACGTGTAATTTTTTAAATTTGCTTTTAATAAAACGAGATATATTTAGTTATATCTTTTTATAAAACGTGATTTATCTATGTTCAGAAAAATTGAAAATAAGCTTGTAGCTTGGAAAGAATCAACTAAGAAAAAGGCATTGCTGATTACTGGAGCAAGACAGATCGGCAAGACTTATATTATTAGAGAATTTGCAAAGAAGTACTATGAGCATTTCATTGAGATAAACTTCATTACTCAACCGTCAGCTAACGCCATTTTCGATGGAGATCTTGATGCCAAAACAGTAATGATGAATTTATCTGCATTCTTAAGAGATGAACTTGTACCTTATAAGACATTGATCTTTTTTGATGAGATTCAAGAATGCCCTAATGCTAGAACTGCAATTAAGTTTTTAGTTGAAGATGGGCAATTTGATTTTATTGAGTCAGGATCTTTACTTGGTGTAAGTTATAAAGCAGTACCCTCATATCCTGTTGGTTTTGAAGAAGCTCTTCAAATGTACCCAATGGATTTTGAGGAGTTTTGTATAGCAACTGGTGTTAAGAAAGATACTTTATCTTACCTTAAAGAGTGCTATGAAAAAGGAGTTGCACCTTCTGAGCTTATTCACAATAAAATGCAGGATCTGTTCAAATACTACATTATTGTAGGTGGTATGCCAGAAGTTGTATCAACATTTATAGAATCCCATGATATAGGTAAGGTAATTGAAAAACAAAAAGATATCCTTGCCTTATACAGACAAGACATTAGTAAATACTCTAAAAAAGACAAAGCAAAAATTACTAATGTTTTTGACAGGATCCCTTCAGAACTAGAAGCTAAAACCAGACGATTTAATCTGGCAAGCATTGATAAGAATGCACGCCTACGAGAATATGAGGATGCATTTGTTTGGTTAAAAGATGCAGGTGTTGCGCTACCTAGCTATAACCTTAATGAGATCAAAATTCCACTTAAAATCAATGAACAAAGCAGACTCTTTAAGTTATTTCTTTGTGACACAGGCCTATTGTGCGCAATGTGCCTTGAAAACGTTCAATTTGAGATCTTAAAAGGAAATCTCTCCATAAATATGGGAGGAATTTTAGAGAACGTTTTTGCACAACTTATAGCATCAAATGGATATTCATTACGTTACTACAATAAACAGAAGATAGGAGAAGTCGATTTTGTAATACAGAAAGGTTCTGAAATTCTACCTATTGAGATCAAATCAGGAAAAAGCTATAAACAGCATGCAGCACTTGATAACGTAATAAAGGTAACTGAGTGGAAATTAAGTAAAGCACTAGTTTTCTGTCAAGATAACTTATCTAAAGAACATAAGATAACTTACCTACCATGGTATATGGTGATGTTTCTTGTACAAGATGCTATTGGTGAGTCATTAAAAGTAGAACTTGATGTTGATTTTTAGATAGAGAAAAGTCTTAATTGAAGATTAACGCAAAAGAGCGGCAATTGCCGCTCTTTATTAGATAAGTTTGTACTTAGGGTTAACTATTACCACCAAGCTTCAGCCTGAACACCAACAGTGATGTCAGTTGCACCCTTTCTGTAGCCATCTGAGAAAGTAGCATCCTTATCTGAGCCATGTAACCAAGCTGTGTATACACGGATTTCAGGACGTGACCAGAAGTTACCTGCATCAGGAGTTAAAGCGTAAGCTAAAGTAGCCTTCTGCATACGCTCCTGCTCTTTCCAGCCATTATCATACTCGGTGTACTGACCGTAAGAACCTAATTCTACGTATACACGTGTCATCTTGGTTAGCTTATACCAAGGACGTACTACAGCGTGGAAAGTCTTAACTTTCTTATTGTTACCGTTATCACCGTCTAACTTCTGATAAGCATAGTCAACCTGGTGGAACATCTTTAAATCACCAACGATAGTGGTTTCACCAAAGTTATATAACTTGAATGCGTTACCATCATCTCTATCATCGTGGTTCCAGCCCTGAACCTGAGTAGCTGCTGCTGATGCGCCCTTGAACCACTGGAATACGGTCTTATTCCAGCCGCCATTGAAGCCCTGGGTAAACTCTAAAGTAACAGTGTTACCATTTAACTGATTGTCAGTTACATTTTGCTTCTTCTGCTGAACATAGGTGTTACCGATTTGGAAAGAAGCACCGTCCCATGCAGGGAATGAATAACGAACATCAAAAATGTTGTTGCAATTAGTATTCTGAACGAAAGCTGTGCTGAACTTACCTGCACCTAGTGATACGTTTTCGATACCAGCACCGTTACCAGAGATATCGTAGTAGTAAGTATCAGTGATGTGAATATCTTCACGCTGTACGTACTTCTTACCTACCCAAATTTTTGCATCTTTGTCTGAATCGAATAAGCCTCTAGCTTCAACGTTGAACTGACGTAGAGCAATGTCACCATCAGCATTCTTACCTAAACCTACCCATGAACCTTCATTAGCAGTTGAAACAGCTAACATGGTGTTAACAGTCCAAACAGTGTCATCAACTTTAGCAACATCAGCACCTAAACCGATTTCGCCGTATAATCTTGACTCTGAACCTAAACGACCTACCTTGTGTGCTACGTCGTCGTTACCGTTGGTGTGACCATTCTTATCGAAGCCAACACCTGCACGCATATAACCATTGAAATATGCATTTGGAGTATAGTCAGCCTGAGCAGGCATTGCGAAAGCAGCAGCTAAAACAGC
>ERZ1034880.415-NODE-415-length-13342-cov-6.822006_pt1 | contig 13342 bp, 19 predicted proteins | sample MGYA00520630_ERZ1034880 | MGnify/ENA primary metagenome ERZ1034880 (study PRJEB33766, sample SAMN09781725) | gut metagenome | biome: gut microbiome | host: Homo sapiens | place: Madagascar | study: EMG produced TPA metagenomics assembly of the PRJNA485056 data set...
CGTTTGGTAAAACGTTTTTAGCAGGATGTTTACCATTTGACATCGAAAGGTTCGTATATGTCCCAAACCGCCGCCCCCAATGTCGCTTTTATTTTCGATTGCGACGGCACGTTGGTGAACAGCACCCCCGTTTGGGCCTATGCCCAGCCCGAGTTATTGCACCGCCACGGAGTTGACGTGACGGTCGATGATTTTGCCCAGTTTGAGCATTTGTCGCTCGAGGACGAGTGCCAGGCCTACCACGACACCTGGGGCATTGGCGCAAATGGTGAGGAGCTGTATCGCGAGCTGAGCGACATCCTGATCGATGGCTACTCCAAGGTGCCGCCGCGCGAGGGGCTCCTCGCATTTTTGGAGCAGGCGAAGGCGGAGGGCATTGCTATGTGCGTGGCCACGTCCACGCCGGCCGAGCTGGTAAAGTCTGCGCTCGATGGTGCCGGGCTCGACGCTTACATGGAGTTTGTTACCACGACGGGCGAGGCAGGTCGTTCCAAGCAGTTCCCGGATGTATATGAGCTGGCTCTGCGTCGCCTAGAGGAGCGCCACGGGCGCAAGTTTGAGCGCGCTTGGGTGTTTGAGGATGCGGTCTTTGGCCTTAAGAGCTCTGGTGCCGCTGGCTTTAAGCGCGTGGGCATCTATGATCCGCATGGCCGCATGGAGCGCGATGAGGTGCGCGCCAACTGCGATATCTTCATCGATAGCTATGAGGAGCTGGATCTGGCCCGCGTGCTCTCGTTTGAGGGATAGGCGAGGGCCGTGGCTTGTAAGGTTTTAGTGGTCTGTGGTTCGCCCGTGGTGGCGAGCGCGGATCTGCTACGTCAGCTAGCGGGAGAGTGCGGCCACATTGTTGCCGTGGACCGCGGGCTCGACGCGCTGCTGGGCGCCGGCCTGGGCTGCGACGTGTATGTGGGGGATGCCGATACGGTGAGCGATGCGGGACGCGCGCTAGTCGATGCCGCCACCGACTTTGAAGTCGAGCGCCACGACCCGTACAAAGACTATACCGATCTGGCGCTGGCGCTCGATTCCGTCCGCCGTCGCTGGCCGGGTGCCGAAGTAGTTGCGACCTGCGCCACCGGCGGTCGCCCGGATATGGCACTTTCCGTACTGGGGCTTCTCGCGGGCTACGAGGATGCCCCAATCTGGATTGTTGAGGACAAGGTGGTCGTCCGCATTTTGCACACAGGTGAGTCGTGGACCATCGAAGACGCCGAAGGCAAGACGTTCTCCATCATCGCCATAGCCCCCAACACCGATGTAAGCGAACAAGGCCTAGAGTGGGAGCTAGATCACAGCCCCCTAGGCCTGTTGGCCGACACCGGCATTAGCAATGTGGTCCGATCTACCGCAGTGATTGAGGTCCACACCGGCACTGCAATAGCGTATTTGCTGCATCAGGGTTCTATCAGGACGGTGGGCGAGTAGGAAAACCCGTAAGTGCGAGAAGCAATTGCAAAAAACTTCTTGCACAACCAAGAATCTTCCCCTATAGTATCTCTTCGTCACGGGGGCGTAGCTCAGCTGGGAGAGCGCTTGACTGGCAGTCAAGAGGTCAGGGGTTCGATCCCCCTCGTCTCCACCATCGTGAATGCAAGGCCACCCTATTGGGTGGCCTTTTTTATTTACATACGATATTTAGTGGCCTGAACTGCATTTTTGCAAATGCCCCGTCATGTCATTGCGAGTGAAGCTGCCGCGCGGCATAAACTCGTAGGGCACGCCAGGCGCGTCGCCCACGGCCATGCCGTAAACGCAATCCCTCACCGTCCGCAGTAAGCCCATGGTACACACCTAATTCCAGTTCATGCCGAACTTGCGCGATCCCAGGACGTCCTTCCAATGACTCTCGCGCTCGCACACCTCGGCAGTGGTCATCTTTGTGTCGCATACCTCAAGGATGGAGTAGGTAAAGTTCTCGATGATGTACCCAGCCTCGTGCTCGGCCATGATGGCCTTAAATTCCTTGTTTCCGCCCGTAGGGTCCTCGGGGTTGGCATAGGCGCTCCAACGCTGCCAGATACCCAGGTCCGCGCCTGCGTCCTTCTTGCTGTCGCCCGAGGCCGAGCCCACGTAGAGCTGCCCCGTCGCGGTGTCGGTGATGCAGTAGACGCCCTTCACGTTGTCCAACGCCCAGTACCAGTCGGAGCCCACGCTAGCGATAACGGCCTGCAGCGTCTTGTGGTCGATGCGAACGTACTTGTAGCCGGGGAAGGGGCTCACGTTGCCCAGACTCATCGAGTACTCGTACACAACGGGCTCAAAGTCTCGCATCGTGTTCACGTAGAACTTGTTGTAGATATCGCGTCCGATCGGCTTCTTCAACTTGATGATAAGACGCTTGATGTAGGCCTCGTAGTCAGGAAGAAGCGTCAGCTTGTAGCCCACGCCGCCCAGCACCTCGGGCACCACATTCTCCACTTTGTGCATGCCTCCGAAGATGAAATACTCAGGCCCGTAGGTGTAGTACTGGGCGAACGAGAGCAGGTAATCTGCATGATTGAGGTTATGACCGTGTGATTAAAATCGTTATTCTTTTGGTCGTTATTTTTGCCGTAAGTTCTATTGTTATGCTTGATGCCCTGGCTGTTCGTATTCCAGCTGCAGGTAAGTACTCTTGCTATTATTTGCGCGGTAATTATCGCCCTGTGTCACTCATACTTTCAATATGCATCTTTCTTTGGGCTCAGACTTGGACGTTACAGAGCCGAGTGATAAATACTCTCGGAGGGATGACGTTCGGCGTCTACCTCATTCATATGTATCCATCGGTGATGAACTGGATGTTCGGATCCGTTTTTGTCATATTTGGTATAATCGATAAATGGTATGCAGTGCCCTGGCTTTTAGGGTCGACAATATTAATATTTCTAGCGCTATCGAGTATTGAGTACGTCCGTAAGGGTTTATTTCAGTTGATTAATAGATCTAAACGCATGCTTGGTAGGCAGGAATCTTAAATTTGCGCGTCTAACGATGATAATGTTTAGCGATACTGCCCTTTATAGCTCGCTCGAGATTGGCCAATCAAAGTAAGTCCTGGTGAACAAATATATGAAGAGCTTAAAGGTCATGATTGAACATATGTCGAAAGGTGTACGCTGAAGTACAGTATGATCGCGTATTGGCCCCCCAGATTTCTTCGACCCGTATTATGAAGCTGCTCTTTTGGAACTTAAATAAAAAAGACAATGCCGATCTTGCCCTCACGTGCATGCGAGAGAAGGAGGTCGGCATTGCTGCTTTTGCCGAGTTTTCTGGAACTGAATTCTCAGATGAGCTCTTAAAGAGCTTTGGATATCGCCCAATGGGTTACGGTGGGTGTGACAAAATCAAAATAATTGCCCAGGATTCCATTGAAGTTATTGGTTGCTTTGAGGAGTCTCGGTTTACCGTGCTGCCGATGAAAATAGGCAAGATCTGTTTCGTTATTGCCGTTGCGCATCTTGTTGACCGTATGTCTTCAACCGATCCGGAACCAAGGCTAGTGGATATTCGAAAGATGATGGATGTGATTCACGGGTATGAAAACGAGCTATCAATTAAAAAGACGATCGTTATGGGCGACTTAAACGCAAATCCATATGATAAGGAGCTGCTTCTCCCCAACGCATTTAACGCGATGCTATTTAAAGGGTTAGTTAGAAATAAAACCGGAAGAACATGGTGCGGTGACGAATACCCCTTTCTGTATAACCCAACAATTCATTGGTTATCGGAGGAGCTGGAGAACTACGGATCCTTTTACTATTCCGGGGATTGTGCCAACCCTATTTGGAACTGTTATGACCAAGCCCTGGTAAGCCCAGAATTGATGGACTCCATTAATTCCTATAGCTATCTAAAGAGGATGGGGAATAGGGACTTGATTGCAAAAGTTCGTCCCAACAGTAAGATAAGCGACCATTTGCCGCTGTTAGTTGATATTGATTTGAGTTAGGTGAGTTATTTATGTCTCCCAGTGAAAACCCGTGGTTAGAGGTGCTTTCTCAACCTCAGCATAGGTCAACAGAGAAAATCGTTCCATATTTCAATGAACAGGCCAAGTTGTTGTCGAAGGCGTCCGACGGTAAGGTCAAAGGTTTTTTCTCTCAATCTTCTGACGTAAACAGAACGTTGTCTCCAACGCTGGAAGCCCTTGGCGCTATGTCCAAGGTGCTCCAGGACGTTGCGTCCGCCAGCGCAGTAAATCAAACTCCAAAAGTTGACCTTTTGAATGCAAACGACTTGTACAAGAAGAATTCCTATTGCTTCGAGATTCGTTCGGATAGATATCGATTCAGGTTATTCACAATTGAATTCGATCCGTCGTACCCTGCCGTCATGACCATTGACCGAGGCGTGTGCAGCGATCTTGCAAAGATCTACGACCGTTATAAATTCGAAGAGGCCGTGTCGTGCAATATCACGATACGAGACGATGAAGATCTCGACCGTGTTTTTAATCAGCTTCTTAAGAGCGAAAAGCTGATCTACATCTGCAACCGGCTGATGACCGAGACTGACTAAACGGTTTAGCGTCTTAATCTGTCTTTGGATTGCTAATTTAAAAGCGATTTGGCAAACTTCCGCATTAAGAACCGTATGTCATAGCGCCGGGCCTTTAGCCTATATGCACTAGAATATTGCGCGGGAATTAATACTTCCCGCGCAATATTTGTTATGTAAAGGAATGCAAATGGACGAAGTGAAAAAACTCAGTATCGCAAATTTCAACATTACGTATGGGCAAGATAATGAGCCCATGCTGACTCACTTCCATGACATTTTGTATCCAGCGTTCTGTAATGAACAGAAAGTTCGCACTTCCAAAAATGTCAGCTATTTCTCGGATGTTGAGTTAAAGCTAATAAATTCGGAATATGTTCTTACGGGAAACCTTATCCGTGAAACTCATTACAGAGTTCGGACTATCGTTGTTGACAATGAGCTCGTCTCCTCTCCGAACTCCGTTCCAACTGCTCCATATTCTCGGTTCCTTATCTACCTTAAGAGCCACAGAATGATCCTCGTTAAGAATGAAGGCCAAAGCCCCAATCTCAAGAGTTTTCAAGCCGTTTTGAGGAAAGTTGTCGAGCGTTACATTCGCGAGGTGAACCGAGAAAGGGACAAAGCAGACTTACCTCTATTTCCTAATGCTCTAATTAATATCGTCAACATGCCCCTACCTGACAGCATTGATGAGACTATCAAAGAATTTGCGAAAATTAAGTCAATTAATCTTCGTTTTTTCCCTTTAAACAATGATATTGATCCGGCGCCGTTGCTGGGGCTCGTACGTTCAACAATGAATTCGATTGACTCAAAAACGGGAAACTTGACTTTCAATTCTCCTAAATCAGCTAACGGAATTTCTGATCTTTTTCAAGATAGCGTAGCTTCTGGCATTGCATCAGCAACGGTAACTGGTGAAAAAGAAGATGGCACAAAAGTCAAAATTACTGACAATCAACTTGGTTCTGAACTTCAGATTCCAAGTGCTGGAAATCTAAGCGGTGACGACGACAAGAGAATTGCAGACTACTGCATGAAACGTAATTATCTACCTGAAGCAAGTGAAGATAATGCAGCACTATATGGCGAAGCGCTCAATATTCTCGGTGCAATTATCAATAAGATTTAATTGAGGTTCTCGTTATGCCTGATAACCTTTCTCAAATTATAAATATTAGAAGTGTTAGCGAATTAATACGTGATAGTTTGAATGAAATAATCCCCGTAAAAGGTAGCCTTCTTATTTCATTTGGTATTTTGTTAGTTGCATTAATGCTTTCGGTCAATATCATTGATGCACATAACAGCATCGAGATATTTATTGGTGTGTCTGTCACTCTCAGGGATGTATTTTTAGGTTTATTTGGAGTTGCTCTATCTATTTTTGCAATCTTTTTTAGCTTGCTAGACGGGACTCAAATATATCGACTGACATTGCAAGAGGACAATCCGCTAATTACATATCTTCGCTATTACGAGAATGCGCTAGTGTTATTCTCGCTTGCTTTTATATCGAGTCTTTTAATTTCACTGTTCGACTACGCCACAGTTTATAAGCTCGCTTCTTTAATATGCCACGATCGATACCTTGAAACAGCATTTTGCCTTCTGTATTTAGCATTTTCATTCCGAATTGTCTTCGAAACTAAATCCCTTTTATTTAATACATTCACATTCACAAGAGCATGCATTTGTTTGAAGGGAAACGACGCAAAGGCAGAGATACTAATGGAACAGAATTTGCCACATTAAATTTATTCGATGTCAGCCACGACATCAGCTCGGGGCTCCAGAACCTGATCGAGGCCATCGTGGACGCCAACCGCACCCGCAAGGACTTCGTCGCCGACGAGGTGCTGCAGATGGTGTGGGACCGCGTCTACGCCGGCAAGGAGAAGCCGGTCGTGGGCGTGTACCGCCTGACGATGAAGTCCAACTCCGACAACTTCCGAGCGAGCTCCATCCAGGGCGTCATGAAGCGCGTGAAGGCCAAGGTCGTGCCCGTGGTAGTCTACGAGCCCACGCTGAACGCGCCGGAGTTCTTCGGCTCCGAGGTCACGCATGACCTGGAGTCCTTCAAGGCCGGCTGCGACGTGATCGTCGCCAACCGCTGGAGCGACGAGCTCTCGGACGTGGCTAACAAGGTGTACACGAGGGATCTTTTTAGGCGGGACTAGGGGAGCGGCGAATGAGTCGACTCTAGCCTAGTGCATAAATCCATTTGTAGAAAGAGGGTGTATCGGCTGCGCCGATACACCCTCTTTTGGTTAAACAGACCCCATTTGCCTTTAAATTCGCTTTGATATATATAATTTCGCTCTTTTATCCCTATCTTTCAATTACCACCTGTGGGAGCCGAGTCTGGATTAGGTGTTAAAGCATGCGACTGCTAAGTAGTTTTATTTAGCGGGATTTACCATAGCTCCTGAGAGCTGATGCTGAGCTCGCGAGTAGTCTTTGGGCGGACGATGGCTAGCCCTAAAAAACCCAGGGCATCTTATTTCAAGCAAATAATGCACACCAAAATATTTAGATCTGACTTCCATAGACAGATGTTTCAGTCTATTTTCCAATAGCTAAGGCAAATAAACATTGGAAGGCAAGACCGATTTATTCTCGTCAATGTCTTTAATGAGCAACCTTTGCTCTAGAAGAAGCTTATGCATGAGATTTTTTCCATGGTCTTTATTGTCGAGTGTGCTTCCATATTCATATAGAAGATGCGATATGCGTGAGTACAGCTCTTCACGAATTGCCTGCTCATCAACTGTTTTATCTGGCTTATTTGGATATTTCTTATACAGAAATACAAGTTTAGTATCTCCGCCGTATAAATTGACAGTGTCAAAAATTGATTGGAAGTACGAATAGTCAGCCCGAGAAAGCGAGTGTCCGAATATCTTGATGAAACCGGTATCGCTGTCACAGAGTTTTACAGTCTCGCTTTTATATGGCTCCAACGACATAAGCCTATATGTTTTTGTAAACGGCAACGCCGGATCATCTTCAGCGACGTCTTTTCCGTCAATGCCGAAAATGATGTCCGTTCTGCCCAGTGAGCCATGAATATTCCGAGCAGCAACAATTCCTAGTTTCGGATCTTCCGATTTAAATGGGGTCGTATAGTTAAAGTTAAGGATGGAAGATTCATAATTCTTTTGCTGGGATTCTTCAATGCAGGCATCACGTATGGCTGAAAAATACACTGCGGCCTTTTCTCTATAATCTTCGTTTTCCTCTACTTGCTCCTCGAGATATCTCGCAAAAATGCGCTCATATTTTTTTAGCGAAGATAGGAGGTAGCTTGTAAGTTCCGCCTGTGAAACATCTTCTTTTCCGAGTTGAGTCGACACAAATTTGTATAAATCGTCTTTTGGCCGCGGGAATGGAATTGTGCTTGATAGGTCAATGGCCAAACCCGTAACGCTAAACATTCTGTCTAGCCTTGAGCCCAATTCGTCTTCTTGGAAGACGAATGCAGAGATAAGACTTTCTATATCGCACCATAAAGGGTCGTCTTGTCCTTTTTCAGCAAGTATCATATCCCAAGCTTTTCTTTCGTCCTCAGGAATCGATTCGACTGAGAATGACCCGCTCGTCCTATCTCTGTAAAAGTCAGAGAACTTGGACTTCAATCCGCAGGTCAAGTCGAAACCATTTCCAAGAATTATTAGTTGGTGCATTATAAATTCCTTTCGCATATGGATTTCTGCATTTGGCTTCCTAGGTTTTACCCAGATATATACGCATTGCTTCTTCCATATCATCTCTTGGAATCCGACGCTCGAGCATGGCTGGGCGACGAATGCCTTCGCGGCTACGTCCGATATGGAATCCGCCATGCCTGTTGTCGCATCGACATGACACAATATCTATTCATCGATTTGATAAGGGCTGACAAGTCGGATGTAAACAATGAACGATTGGCACGCCACCTGCATCTTTAGTACACTTAAGATGGAAATTGGTCGTAGGGCGCGACCAATGGAATCAAAAGAAAGTCCACCGTAAAGATGCCTTCAATCTCTTTGGATTGAAGGCATCTTCTTCTTTGGAGGGTAGGCATGAATTCCCGCATCGTATTCTTAGGCGAATTGTTTTACAGAAATTATCCGAACCCGCCTGTTGTCATCCGTTCCTCCTTTCACCGAATGGCAAAACGATTTACACCTAATTCCGGGGTTCAATTACAGGTTTTTCTCTTTGCCCCTAATCCGATCTCGCTACACTAATAACTGCTGCTACCAGGGCATTTTCTGGTGCATATTTTATTGGCTCCTGCGAAGATCGGAACGGTTATGTTTACTGCCGCGTTCCACACTAGCCGACACTACATCCTGCTTACTGTCATGGCTTGCCTATGCGTTTTGCTGGGCGGGCTTTCTTATGCTGCGGGCGCGGACAGTCTGCTCATTGGGGGCTCCACGTACTGCGAGCCTGGCTTGTCGGGTCCCGGATGGGCTTGGACAGATACCGATCATCTTGAGCTAACCGGCTATGCGGGTGAGGCCATCGGCGCCGACGGCGACCTGGTGGTGACGCTTGTGGGGCAAAACTCCGTGGTCGAGACGCATGCGCACGATGCGGACATTTCCATGAGCGGCATGGAGGTGTGGGGGAACCTTACGCTTATCGGTTCCGGCTCGCTCAAGGCGACGGGTTCGCAATGCGGGATTCATGTGTCCCAGGCGCTGGTGGTCGACGGCTGCTCGATCGATGCCAGGGCCGACGGGGCCGGCGTTCTTGGCCAGACTGTTGCCGGCGTTGCCGCAGACAGCTTGACAGTATGCGGCGGCGGACGTGTTGTTGCCGCGGGCGCGGGATCCGATGCGGGCTTGCGCTTTTATGGCGTGCGCTTGCTCGACGAGGGATTTGGTGCCGACGCGGCGAGCAAGACGCTTGCTGTGGATGCGTCCTGGCTGGATGCAACCGGCACGGATACCGGCGTTGCCTGCGATCGCGGGTCGCTCGTGGCCGCGCACTTTGTGACGCCTGCAGGCGGGGCCTTTGGCGCTGCCAGCGTGGTGGATGCTGACGGAGCCGTGGCTACGCATGTGATGATCGAGCCCGATGGCGAAACCGCACCGACGGGGGAGACCGACTCGCCCGGCGGCGAGGTGCCGGGGGATGGTACGGGCGAGCCTACTGGTGGCGCCGACCCTGCTGCGGGACAACCCGGTGCGGGGCCGGCGACGGATCCTGCGGTGAAACCCGCAGCTACGTCGCTCAAGACAACGGTCACCAAGGCCGCAGTCACCAAGACGACCAAACCCAAATCCACTATGGCAACAACATCGGCGCTTCCCAAGACCGGCGACAGCTACTGAATAGCTGCCTCCTTAACGCTATTCCTGCTGGGGACAATGCTTCTGAGCGCCGCATAACGCTGCTGATGCGGCGCGACGCACTTGGCTGCGGCAGCACCATGACGTTCGGCAAGCTTTACGAACTCTCCCATGAGCTCGAGAGGGAACTTGGGCGAAAGGTTGATATCGTCACCAACCCACCAGAGCACATGCGCCCGGCATTCCGCAAAAGCATCGAGCAAGATGAGGTGCGTGTCTATGAAGCTCTGTAAGCAGGACGAGGCGTTAGTGTGCTCCGGCGTGATCAGCAAGTCTGAATTTTGTCGCATACTTCCGGACTCGGCGAGCCTTAGAAGCCAGTATTGAACTCAAACTCGGTTCCAGACACCCTCTTGCTATTTGAATACAGGTATCGCTCTAGCGATAGCATGTTATACTATCGCTAGAGCGATACCTGTTAGGAGACTCGCATGGAACTGTGGCATGGTTCTCAGAAAATCATTGAGACCCCCCAGCTTGGCCTGGGGAAAATCCATAACGACTATGGACAGGGATTCTATTGCACAGAGAGCCTCGACCTTGCAAGGGAATGGGCATGCTCGCGCGATGCCGATGGCTTTGCGAATCGCTATGAACTCGATATAGCCGATCTCAAAGTTCTCGACTTGCTATCGCCGCAATATTGCGTCCTGCATTGGATAGCGTTGCTCGTTGAGCATCGTTCTTTTCGCAAAGATACCGCCATTGCCGCGGGGGCGTGCGAATATCTCCATGATCACTTTCTACCTCAGACGAGCACTTGCGACGTAATAAGGGGGTGGCGTGCGGACGACTCGTACTTTAGCTATGCCAGAGCTTTTGTAAACAATACGATCACCGTCAATCAGCTTGGACGATCTATGAGGCTCGGTAACCTGGGGGAGCAGATTGTGCTCAAAAGCGAGCGTGCGTTTAAGAGCATTCGTTTTGCTGGATTTGAACGTGCGCAGCAAGCTCTGTATGGTCCATTGGCCAAGGAACGAGATGAAGCGGCAAGGACGCAGTATCGGGAGCTCCTTGCCGAAAACCCGTTTGAGGGAATACGTATCGTCGATATCATTCGAGAGGGGATGACGGGCGATGACCCACGCCTACAGTGAGATGTATCTCGAGGATGCAATGAGAACGCTGGGCGAGGCGGTCGATTTTGCTCTCTGTGACCAAGGGCTGACTCCAGCCGAGTTGACGGCGATCATGTCGAACGCTCTTGAGATGAAACAGTTTGAGCGCGGTATGCCTCGCGTCGTCTGCGGCATGGCGGGCGACGAGCTCGCGCGAGATATTATCGCCCATGCGGGACTGACCCCCGTCAGATGTAGGGAGACCTATCCGTTCGACCGTTCGCCTCAGTATTGGGCGGGGTGGGTTATGGCCTATACGCAATGGATGAGCAGCTTGGGCTTTAATAAGCTACTCGAAGTCGCTCCGCTCGATTGGATCATCGGCTCGTACCATCCGCTCCACGAGGCCTCCGAAGATAAATTCGCCCAGATCGTCATCGAAAAATGGAACAACGCCCAGGCAGACGAAAAGGGCCTCAAGGCGGCACGAAAGGCTGCCGGACTAACGCAAAAACAGCTCGCCGTCCAATCGGGGGTTAAGCTTCGCGCCATACAACTCTACGAGCAGAACCAGCTCGACCTACGCCGCGCCTCGGTTTCCTCGGCATTGGCGCTTGCAGACACCCTAAACTGCACCATCGAAGACCTCGTCTGGCAACCGATTGCTCTGGAGTACGACTCGCAGGCTATTTCGTCTGTAAAGCTATAGAGGAGTCAGACATGCCTTGGAGCTATGTTCAACAAGATGACGACGCTGATTGCGTTGCTCAAGAAGATCATTCAACTGCGCACGTGGCAAATTCAGCATCACCGATTTTGCTCGGCGGCGCCACGTCAATCGACGAAGCTATTCGGCTGACCATTTCGAACATGCCCAACGCGCTCAGGCTCTTGGAGAACTCATGATGGCGGACACGAAGCGGGGAGCGCATCCGTTCGCGTCGCTCGTGCTCGATGATGCCGGTTCGCTCGAAGATATGGCCGCGGCCGTGATGCGTCTGCATAGCACGCTGATGACGGTCGGGCGCTGCTATACAACCGACGCCACAGGCGACCGGGCCGCGCTTGAGCTTGGACGCGTCGAGTCCGTGCTTGCGGGTGCATTCTGTACGATATTCGGTCAATCGCCGGCCGATCGCTTCGCAGACATCTTTGACCAGGTCACCTACGTGGCCGAGCACATGGTCAAGGACCACATCTTTGAAGACGGTAACAAACGAACCAGCCTTGTCTTTGCGTTGTCCGTCTTAAGGTTCGCAGGCACTCCGGTCGTGCTGTCTGACAGCCCCGAACCAAAAGACAACCAGTACTACGCCTGGATCCAGGACCTCGTTTCCAGTCGCCGCACGAACAGCGAGCTAGTCGAAGAGCTGCGCTGCGGATTCGTTGCGGGCACGGGCGATCTGTCGCTCGTATAGAATCTAAGCATCCGCACGCCGGTTAATGAATGGATTGGACGCCACATGGAACTCCCCAGCACCCTGTGCAGCAATGTGTACGACTTCGCGTTTTGCCCCGAGCCCTGCTACGACCGTCTGGTCGATCTCGCCGATCCCGAGGACTGGGGTCCCGGCAACCGCATCCTCAAAAACTACTTGTCGTTCTCGTTCAGCCGCGCGGTGTTCCTGACCGGGCGCGACGTTGACCAGACCGCGCCGTCCAACCTGCCGCTGGTGTTCGACGAGAACCGCTGCCTGTTCAACACCGGCCTGTACACGCGCCGCTACGAGACCATTTACGGCCTGTTTGAGCCCAATACCAAGCCCGATGCGCGCCAGCGCTGGTTTTTGAAGGGCTTCTTTAAGGAGAGCGACCCCATGCTGGTCTCGTTTGAGTACCTGCCGTGCCGCGTGCGCTTTGCCGAGGACCCCTCCGAGCTGGTCTTTGACTACCGCCTGCCCATCCGTTCCAACATCGACCACATTCTGGGCGATGAGGAGAACCTTACGCGTATTCCCGCCAGCCTGATGGGGGAGGGCAACTCGCTGCTGCTGCGCCGCGCCTTTGAGGGAGCCGTCGTCGAGGCCGCCCGCCGCGCTGCAGCCAACTACACGCTCGCGGTGCCGCAGTTCTACGGCGGCCGGATCCAACTGCTGCTGCCGCTGTGTCTAACCGGCGACAAGCCCGAGCTGGCGCTAACCATCCAGCGCGAGGACGGTTTCTACGCCGCGCGCACCTGCCTCACACTCGACATGGCTTACAACAACGCGCGACTGATTTGCCGCCCCGAGACTTCGTGGATTAAGCGGTAAATGGTGGTTTAGCTGCGGTTTTGCCGATTGCATTGGTTGCTTTGGCTTGGCTGGCACTCACGAATTTAAAATCGGGGGCAAAAAGTTCTTGGTAAACCAGGCGCGGCTATGATAGTATCTCTTTTGCCGAAAGGCGACGGGCGATTGGCTCAGGGGTAGAGCATATCCTTCACACGGATGGGGTCACAAGTTC
>ERZ1034880.417-NODE-417-length-13320-cov-67.047267_pt1 | contig 13320 bp, 28 predicted proteins | sample MGYA00520630_ERZ1034880 | MGnify/ENA primary metagenome ERZ1034880 (study PRJEB33766, sample SAMN09781725) | gut metagenome | biome: gut microbiome | host: Homo sapiens | place: Madagascar | study: EMG produced TPA metagenomics assembly of the PRJNA485056 data...
GGAAATTTACCTTCTTCTAAACCTTCATCATTTATTTTATATTTCATATTAATAATATTATTAATAGTACAATACAAAGCTTTGGGAGTATAAACTCCCTTAGCTTTTTAAGCCTCCCCGTAGAAGATGTGAAATAGATAATTACTTACCCATATCAGTTTCTCCAGCATCAGGAACAATATAATATTGACTAACAGGAACATACTTTCCTACAGAACCATGAATATTACAAACTGGAACAATCTTAAAATCTACGAAATAAGTAGGAACTTTAACTGCCATAAGTTTCTTATTTAAATCAGCATTAGTTCTAAGAAGTTCAAGTAAGAAACCAGGAGTAAGAGCATTAGCAGGAGAATTAATATGATGTCCCATAGCAATATCACTAGGAGAAATAACTATAGTTTCACCAAGTTTGATGTCTTTGATAAACTCATCATCAGTATTACTCTTAACCATAACAGCAACACCACTAACACTTGCATTCTTATTCTGTCTACTAAGACTTACAATACTAATAGGACGCTCTTTAAATACAACTGCAATAAGAGCATAATCTTTACTAACATTAACATGCTTAACGTAATCAGCAATTACATTCATGTCAATTTCACTCATACTAGTAGGCATACGAAAGGTCTGATTAAGACCAAGATAATTAACTTTTAAATCAACCATAACTTTATGTTTTAAATTAATACTTTGAATAGTGTCCGTACTATTAAGTTATTTCAGCCTACAGAATTTAACTTAGTAAAGAGTAATACTGTAGGTGATAGAAATACTGCTGCAAATATAGATAATAATAATGAAATTAATAATGATATTAGTAATAAATTATAATTAGTTAAACGGAATTAACTAAAATTGATAATTATCAGCACGATTAGTAAGTAAAGTATTAGTAAAATCAATATGATGATTAATTAAAAGTAATGATGATAATAAAAGTGAAACAAGTAGTAACAATAAAGAATAATAACAAATAAGTAAGAGTAATAGTAAAGTAAAAATATAAGTAAATTATAATATAACTGATAATAAAGATAATAGAACAAAAGAAGAAAATGACATAAAAGATAAATAGTATAGAGTAGTAGGAGATTATGTTAGTGAAAGTAGGGGTAGAAAATTATATAAATAACTGTAAGGGAGGAGGTATGTAGTTAGACCCCCACCATCATAAAGACAATATCAATACCCCCGCCTATCAAACAGGAAATTCAGCATTTTGACTACAAGAAAGAATCAATTTTCAACAACAAGAAAAGAAACAAGTCTTGGTATGGAACGGGTTCATACTCTAGCTTAGGCTAGTTTTATTCATTTAAATATTTAAAGTTATGAAGACAATGAATCTTAATTTGACAGTTCAGAACGTACGTACATTTGCTAATGCAGACGGTCGTCAGTTTATTAACCTCATTACTGTTGAGCGTTTTCCAAAGCGTAAAGCAGACAAGGAGACTGGTGAGATATTTGAGGGTGACACCAATGAATTAGTGATGACATTACGTCAGTTCATGCACGTAGTGTACTTGACGCCTAACTTCTTACAGTTGTACTTCTCAAAGTTTGAGAGAAAGCACTATACTGTGATGAATGATGGTGATTGGTATAGTCTGTTGCTTGGTGCTACTATCTCAGTCAATATTGAGCGTTATGAAGATGGTGACACCTTCATCAACGAAGTTAGTGGTGAAGAAGAAGCTTCTGAAGGTGTGACTTATCATACTAGAGCTACGAAGATTAAAGTTGCTGCTTGTGGTCGCAAGTTTGCTCTTCGTGGTGTTGATGATGAGGATGCTGTTGAAGCTACTATTCTTGAGCTTGAGAGTACTACTCCAACTGTACACAAGTTTGCTGTTAAAGCAGAAGCTGAGAAACCAGCTGAGTAATGAATTGCAAGAGTGGGAGAGAAATCTCCTACTCTTGTTACTCATTGTACTCTGACTTCAAGAACAACTCAAGTTGACTACAATAAAGTTACAAGAGTTGACAACAAAAAAGAAACAAATTCTGCGTATCAAAATTAGAATACTTATAAGACTTTTTATAAGCTTTATAAGACTTACTCTAATGGGTAATACGAATATTAATAAAAATATAGGAGAACTATATTATGAATAGTATAAGAGTTTTATTAAATGCTGTAAAAGGCAGTAAGATTAAAGTTAGTGTTACTATGAACACTGGCATAACTTATAGATGTTATGTTGTTGATTATATTGATACTAATTGTTTTCGTGTAAGTAGAAAATATAAAGATAATTATTGTGACGATGAAAATTATGATACGATAGATGCTAGATATGTTGGTCGTGTTGTAATAAAAGCTAGTCACTAACTGTAAATGTGCATAACATTAACGCACGCACGTACACGCACGCACGGGTTATATAAAAATAAATATATAATATAATAACGTAGTTATTATATATTTATTTTATATATAACCTTAGTCGAAGCTAGAACGTAGTGAAAGCTGAGGTATTTCTGTTACACTAGTAATAACTATAAAACAAATAAAGATATGATTAAATTAAATAGTGATAAAGGTAGAGAAATTGTAAGTGATTATATTACTGCTTTAAATGGTGATGAAGAGTCTATTAAATGGGCTAATGATAAGCGTAAAGCAGAGTATGATACTTATGATGATGAGCTAAAAGCTAGTGTTGATAAGTGTTTTGATTGTATTTAAAATAGTAATGATATGTTTAATCAAAAAGAATATAATAAATGTGCTAATTTTGAAATAGTACTTGGAGTGATAAGTATAATTATTATGATAATAATTGTACTAATGTAATTTAATGTGCAACTGAAGGTGAGAAAGTTAAAGATAGTGTTGCTGAGACAGTCCCACTTTCTCACCTTCTTTAAACTAATAATACTCATGATTATACTATTAATCTCACTTATAATTATTATATTTGTTACTATGATTATTGATGTTATTCTTTATGATTATGATGTTTCTTATCGTACTCATAAAGTACTTGCATATATAGTATATTTTACTTTATTTGCATTTCTAATAGTATCACTAATTGCTTGTGTAACAACTAGTAATAGTAGTTATAAGTCTACTTCAACTGTTCCTATAGTTACTCCTATACTATTGCCTGTTCGTTAGTATAGTGCTTTCCAAGTAGATAATACTACTATAGCTGATACTCAGATGTTTAACTCTTAAACTTATTAATGTTATGGATATTGATTTGTTTAAATATATACTTAGACTATCAGTCATACCTATGTTATTTGTAAGTTTATTACTTATTACTCATGGTACTGATGATAGTATTAGTGTAGTTAATGTAATTGGTATTGTACTACTTATTATAAGTGGTGCAATTATTATTAATAATGCTAGTAAAGATAACGATGAAGAAAGTAAATAAATCTACAGCTTTTGTGCTGTTAATATTAATAGCTACTACTGTTAGTAGTACTATTAGTTTAGTTAATGCTGTTACAACTAATACTAAACTTCGTAATGAAGTAAAAGCTTATAAAGCTTATTGTAATGCTTCTGAAGCTTTGTTTGAAGAAATAGAGGACTATAATGAAAATCTTTTCGATAGCGATAAAGCTATCGATTATTATAATGCTAGACTTCCCATTTCCAAATAAATATAAAGTTCTGTTACTAGTACAGTCTGTGAAGATAGTACTAGTTTAATTACTAATCGTGTTAATTAACAATATTATAAACAATTAAATTTTTAAGATTATGAAAAGTTTTGAAACAGTGAGTGCTGAACTCAAGAAAGTTAAGACTAACAATGTAGTAACAACTACAGTTCGTAACATCAATGTAACTGATATGACTACTTGGCAACGAGTAGCTATCACTCTTAACACTCCAGTTAAGGGTTATGTTGCTGATGAAGAAGGTAATTATTCTGAAGGAGAAGTAAATGTTGTATTTGTTTCTGCTTTCAGTGTTATTGCTACTTTCCGTAATAATCCTAAGACTGCGTTTGCTGGCAATTATATTGCTGAGCATCCTAATTGTCTTCAGGTTCTTCTTAGTGGTGCTAAGATTGAGATTGTGCAAGAGGCTGTAGCTGAGGGTCAGGAATATACTAATCCTTGGTCTAGTAATGCTACACCTGTTCCAGTGGAGCATGATAGTTACTATAATCACATTACTAATATTATGGAACTTAGTGATATATCTGTAGAACTGCTTAAAGAGTTGGCTCGTATGATTATGTTTGGATAATTGTTATTATAAGTAGTAGTACTAGAAATAGTGCTACTACTATTTATTGCTATGTCAATAAAAGAATTTAATAAACTAAGTAATTACAAACAATTAAGTGTTATAATTAATAATACTCCAATTACTAAAGTTACTAATATTTATGGTAAAACTATAGAGATTAATACAAATATTTATCTTTATCTAGGTAAACATAAAATTAGACTTTATAAGAGTAATATTAAGTTTATTAAAGAACATAATGATTATATAAAACATTTTGTTATTTATAATAATGTTTGTAATATTACTGTATATGAGTTTACAAACGATTTAATAATTAAAGCTGAATAAGGAGAACTTATGTGTACAAAGTATTATTTTGTAAGTAGTAGAGCTAAAGAACGTGACGGTAGTTATCTTATGATTAGTACGAGTAAGAGTTTTACTCATGCTAAGAATATTGCTAAAGCTCGATTTAAGACTTATGGTTATAAAGGTAAAGCAGTAAGTATTTATCCTTTTAGTGCTTCTATTGGTAAAGCTATTGCAATTTAAAATAATAATAGTTAATATAGCCGCCCCGTAGAAGATGTTGTAGATTAAATTCATTATCTTTGCATTATAATTAATAATAACAGTTATGATACAAGATAATGAATTTGATTCTAATGCTCAAGATATTGATGCATTCTGTGTAAGTCATGATATTGATGATTATGACTTATTTGGCGAAATCATGGTTGGTGATGATGCTAACTATGATGAATTTAGTGATAATATATTATACGAATAATTAAAACATAAGATTATTATGAAAGAAAAAGAATTAAGTTCTGCTGATAAATGTCGTAGAACTAAGCTTCGTAAAAAGAGTGTTGATGAATTGGTTGACATCATTCTTCGTAAAGATGATGTTGAACGTAAATCATCTAAGACTATTGATACATATAAGAAACTTCAACTTACCAATGAAAAGAGAATTGAAATTCTTAAAGATTCTCTTGATAAGAGTGAGGAGATTCAGAGTAATCAAGAAAAAACTATTGCTGCACTCAATGCAACAATAGAAAATGAAGATAAGCATATTGCTACTCTTGAAGAGCATAATAAATCTCTTTATAGTAGAATTGATGTGCTTGAGAAGACTATTAGAGCACGTAATAAAGAAGCACGTATATTATTTGCTACTATTGTTGCTCTTATAATTAGTGTTATTATTCTATTTTTTATATGATAGTTTCACATAAAATCTGGTGTTTTACAAGTGTGTAAAATGTATTCATAAATTTAATTCATAAATTTAATTCAAAAGATATACCACTATTACTTGTGAAAGTAGTAGTGGTTTTTTAATGTTTAATAAATAGAATTATGGAAGAAAATGTTATAACCGGTATTGTAATTGCTGATAATATATATAATGTAATACCTAATGGCGTTAAATGTCCTCAATGTGCTGTAAAAGACCTTTGTCTTACAGGTAAATTAGGTAGTAAAGTACAGTTTGATTGCGCAAGTGTTCATCTTGAAAAAAATTAATATTGTATCTGATAAAGTTGATATTAATATCTTGAAAAAATCCATGCCAAGTATTATGCCTAATTTTGGTATAAGTACTGTTAGTAGTGGTAAAAAATGTAATATTTAAATTATGAGTAAAGATAGAACTAAACTTCCTGATGCTCCAAGTACTATTATTCTTAGTGATGATGTACTTGATGATATTTACTCTGATATGCAGGCAGACCAGGCAATTATGCTTGAGCAGTCCGGTCTTTATGAGTAAATTCGATTTTTGCGTATTTTCCTAGGTTTCATGACTCTCAATTAATTTAGCTGATAAATTTATCGGCAAATTAATTTGAGGGTTTTATATCACAAAATAAAATATTAAATAAAATGATAGTTGTAACACAAACTCAACTTAGGAATAAAGACACTGAGGCTATGGTACTTCTACGTAATGAAATTAAAGCTAGTTTTAATACTAATGTTATTGATTATTTTACTATAAGTGCTATAGCTGAAATTCTATATAATAAGTTTAAGCATAAGAAACATGATATAATATATCATACAACTGTTTCTTATGACGGTATTAATAAACCATTTAAAATACGAATTGATTATGCCAACAAAAAGAAATGATACAAAAGAATTTGCTATTGGTTCTAAAATAGAATATAATGGTAAATTATATGAAGTAGTATCACAAACTTATTGTGATAATTGTGCTATTGCTAATATTTGTTGTAATAACGATAAAACTAGTGGTAATAATATTACTAGCGTTTTATCTAGAGATAAAAGAGTTAGTATTTTTGGTGAATGTTCATCTATTGTTAGAAGTGATGGTAGGTCTGTAGTATTTAAAGAGATTCCTATTAATATTTCTAAAGATAAATATTATAAGATTATACCTTTATGGAGAGATGATAATCCTAGTGAATTAAAACCTGTAAAATTTGATTTACCTAATGGTTATGAAATTGATATAGAAGCTAGCGATTTAAGTAAAGGTATTGTTCACTTTAAACGTAAATGGTTAACACTTGAACAATTATATAATTCAATGACTGAATATAATATAAGTCAGTATCGTAATAATTGTATGAATTTCGCTCCTAATAAGTTGTTAGCTATTGCTAATCTTATGGATATTGCTAGATATTGTAATGGTAATTGGGAGTATAATAATAATGGTGATAACTGTGGTTATATAATAGCTTATGATAAAACTAGAACAACAGATGATGGTTATCAAGTTGTTCATATTAATTCTGATACAGATATGTATTTTGGTAATATTATGTTTAAAAATGAAACTGATGCACAGTATGTAATAGATAATCCAAATTTCAGAAGTATTCTTGATAAAATATTTAAAGTATGAGTTTATATAAATTTAATGTGACTGTTAAAGTTAATGATGAAGATGATAAATATAATGCAGTAACTTTATATTGTGGTATTAAAACTGCTGTTCAACGTTATTTACGTTCTATTAGTCTTCATCATAATAGTAATGTTAAAATAGAAAGAGATTTTAAAGTATAAAATTATGGGCGATGAAGATTTATATGAAGATGATATTAGGAACTATTATAATACTAGTCATATAATGTTTCCTGAAAATGGTGGCGGTATGCAATGTTGTAATGATAGTTTTCCTGATGGTAAAGCTCAACGTAGAGAAAGTAGACGTAGAGCTATTAGAAGAAGAAAGGGTAGACTATGATACTATGTAATAGTTGTCTTTATCAATTTAATACAAGACATTGTAATGTACCTGATTTTGGAGAAGTTGTACAATGTAATGGTTATGTTGATAAAAAAGACTTTTATAAACATTCTTCAAGACGTACAAGTTATATTATTCCTTATAACTTTCCTCTTAATACTCGTAGAGGTTTTAGAACTATATATTTTCTTATGAAATTAAGTCAACATGATATGACTACTGTAGTTAAAGATATAATTGCTGTTAGACATGCTGGTATTAATTTCATAACTAATATATGTGATAAACTAGAAAAAGAGAATGATTGTATAACAACATTCCTTTACGGGGAGGCTAGAGAATAGTATAATAACTTTATAAATAAATAATTATGGACTATAAAAATAAGAAAGTACTGTTCATTGATTTGGACGGTACTTTAATTAAAACTATATCAGGTAAAACATTTCCTGAAGATATTACTGATTTTAGAGTACAACTTCCTGTATTAGATAAAATAATAGAGAAGATGCCTAATCTTGAGATGTTTTTTATAGTAAGTAATCAAGGAGGTTTAAAGACTATTACAGATAAACGTCTTTTTAATTCTAAGATATATGCTATAGAAAATATATGTAGAGGTTATTTATGTAGTAGACTTGATTATCTTTCATTTATTGATAGTTTATATTGTTGTTCTATGGATAAGAATAATACTTATCGAAAACCTAATACTGGAATGTTAGAACAATTATATTATCAATATAAAGTAGAATCTATAAATGACTGTATTATGATTGGTGATGCTTCTGGTAAACCAGGAGATTTTTCAGATTCTGATAAGAGATGTGCATCAAGATTTTTTATAGATTATATTGATGTAAGAGATTTCTTAGAATCATAATATAACTAAGTTCTGCTAAGTGTAGTAATACGGCTTATGGTGCGAAACCAAGCAGAACTTCCATTGAATGTAGTGTTCAAGTAGATAATATTATTAATTAAACTTTTTGTAAAATGGCTAAAAAACATGATGAAAAAAAGGATGTAAGAATTGTATCACGTATTGCAAAGATTGATGGTAATCATATTATCATTCCAACTAATGCTGTAATTGGTATTCATACTTGGGGTAGAATTGATTTTCTAGTTCATTATTGTGGTTATGTACTTAATCGTAGCAATAATGTTAAAGCTTCTAATCTTAAATTTGAAGATGCAGAAGTAAGTGCTAGAGAAGCCAAGAAGATTAAGAAAGAACATAAATTAGCAAACAAGAAAAGATGAATGTAGATTATTCTAAGCTTAAATTTGTATTTAAGCCTAAAGCTTCTACTAAACGTAGAGCACCAACTGTACTTCCTGACAAAAAGCTAACTAAGTTAGTTCCTGGTGTAGTTATTCAAGATGAACAAGGTAATTTTAGTGTTCACATTAAATATTTTGATTATCTTGATAGACTAACTAAAGATACTACAATTAACGATATTGGTAAGAATGGAGTTACACTTCCATTTACTGAAGATTCTTATGATATGAGTAAGTGTGAACGCATATTTACTCGTGTTGGTCAAAGAAATAGACAATATATTAGTCTTATTCTTAATGAAACTGACAGAATATTTAAGAAAGCAGACCCAAATCGTTATGTACCTTTTTGTCATAATTGGATTTGTTCTTGTTGGATTGTTAGAATTGATGGTAAGCTTTATGCTAAATTCAATAGAATTTTAACTCTAGTTGGTCATGATTATAATGTTAAACATTTAATAGATAATGAGGAGGATATATAATGCATAATGAAGATGAACTTACATTTGGAGCTATACCTATAAATACTCCTAACATGACTAGAGATAGAGCTAAAAAGTTTACTTTTACTGATGACCAAACAAAAGCTTATAATGGACTTATTAAGTTTATTAATGAACCTTATAATCCTAAAGATTTTAAGCGTGCTTTAATTGGTCCTGGTGGTACTGGTAAAACTTTTCTTCTTAAAGCTTTACTTCAAGATTGTAATATACCATTCTCTGAAATAGGTTTAAGTGCTCCAAGTCATAAAGCTTGTAGAGTTCTTAAAAATAGCATTAGAGGTACTCATTGTAATGTTAATACTATTCAATCTGATTTTGGTTTTAAACCTAATTATGATATTGAAAAGTTTGATATTAACAATGTTACTTTTGCTTCTTATGGTCGTATAAAGATTGAAGATTATCGTCTATATATAGTAGATGAAAGTTCTATGCTTAATCGTAGTCTTATTACTTATATTGATAAGATGATGAAAAAGTATAGTATTAAACTTATACTATGCGGTAAATAATCATTGCCGTTTCTCTTTGAATTGCTGGAAACTCGTGAAGGTAGTAATGCTACAACATAAGATGAAAATCTAAATGTGAATGCTTGAAAAATTACTATTATATGACAATCAGCAGCTAAGGTTCGTGAAGGTGCTAGTGATAGTACTGAGAACAAAGTTCATCGACTATCCCAAATGGGAGTAGGAGAATTAATGTATGTTAATCTCCGAAGCGGAGAGAATTGATTATCGAATAAATTTACTATATTTGTTATTGATTTAAATATTAAAGATATGATAGATACAAGTAAATTAAAATTCGTTTTTAGTCCTAAAAGTGTTAGTAATAGAAAAAGAACTAATACTGCTACTAGTCAAGGTTATATAACAAAAGATTTAAATAAGCTTTGTGTTTATGCTCATTATTATAATGATGAAGATAAACCATTTTATATTGGACAAGGTACAATAAATAGAGCATTTGATATTACTTCTAATAATAGAAATAGCGGTTGGATTAATAAAGTAGATGGTAATGTTGATAATGTTACTGTTAAAATATTACATCGTTGTAGTTCTGCTGAAGAATGTCTTAAACTCGAAGCTAAATACATTGCTCGATATGGAAAACTTATTGATAATACTGGTTGTTTAGTTAACATTGATGATGGTGGAGAAATAATAGGAAGACAAGGAGAAAATAATTATTTTTATAATAAACATTTTTATGGAAATACTAATGGTAATTATGGAAATAAGTATTCTAAAAATCCTTTATCTATACCTGTTATTCAAATAGATATACTTGGAAATGTAGTTAAATGTTGGGATTCCGCAAAACAAGCTAAAGAATTAGCAGGTTTTCACCCTCAGCAAATAGCACAATGTTGTTTAGGAAAAAGAAATATTGCACAAGGTTATCAATGGATATATGCTAAAGATTATAGTGAAAATAAAGATTATAGTTTTATTCCTAATTCTAGAAATAGAAAAATAGTAATATGCTATGATATTTATGGAAATTATAAGAAAACATATTATTGTAATGACGAACTTGTTGCTGATGGTTTTGCTCCTAAAGTTGTAAATCAAGTATATAATGGTGTTAAGAAATCTCATAAACATTTTATTTTTAAAGACTTTTTCTTTATGAGTAAATCTGATAGAGAAAATCTTATTAATAATGGTTGTATAGATTTAGATGCTTGGGCTAAAGTTAATCAATAAGATATAGTCAGGCTTAATATGAAAGTATTAAGGTTACGGATGATGCCCAAATCCCGCCCGTAAACGAGAAGGATAGTTATGCTTTTAAAGGCGTTAAATCTTTCAGACTTACTCAGATTGTACGACAAGATGAAGATAATCCTATAAGAACTCTTACTGAACTTCTTCGTGGCGATGTTTATAATGGAACTTTTAACTTCTTAAATTACATATCTCGTAATCGTAGTAAATTTGATAATACTATGACTAAAGGATTTGTAGTTTGTAATTCTTCTCAATTTCAACAAGAAGTTGTGAAACAATTTAGCGATGAAGCAATTACTCGTAATACCGATTATGTTAAAGTTATATCTTATACTAATAAAGCTGTTTCTAATTGGAATAAATTTATTAGAGAAAGTATAATTAAAGACAGTGAAAAATCTGTTATTACTAAGAATGATTTAATTACTTCTTATGTTACTATTGTTGACCAATTTAATGATGCAATTATTCAGAATAGTGAAGATTATATTGTAAAAGAGATAGCTAACTATACTCATCCACAATATGAACTTAAAGGTTTCATGGTTAAATTTCAAGCTGTATTTGGTGGTCAAGTTACTTCTCCATTATTTATTATAGACCATAGAGATAAATATACTATGGCTATGTATTGTAAGATTGCTGATGATTTAATTCAACAAGCTAAGAATGCTCGTAAAGAGATTCGTGCTTCTAAATGGAAAGCTTATTATAAATTTAAAGAATCATGTCTTCTTCTTGTTAATATTGGTAGACCTGATGGTTCTATTCTTTATTATAGAGATTTAGATTATGGTTTTGCTATTTCCAGTCATAAGTCACAAGGCTCAACTTACAATGTAAGCATGGTAGATGTTATGGATATAGTTTATGATAAATATGGTAGACCGTATACTAATGCCACTGATATTAATAAGCGACTTTATGTTGCTGTTAGTAGAGCTAAAGAAAAAGTATATTTGAGATATGGATATTGATAATAATAGCTTTGTTAGACTAGTTCGTGTTCTTAAACAAAAAGAACAAGATGTAGCTAGAATTAAAGATACTATATCAAATGGTATTCTTGATGAAAATGATTTAAACCTTGGTGATACTGTAAAGTTAACCAAAAAAGATAACAGTCGTACTGTTATTGGTACTCTCTTAGATGCTACTATTGTTGTTATTGATGATAATTATCATAAAGGTGTTGTTGTTCGTCCTGATTATGTTTATGAAAGTGTCAAGTTTTCGCTGGCAGAATGGAACATTGAAGTGATACCAAATTCATCAAATGACAATTTTGTTGAGTTTTAAGCGATTTGAATAATTTAGTCTATTAATTAATCACGAAAATTATTTGATACGCTCAAATTGAAAATTAAAATATTAAGTAAAATGTGTAATGCAAGTAATATTCCGTCTTTTAAAGAACGTGTACAATGTTACATTAATAAAAGCGATGAAATAAAGAAAGATTATCAGAATCGTATGAATGCTCTTAACGACGCAGCAACTGCTGATATTCTTGCTAATTGTCCTATTAAAGTTGGTAATGTTTATGTAACTGAAAATAATAATGCTTGGGGTCTTAAACGTCAGTATTATAAAGTTGCTAAAATTGATGCTACTGTTGATGGTAGCGTTAATGTTTATGGCTATAAGCGTAAACTAGATAAAACTTGGGGTAAACGTGATAATATATACATGTTTAGTGCTTCTATTTACGATAATTATAATGTTAATCATTATGATAAAGTAGAAGATTATGTCGAACCTACTAAAGATTAATTAATTATGAAAAAAAGTGATAAAATTAAAGCTCGTAAACGTATTGAAAATGGTTGTAACTTTCCTAGTCTTATGACTATTAGTAAATACCCTGGAGGTACTTTTGGTTACTATGGTGGATAATAAGTAATTATGATTCCTAAAGTATGTGATAATTGTGCTTTAGGTATGTTTAATACTAAGTGCAAATGTCTTGATGGTGTTGGTAATCCAATGTCAGGTATGATTATTGTTGTACCTAATGTTGATTATAATGCTTATAAGAATAGAGGAATGACATTTAGTAAGTATGTGGAAATAGTAAAAGAAACTATCACATCTCTTACGGGGGGTCTAGAACAACTAGACCCCTATATTGTTCCTCTTATTCGTTGTAAGCTTGACGAACGTTGTCCTGTAAATCAATATATAGCTAATAGATGTATGATTCATACATTTGCTGATATTAAAATTAATAATATCAAGAAGATAATGCTTCTCGGTAATGCTGCTACTAATTTTGGTTTTGATATTACTAAAGGTAAAGATAAACTATATTATATAGCTCCTTAT
>ERZ1034880.422-NODE-422-length-13144-cov-5.485369_pt1 | contig 13144 bp, 9 predicted proteins | sample MGYA00520630_ERZ1034880 | MGnify/ENA primary metagenome ERZ1034880 (study PRJEB33766, sample SAMN09781725) | gut metagenome | biome: gut microbiome | host: Homo sapiens | place: Madagascar | study: EMG produced TPA metagenomics assembly of the PRJNA485056 data set...
CGTTCCGGAAAACGCGGTTCTCCCCGGAAGCGTCGCCGTGGTCGGGAAATACACAGCAACCAGCCTCAACTTCGACAAGGATTTCTGCGTCAGTCTGAACGGAGGACTCGACTACAGCGGATTCCCGAAATACAAAACCGACGGTTATCTCACCTTCAACGCTCCCGTTGAACGGCGGTTGGAGCTTCTTGCGAAAATGGGATGCCGGATGCTCCGCGAACATGACGGCGGCTATGAAAGCACCGCATGGTATCTGCTCGAAAAAGAACGCGGAAAACTGGATTTCTCGCATCTCGACCGCGGCGTCGATCTCATGCGGCGCTATGACATTGAACCGTTTGCATGTCTCGGACGCATCAACTTTCTGCGTCCCAAACCGGATCAGGTTCTCTGGTGGGGCAAAAAATGGCCGGACTGGCTCGACCCGCTCTGCAAGGAAGCCGAATATGCTCCGTACAACTGGGCTTCGGTCAAAGGACGCGTTTTTCTTCCGCCGCTCGAGCTCTGGCGCGCGTACGTCCGCAACGTTGCGGCGCACGCAAAAGGAAGAATTCACTACTACGAGCTTTTCAATGAACCGAACGGCGTCATGAGCGCAAAAAGCTATTTCCCGTTCATGAAAGCGACTTATGAGGAAATCAAAGCCGCCGATCCGGACGCACGCGTCATCGGACTCTCCGTCACGGAAGATTTCGGCGTGAAGACCGGACAGTTTGTGAAGGAAATGCTTCAGGCGGGTGGAGCGAAATACATGGACATTGCCTCGTTTCACCCGTACACGAGCCGCGAGCTCAGCTCCATTGCTCCGGCGGATGCAATGATTGCGGAGTTCCGCCAGCTCTTCGCCGAAGCAGGCGACAAGAACAAGCCCATCTGGAACACGGAACTTTACTACACGTTCGATACGCCGGTACGCGACGGAGCATATCAGGGATTCGCAAAACCGCATCACATCGCGGCACGCTTCCTGACCGACCTTGGCGAAGGCGTCGCGCAATCCAATTTTCTGAATCTGGACCGCGTCTGGAAACGCCGTCTGATTCCGAACCATGATTTCGGAACAAACATGGAGCTGGTTCCGAACGGATGCTACGTCGCTTTCAACGCGCTCGCCCGATTCTTTGAAGCCGCGCGCCCCGTCTCCAAACACCGTTTTGCAAACAGCGTGATCGCATACGGATTCCGCAAAAACGGCAAACCGGTCGCCGCGGTCTGGAACTACGGCAAACGCGACGGCATCAGCATTGATCTTTCCGGATTCGAAGTGTTCGATCTGTTCGGCAATCCCCTGAAGAGCGGCGAACTTCCCTGCGAAGTCGCGCCGTACTACCTGCGCCCCGGCGCGCTTTCCGATACGGAATTCTTTGCGAAACTCGCAAGACTTCCGGTGAAAATCGGACGCCCCGTCGTCCCCGTTGACCTGGTCCGTCTCGCCGGCGGCGCCGTTTACGGCACATTGTTCAACCAGTCGGCCGATCCGGTTTCAGGCGTCATCGGATTCCGCGGCGACGGGCTGGCGGCAAAGCGGATAACAGAGTTCTTCATTCCCGCAAACAGCTCCATTCCAATCGCAATTCCGGTTCGGAAGGCGAACGTAAATGAAAAGCCGCGTCTGCTGCTCTATGTCAATGGAGAACGAAGCTCTGCACCCGTCACCTCCATCCCCGTCACGCTCGTCCGCAACGATTCCGCCGAAGCGGGAAAAACACAGACCATCGGAAAGACCGGAGATTTCAGCGGAAGCTGGAGCATCCGGAAAGAAAACGATGAACTTGTCTTTGAACTTTCCGTCGACGACTCCACCGATTCCGGAAGCGACGCAGCCGGACGCTATCCGTGGGAACAGGACTGCGCCGAACTCTTCTTCGATTTCTCGCCGTTTCTGCTGCGCCCGGGACACCCCCGCGCCTATTCCGATGACACGATCCGCGTGTTCCTGCTCCCCCGCCTCGCAAAAGAGCGGACACTCGTCTGGAGCGCCTCGAAACAAAACATCCGCACCGATTACCGCAACACAGAGTCCGGCTACTCCGTCACCCTCCGGATGCCGTGCAAATCCGATGTCATCGGCTTTGTTCTGAAACTCAACGACGCCAGACCGGGGGCGAAAACACACCGGGAACTCCGCTGGGCAAGCGGACCCGACACCCACAACGACCGTACACAATTCAACATTATCAATCTGAAAGGAGACAACAAATGAACAAACTGAACATCCTGCTTCTCGCCGCCGCTCTGCTCCCCGCGCTTTCCGCAAGCGAGTTCCGCGCGGCGAAACCGTGGATCGAAACGGAAAAGGGAACATATTCCATCGATTATCCCGGCAAAGGCTGGCCTATGCTCGAACGCACACTCGAACTCAAACCGGAAACCTTTTACCGAGTCACACTCGAAGCCCGTTCGGAGGGCGGAACTCCTGCCTGCAATCTGATTTTTCGGCGCGGAGACGGAGTTACTGTATTCAACTCCATCATCCCGACATCCGACTGGAGCCGTCAGACCTTCTGGCTCTACAGCCGCAATGCAAAAACCGCGAAGCTTCAGTGCACATTCGACCCGAACGGCGGCGCAGGAAAAATTGCGGTCCGCAGCATCAGAACTGAAGAGCTTTCCGATCCGGCTTCCGGAAATGTCATGCCGGACGCCGATTTTGAACAGAATACCGCGCCGCTCTTCTGGCGCGCTCACCGCAAGGGAACCGCCGCGCCCGTTCTTGCGGAAAGCGGAGATTTCCTGACCGGAGTCCGGAGTCTGCAGTTCACCTCCAGTGGAAACAGCGGAATCATCTCCGGCAAAATTCCAGTCATCCCGGGCAAGACCTACCGTCTTTCCTTCTGGGCAAAGGCGAGCGTCCCCGCGGGGCTGACGGCGGAGTTCAGCCTCTGGGATCCCGCCGGCAACCACAAGCCGCAGCATTTTCATTCCGGAGCGCAGGTCAAAATCGACTCCGGCTGGAAAAAATACGAAGTCTCCATTCCGGTTCCTTCCGACGCCGGAACTTATCCCGATCTTGCCGAGCGCATGGGTTCCATCACCTTCGGAACATGGAACGGACCTGAAGTTCAGTTTCTGATCGACGACATTTCTTTCCTCGCGCCGTAATTTCCGGACAGAATCATTGCGCAAGCCAGCTCCGCGCGCCCGAAAGAATCATCTGCATCGCCGTTTCCGCATGCAACGCACAGATAGAACGGAAAAACTCTCCGGTACATTGAAAAAAATTTTTCCCATGGTATATTTCCATTTCAAAACGAAAAGGAACTGGACATGACGATCATAAAGAATTTTCCGCGCATTCTCCACGGAGGCGACTGGAACCCCGACCAGTGGCTCGAACATCCTGAAATCATCGATCAGGATTTTGAACTTATGGACAAGGCTCACTGCAACACCTTCTCTCGGAATCTTCTCCTGGGGACAGATTGAAGTCGAAGAGGGCAAATACGATTTCTCCTGGCTTGATTCCGTCATGAACCGCTGCGCGGAACGCGGAAAAAAAGTCTTTCTCGCCACCCCCTCCGCCGCCCGCCCCGGATGGATGGGTCTGCGCTACCCCGAAACCGCTCTTGCCGATGCGAACCGCGTGCGCCGTCCCTGGATGACCCGTCAGAGCGCCTGTCACAACTCCCCCGTTTTCCGTGAAGCGGTCCGCCGCATCGACACCAAACTTGCCGAACGCTATGCGAATCACCCCGCGCTCGGCGGATGGCACATCAGCAATGAATACTGCGCGGTCTGCTACTGCGAGCGCTGCATCGCCAAATTCCATGAATTTCTGAAACAGCGCTACGGCACTCTCGAAAACCTCAACCGCGCCTACTGGTCTGCATTCTGGAGTCACCATTTCACCGACTGGACGCAGGTCAACCCGACCGATGAAGCCGTCGACATCGCCCGTCTCGACTGGATGCGCTTCACAACCGAAAACATCGTCGATTTCATGCGCATGGAAAAAGCAGCGATCCGGGTGTTCTCCGACAAGCCAGCTTCCACCAATATGATGGGCACTTTCGGCCCCCTCGATTACTGGAAAATCGCCGCGGAATGCGATTTCATCGGCGACGACTGCTATCCGGACTGGTACATCGGCGACGTTGAACGCGAAGCCGCCCGTTTCGCATTCCTCCACGACATGCACTACACCATGCAGGACAAGCCGTTCATCCTCTTCGAGACCTGTCCCGGCTTCCCCAACTACCATACTTACACAAAGATGCGCCGCCCCAACGAAATGGTACGCGAAATGCACCTCGCGCTCGGACACGGTTCCGACGGAACCATGTATTTCCAGTGGCGCAAGAGCCGCGGAAACGCGGAAAAGATCCACGGAGCAGTCGTCGGACATGACGGAACCGACCAGTCGCTCGTCTTCAAGACGGTTGCCGACTACGGCGCGCATCTCGAAAAAATCGCGGAAATCGTCGACTCCCGCCGCAAACAGGAAACCGCCGTTCTCTTCGACTGGGAATCGCTCTGGGCGCTCAACTACACATGCGGTTACGGCGGCGACGCCATCAAGCGCTACGAAAAGACCGTCGACCAGCACTACCGCGCACTCTTCAAACACAATGCCGACCTCGCGGTTGTCAACGGCGACTGCGATTTCTCGAAATACAAACTCCTCGTCGTCCCCATGCTCTACATGGTCAAAAAGGACACTGCGGCGCGTCTGAAAGAGTTTGTCCGCAACGGCGGAACACTCGTCATGACATACCTTTCCGCTTATGTGGACGAAAACAACGCCTGCTACTTCGGCGGCAACCCGGGCGGCAAAGAGCTGCGCGAACTCTTCGGAATCTGGAACGAGGATATCGACGGACTCGAACCGCAGGTCAAGCAGTCGTTCGACCTTGACAGCAAACGCTGGGATGTTGAGGATTACGCAGAGTATCTGCACGCCGAAGGCGCGGAGGTTCTCGCAACCTTCAATTCCGAATTCTACGCCGGCGCCCCCGCAATCACAGTGAACCGCTTTGGCGAAGGCAAAGCGGTCTACATAGGAGCCCGTACCGGGCTCGACTTCCTTGTGGAATTCTACGGAAAGCTGATGAACGAATGCGGCATCGCGCCGGTACTTCCGGACGTTCCGCAGGAACTCGCGGTCAGCCGCCGCATCGCCGCGGACGGAACGGAGTATTATTTTGTTCTCAACCTCACGCCGGAAGAGCGAGAGTTCGTCCTCCCCTTCCCGATGGAAGACATCTGGAACGGCGGAAGGGTTTCGCACCTCGTTCTCCCCGGTTCGGGCAGCACCGTGCTGAAAAAGGAGCCGGTCCGCTGAAATGATTCAGTTTGACCTGAAACGCCGCTGGGTCTGTTTCCTGACCGGAATCACGCTCAGCGGCTTCGGAGTCGCAATGACGACGCGTGCGGGAATCGGCACGACCCCGATCTCCAGCGTCCCATACGTTCTTTCCATGATCTCTCCCCTCTCCATCGGGATGTGGACTCTGCTCATGAACGTCTTTTTCGTCCTGATTCAGTGGTTGATCCTCCGGAAGGAGTTTCCGCGTCATCAGCTGCTCCAAATCCCGGCGACTTTCCTTTTCGGCATGATCATCGACCTCGGGATGTTCGTATTCCGCCCCCTGGTTTCCGATTTCTATCCGTATCAGATTCTGATGCTCATCGGCGGCTCCGCCCTGCTGGCAGCCGGAATTGCGCTTCAGGTCATGACCGACCTGCTGTGTCTGCCCGGCGACGCGATTGTCAAAATCGTTTCGGAAAAGCTGCACTGGAACTTCGGGAAACTGAAGGTTTCGTTTGACGTCACGCTCACAACAACCGCGATCGTCATTTCCCTGGTTTCGCTCTCAGCACTCCGCGGCGTCCGCGAAGGAACCGTAGCCGGAGCTTTCTGCGTGGGAACGCTCGTGGCGCTCTTCATGCCGCGCCTGCGCTTTGCAAGAAAGCTCTGCTACGTAAGAAAATAACCCCGTCAGGAACGCGGGGGAAGAATGAACATGATGCATCCGCTTCCCCGTATCCCGCATGTCTCCAGCGAATACGGCAGCAGAAAGCTTTCCCCGCGCCGGACCGCAAGCCCGTTCACCTCGGCGGAACCGTCGCAGACAACACCGATGCGGAACATACGGTCACTCAGATCCAGTTCCCAGCTGCCGCGGAACGCAAGTTCTTCCACAGCAAAATATCCGCACGCTTCGAACGGAATCAGACTCCGCAGAGCGCCGTTTCCGCGCTCTTCCACGACCTCCGCCTCAGGAGAGCAGAGCGCACGGATTTCCGCCTCGCTCCGGGGCGTGAAGTCAAACAGCGACATGGCGTCCGCGGGAGCAATTCCGGCGAACCGCTGCTTTTCACTGAGCTGAACTCCGCAGCAGTTGATTTCCGGAACAATCACCAGATCGCTCGGCTCCATGACCTCGACCATCGTCACCCCCGGGCCGATCGCGTGGGGGAGCCCGCCGCGGATCACAATGACGTCGCCCGGACCGACCGCGATTTTATTCAGCATTCCGAGTCCGGTTTTATATTCGCCCTCAAGAGATTCGCGGACAAACGTCTCTTTGTCGAGTTTCTCGTTGAACCCGACCAGCAGATAGGGCGTTTCCCCGTTGATTTTGCGGGTTGCAAGCACAAGCCATGCTTCCGTTTTTCCGTAATCGGCGTTGAAAAACTTCTTTGCATCCGCACGGCTCGGATGAACCTGCATCGGGAGCTGTTCCGCCGAATCCAGAAGCTTGGTCAGAACCGCGGGCGTTTCCCCGTACTTTGCGAGGTGCGCGACACCGAGGATCTCCTCCGCATGCTCATGCAGAAACTCGGGAAACGAATGCACAGCACCGTCGTATTCAATCCTGCTGACGCCGTGTCCGGGCGAATGGTACGCGCGCCCGTTGCCCTCAATGCATGAAGCGATCCAGTTTTCAGGGAAGCGGGTATCCGCAGGCTCCGGATTCCCGCACAGACGGTCGATTCCGCTCCCTCCGGTGTAGAGCCGGAGGACGCGGTTCGGCAGAAATTTGAACGGCTTCAGCATTTTCATTTTACCTTTTCCAGCATCATCAGAATGCCGGAATTCATCTCCATCTTGAGCGTTCCGTTTTCAAACTGGACCGCCGCGGGATCATCCGTCTTTGCGGAAACGATCTTCCAGCCGGAAGCGACAGCCGGTTTGCCCGTATAGCTTTCAAGGCCGCTGTTGACCAGCAGAACCGCAACGCGGTTTTCGCTGAACGCATGTTCCGACTCAAGCACATAGCGCGAATCTGTTTTGACCAGCAGCTCCTTCCGGAGAACGGTTTCATAGATTTTCCACGCTTCGCCGTCGTAATGCCCCGGGGCGTCATACGCGAGACGCTCCATCGGGAAACCGAGCGTGTAGACCGTGCCCTTGCCGTACCGGTTGCGGAAGAAGCAGGGGTTGCCCTCCGCATCCGCGGCAAGGACTTCCGCCGTCAGCGCACGGAACTTGACGTCGACCGGACGCGGCATCGTGACTTCAAAACCATTGAATCTGTACGTCATCGAACCGGAGGAGACGCGGCGCGAGAGGACTTCCATTCCGCAAACCTCATTCGTGCGGGAAAGATAGGTGTCGTCCCACGCAATGAAGAGCGTTGCGCCGTTTCGGACTTTTGCGAGGAGCTCCTCCCAGCGGCGAGTGGTCAGCATCGCACGCGCTTTCGCGGACGGGATGAAGTAGAACTTCGCATCGCGGATCGGCTCCTCCGGCGACTGGTATTCCGGAATGATTCCGGCCTGTCGCGCAAAGACGTATGAGCTGTGCACCAGATCACGGTTGCAAGCAAGGAAGACCGCATCGGCTTTCGCCTTCGGAAGCGCGGGAAAATCCAGCGATTTAAGGAATTTTCCGAACGCCGCAATCTTTTTCGCGCCCGGCTGAGGAGTGCGGTCGGAACGGAAAACCCCGTGTTCCACACCCGGCCAGTTCCAGTTGTAAGGGGAAATGTCCAGCTGTTCCTGGTCGAATGCGCACCACCAGAGCATCCCGCGCCCGTTCGATGCCCAGAGATTCCAGAGCAAGCCGCGCTGATACATGGCAAGACGGTCAAGCGAAACCGCCATCGGTCGCCAGAGCCCGTGCTCTTCCACAAACGACGGCTTCCCGGCGACCTGCTCCAGTCCGGAATTGTGCGCGGCGCAATAGGTGAGGTTGCGGAGCGAATTGAATTCCTCGATTCCCGCCTTGCTCCACATGTTGTAGGGATGAACGGAAACGTAATCGGAGAGCTTCGCCGTAGTCGCGCTCACCCACGGATTCTCCTCCGCGGTTATATTGAGTCCGTCCACCCCGACAACCGGACGCGACGGGTCGGCATAGCGGATTGCGGTATGGATGTAGCGCAGCCAGAATTCCGCCTGCGCAGGATTCTTCACCGGTCCCAGACAGCGGGTTTCGTTGCCCGACTCCCACGCGATGATCGCAGGATGATGTTTCATGCGGCGGACAAAATAATCAATGAAGCGCCCCTCCCATTTCAGCGCAACGGGATCCTCGTACAAATTGAGTCCCTCCAATGCGCGGGGAATGAAGAGACGCGCAGTCATGTGACCGGTAAGAAGACAGACGATGAGCTTGATGTTGTGTTTCTCCGCGATGTTGCAAAACTCCTCGAAGCGCTCCATCATCGTTTCATCGATTCCGGCGTATCCGGCGGGGGTATCGGGACAGAACTCCTCCGTTTCAAACATGCGGGTTTCGTATGGGATATCGGAAGGCCGGCCTGCCTTGTGAATCTCATAGATCGGCTGGAAATCGTTCCATGTGGGGAAAACGCGGAGAAGATTCATTCCGTGTTCCGCGAGAACCTTCATATCCTTTTCCACTGTTTCGGGACTCCATTTGCGCCACATCTGCGTTGCGGAGCGGCTCTCCCAGTAGTTGACGCCGAGCGTCATTGTTCCGTTTTCAAGCATGTTTTTTTCTCCTTTTCCGACCGGATGCAGAGACTGTGCCGAGAGCGGGGCTCCCGCAATCAGCAACGCTGCTCCGATTGTTGCAATCGTTGAAAGTTTCATGTACGAACTCTTCCTTTTCAAAAGTTTTTGATATATTATACACGCAAAAACGGAAAACGCCATGTATAAAATGAACCAGTTTTTGTATTTTCCGCGCATCAATGCTGAAAAATTTTCCGCAGGCGCTTGTTTCATCGCGCTTGTGGATGTATATTGCACGAAACAACTGAAGGATTTCAACATGCGGTTCCGTTGTCCATTCTGCTACTACACGATCAGCGTCGACGACATGTCGCGCGGGTATCCGGTTGTCTGCGCGGGATGCGGCAAAGAAGTGCTGATTCCTCCCGGCAGGTTCGACCCCGGGTGCATCATCGGCGACTTCGTCATTCTCGAAAAACTCGGAGCCGGCTCCATCGGAACTGTTTACAAGGCAACCCAGCTTTCGCTGGACCGTCAGGTCGCGCTCAAAATTCTCTCGCCGGAATACACCACTTCAAAAGGAATCGAAGATTTTCTGCGCGAAGCACGCGCGGCGGCAAAGCTCACGCACACCAACCTTGTGCAGTCCTACGCCGTCGGCGAAGACGACGGATTCTGTTACATGGCAATGACTTACGTCAACGGAGAGAACCTGCGGACGCGTCTGCGCCGCGAAGGCAGAATCCCCGTCGACGAGGCGCTCCATATTGCCCAGCAGGTTGCGGAAGCGCTTTATTACGCATGGGATGAAGCCGGACTGATTCACCGCGATGTGAAGCCGGACAACATCATGATCACCGACGACGGCATTGTCAAGCTGACCGACCTCGGACTCGCAATGAACCAGTCGGAATGGCATGAAGGCATGGATGTTTCGGGCAGCCCCTCCTACATGAGCCCGGAACAGTTCCGCGGCGAAAAACTTGATCCGCGGAGCGACGTATACAGTCTTGGAGTCACTCTGTATCAGATGATCTCCGGGCGGCTGCCGTTTGAAAGCGATTCGGTCAAGAAACTTGCGGAAATGCATCTTGAAAAAGAGCCGCCCTCTCTGCGGCGACTCGTTCCCGGCGTGCCGCTTGCTGTCGACGCACTGGTCCGCAAGATGATGGCGAAACGGCGCGAAGACCGCTTTGCCTCCATGGAAGAGGTGCTGAAGGCGATCTGGACCATCCGTCAGAAGACCGCGCCGAACAAAAGCCTCGTGCCGGATGTTCACACGATCTCCATCAAACGTCTGGACTACGATATGCAGACGGAATCTTCGGAACTCAAGGCGAAAGCGGCGGAAAAGGTCACAATCCACGCCTCGCTGATGGATCGCGTCATCACCGGATTCGTTGCCGCGGCGGGAACGCTCGTCATCACGCTGATTCTCGTGGCGGTATTCATGCCGCGCAAAGGGGGAATCGACACATTCGACAAGGTCAGCTACTTCGAAAAACTTTCCGGCGACCGCAGTCTCGATTCCGCCGCAGTTCTGGAAGAGGGACGCAAGATTCTCGACGAACTTCCGAACCGCGGGACTGTCGAATATGAATACAATCTGGCGAAAATGAAAAATCTGCTCTCCGCCATTGAACTGGAGACGCTCCGCAGTGAAAACCTTCAATTCAAACAGGAGAATTCCGGGCTGAAACGGAAGAACCGCACACTCTCCCGGGAACGCGACAACCTTTCCCGCCGCAACACTCAGCTGGAACGCGTCGTTGCCGCAAACTCCGATTACAGCGAAATCAAACAGAAGCTCGCGGATCAGAACGCCGCCGCGCAGGCGCTCGGAAAATCACTGGCGGATCAGCAGGCGCGGAACAGCGCACTCAAAAAGGAACTGGACACGGCAAAACAGGCGGCTCTCGAACACGAACAGCTCCGGATCCGCCTTGTGCTGCTCCGCTATCAGCTCAACCGGGAATTCCGCGAAGGCGAAGAGTTTCTCCTGAACCAGAAAGAGGAATTCCCCGCGCTTGCCGGATGGCTCAGCAAAAAACTCGAACGCAACCGCTTCTTCGGAAGAATCTATGAACTGGTTTCCGAAAGCGGCGACCATTTCATCGGCTGCACGATTAAAACCGAGGAAAATGAATACACGGTTCTCGACATCAGCGACGGCGTCATCCGCTGCCAGAACCGGATCGGCGGAACGGAGCTGAAGGACTGGAACACCTTCCTGCCGGAGGCTCTGACCGCGCTTCTGATGAACGATTCGGAGATGAAAAAGAGACCGCGCGAACTCGCCGCCGGATGCGAACTGCTCCAGGAGCGTCTGGGGCCGGCCTGCGCGGCAGACCCGGAAGACGCCGAGCTTCAGGCTGTGGCGTCCGCATACGCGCAGACAAAAAAGAAACAACTGACCTATGCGCTTTCCGCCGGCTCAGCCAAAGCCCGGCAGCAGCTCCGCGAATTTCTGCAGAGCATGGAAGGCGCCCGGATATATCCGGAACTGAAACAGGAATTTCAATCCCTCGCGGAGTAAAGGAGACTGCAATGGGAAACAGACTGAACCTGCCCGAAGGAACGGAAACCATTCTGATCGTCGATGATCAGGAAACCGTCTGGGATTTTCTGATCGAAGCGCTTCAGAAACTCGGCTATTCCGTCCTGCTGGCGGAAAACGGACTCGACGCCGTGGAGATTTACGAGAACAACCCCGGTCAGATCGACCTCGTTCTGCTGGATATGATCATGCCGCATCAGGGAGGGCATACGACGTTTTACAAGCTCAAAGAGCTCGACCCCGACGTCTGCGTGCTGCTCTCCAGCGGCTTTGTATCGCACGATGAAGTGGACGATCTGCTGGCGAACGGCGCGGCGGGCTTTCTTCCGAAACCGCACCGCATCGCGACGATGGCGACGGAAATCCGCCGGATTCTGGATGAGAGGAAAAAATCTCAAGCCGTCCCGGAAGAAAAAAACGGGGAAAAATCTTGAAAATCCGGCGTGATTTTTTCAAAAGATGTGATATATTAATAAAATCACGTCAATTTTAACGGAGGACGGACGCGGTGAACATCCTGTTTGTATGCACGGGCAATACCTGCCGGAGTCCCATGTGCGAGGGATTTTTCCGGAAACTCATACAGGATGCGCATGCCGACGGAATCCGCTGTAAATCGGCGGGGACCTGCACGTGCGACGGTCTCCCCGCCTCCCGCAACTCCCTGGCCGTTATGAAATCTGTCGGGATTGATCTCGCGAACCACCGGTCCTCACAGATTTCCGAACAGCTCATCGCGGAAGCCGACCTGATTGTCACCATGACGGCTTCACACCGCGCCGCCGTCCTCGCACAGTATCCGGAAGTCCGTTCCAAAACCGTTCTTCTTTCCGACTTCCGTTCCGGAACGGGCAGACACGCCGATATTGCCGACCCCTACGGAGGCTCCGAAACGGTCTACCGGAACTGTTTTGAAGAGATGAAGGAACCCCTTCAGAATCTTCTCCTCGACACACTGAATCAGCAGAAATCAACATAACAATCACGAAAGGATGTTACGAATGAAACCTGTATCTGACTGGAACAAAGACGACAAACGCATCGCCATTGCCTCCGACCACGGCGGCTTTGAGCTCAAAAAGGAACTCACAGCCGCACTCTCCGCAAAAGGCCTTGAGGTTGTCGATTACGGTCCCGCGGCACTGGATCCCGAAGACGACTACAACACCTTCGGCGCCAGACTCGCACGCGCGATTTCCGTCGGAGAGATCGAAAAAGGCATTCTGCTCTGCCGCTCCGGCGTCGGAATGGCGATCGTCGCAAACCGCTTCCACGGCGTCCGCGCCGCTGTCGCCTACAGCGCCAAGCTCGCAAAAGCCTGCCGCGACCACAACGATTCCAACGTCCTCGTGATTCCCGCGGACTACGTTTCCCGCGCAGAAATCGATGAGATCATCGCCGCCTGGCTCGGAACCGGATTCACCGCCGAAGGACGCCATGCACGCCGCCTCAACCAGCTCGAAAAAGATTCCTACGACGATATCGCCGCTCTCCGCAGCGCCGACCCCGAAGTCACCAAGTGGATCGACAAGGAAGCCGTCCGCCAGTTCGAAGGCATCGAGCTGATCGCATCCGAGAACTACGCCAGCTGCGCCGTCCGCGCCGCCCAGGGCTCCGTCCTCACCAACAAGTATGCCGAAGGATATCCGGCGAAGCGCTACTACAACGGCTGCGAATTCGTCGATGAAGTCGAAAAGATCGCCATCGAACGCGCCTGCAAAC
>ERZ1034880.425-NODE-425-length-12981-cov-5.648228_pt1 | contig 12981 bp, 13 predicted proteins | sample MGYA00520630_ERZ1034880 | MGnify/ENA primary metagenome ERZ1034880 (study PRJEB33766, sample SAMN09781725) | gut metagenome | biome: gut microbiome | host: Homo sapiens | place: Madagascar | study: EMG produced TPA metagenomics assembly of the PRJNA485056 data set...
CAGCCCAAAACAACACACCCAAACACTTGACAATGTATAGGAGCATCTAAATACAAACGGTGGGACCGGGCGTAGGACGCCGGCCGAACGCGGTGCCAGACTGCGCGAACTGCGCGTGGGCCACGGCATCACCCAACAGCAGGTCGGCGAGGTGCTGTGCGTGCCATCCAGCCGCATCAGCAAGATCGAACGAGGCAAACGGGACCTGCCCGAACTCGAGCGACGGGCCATCCAATGGATTCACTCCATCACCAGTCCAAAACAACATGCCCAAACACTTGACAATGTATAGGAGCATCTAAATACACCTAACTTCTATTGAACAGACACGGCCGTGCAGGATACGCAGTGTCACACCGACGCACGCGAGCTCGCGGTGGACCCTGGTCCAGTCGGGTTGTTTATACACGCTTTCCCATCCGCCCCTGCCGGGGAACAGTATCGAATACACCTCGTCGTCCCCGAGTGTGGCGTACGTGGCTGGAAGTTTGCTGTTGGCCAAGAGTTGGTGTTCGGAGCTTTTTCTATGGCTTCCGTTATCTCTTACATTAACGCTTTTTTGACTTTGGTTCCCTCACTGAGTTGTTTGGCGGCCTGCTTCCTCCGGATGCTGTCGTTTAGTTGCCTTTTTGTTCTCAACGGGATGAAGGCTTTGTCATAAGGCGGGCGTGCTGGAGAACGCCATCAGCCAGTGTTCCAGACATTACGTTTCAATTACCGTGTTCCAAACATTGTCTGGACAGATGCTTAGGATATCCAATCGTCTGGGCCGTTACCATCGGTATGCCGAAGTGCAGCTCCATCGCATGTCGCTGTTTCTTAGGGATATGCATAATCCCCTCCATCTAGCTTTCGAGAAAACGTTTGCGGCCTGTTGTCACCAGATGATGAACGCATCCACAGCCATTTAGACAAGAAAACAGGTTGTCATAGCTTCATTAAGAAATTGCTGATGTGAGAAGATGTGTGGATTCGAACTTTTGTTCGATTTGTGTTGTATGCTGTCAATTGCTTTTTAAATTTAAAGATTGTTACAAAGGAAGCGAATAGAGCATGAAGGGATTCACGATAAACAAAAAAGGTTATTCAGAGGATGACGCGTGAGCTAGAGAAAGAATTCAGCAAGAATCCTATTAAAATCCCTGTCTGCGCATCGCGTTTGGGTCTATCGCAAGATGAGATGAACATTGGTGAGCAGAGACCTGTCGGTGTTGTCAATAATTTTACTATCAACGCGGCGCCACATAGTCAGCTTGCAGTCAATGCTCATGAAATTCATCAAGAAATGAACCTGTCTGGCTCTGACGAAAAAATCGAAGCGATGAAGAAGCTCCTGACTGAAATTTCTCAAAAGATGGATTCTTTAAATTTGTCCGATGAGGATGAACTTGAACTTTCTGAAACCGTTAGTAAGGCCTCGGCAGAAATTGGCAAACAGCATCCAGATAAAGAGAGATTGAAGGATTTTATCTGTTTGATGAAACGTATTCTGGCTCCACTGGCGCTGTCGTCATTATCTGGTGCATCTACTGCTGTTAACGACATTGCAGAACAGTGGGTGCGTCAATTGGCGTCGTTCCTTGCATGAATATTTTCATGATTTGTTTTTGAAAGACGGAATCGGAGGATTGATTTTTGAACGAAGGCAAGGTTTCTGGGGAAAATATTTCTAGAATGGGCATGCTTCATTTCAAAAATGATAAGCTCCCTGACACGAAAGCTCTTCTCCGGATTCATGACGGTCATATTGACATCACCATTGTTTGGAATCCTAGCGATAGCACGTTTGAACGCTGTTTCTTTTCGGAACATGTGTTCTATGCTGACGATCCAGATCGCAAAAAATATATTTATGATTTACCTAGGCAAATCTGGTTTCGTGATTCTCAAGGATCAGTGGATTTGCTCGGTTGCAAAGTCAGATCATGCAAGGAAAAATACGGGGCGGGTGCTAACGGAATCATTGACGCGGAGTATGCAGTGTTCGATGCATCGGTGGGGGAAGACTATTCAAGCGTCAATGCAGTACGTACTTCTCTAGATGGCTTGCGCGAATGGCTTGGTATCAGCAGTGTCCTTGTGTCGGCGCCAATTGTCGATGACAATAATCGTGTGAAAGAGAGGGAATATACGCTTAAGTGTCCGGCAGATAGCATCGGGGCAGGCATCCCCGCATTCAATTTTGTTCCTTATTGGACCGTCTCAGTTTCTGGAGATACGACCGAGCTTCATGATTTGGCTTATATGGAAAGCACTTCTCATGAAGTTAGGCGTTGGCAAGAGCATCTCGAAAATCATCGGGCCATGCGTGATCTTCTTCGTATTTCGAGTTGGACGGAGCATCTTCTTTCAATAGAAGCAGTCAGCAGGGAAGATGATCCCCTACGGGTGGAGAGTGGTATTCCATATCAGGAAAGATGGTGCAAGGTTGCCGAGTCGTATCCTAACGCCCACTCGTATGCAAGACGACTCAATTATCTAATTGAGTATTCTGATTTCTGCAACGGCGATTTAAGCTCGTGGTTCAGTCTTCGGGACGCTTATGCACGAGGAATCGACCCTATAGTTTCACTATTCTCCATGAGGGGAGCCTCGATAGAGGCTTGGGTAGTGCAACTTAGCATTGGATTTGAGGCGCTCGGATACCAGTTACTGCAGGAAAAGGGAATAAGTAAGAATAAAGCTGGGGCTAGCCCTTTCATCAGCAGACTTCGCGCTATTGCTTCCGAGCTTGGTGATGATTGGCCTTTCAACCTTGAACAGTGGGAGCTTGAGATGACTGAATCCTATAACTCGATTAAACATGCGAATCGAGCTCCCGTTGATCGGTTGCAAAGCCTTAATGCATGGAGGAAAGGCATCTTGGTATTTCGTAGTTGGGTTGCATTGCGTTTGGGCGTGTCCAAAGACCAGTTGCTTTTCAGGCTGCAGCTTGATCCGTTGATTCACCCGTATGTGCGTATAGAACAAATTTAGAGGACAGCGGAATGATTGCCTGCATATGAGCTGTGCCTATGAGGATAAGGCAACCCACTGCTATTTGTAAGTGTGCAATACCTTCGTTAGGCCTTGTAAGTTTAACAGTTCGTCGACGAATGCCTCGACGGGTGTGCGGTAGTTGAACATGCGCATGGGGCGGTTGCTGATCTCGTCGACGATTTTCCGCACGTCGCACGCCTGTCCATCCTGATTCTGCTGTGTTTGGGCGGGTGCCGGCGGATCATGCCGTTGTGGTTCTCGTTGTTATCCGCTGCTAGGAACTGTATGGGTCGGCGAAGTATATGTCCATGCCCAGCCCGTTGCGCAGTCGCGCGGATTCGATGCCGTTGCCGTGCATGATGATGAGTCTGGCACCTGCGGGCAGTGGGGCGAATATGGCCAGCTGCTGGACCCCGATGTTCTGCTCGGTGGTCTTGTTGGGGATGACGCTGGCCATGAGAAACCTGGTCTTTTTCCCGACCTCGGTGTGCAGGTTGGCGCCGATTCCGATGACGTCGTCCGCCTCCCAATGGTCGAATGTGCTCCAGTCATCGTCTGCCTCCGGGTGTTCGGACATGGGGACGCGCCTGGGGGATCGGGAAGCGCGAGGTCTCGTGTCCCGCGCGTTTGCGCCGCCGCCGGCTGTCGATGCATATCTATCGGTGAGGGTCTCCGGGCGCACGCGCATGAGCTGGTTGTCCGGGGTCGCGGGACGTGCAGCCTGCCGCTGATCAGCGGCGGCCAGCCCAGCGGCCCAGCCATTCGGCCACTTGCTCCCACAGGAGGCCGAATGACAGACGATGCGGCTTGCGTGGTTTGGCGAGCCTACGGTCGGCCTTGCGCTGTGCGGGCCCGGCGACGTAGTGGCGGCCGGTCCAGGGACTCGTCTTCAATCGTTTCGGCCGGTACGGCCGGATGATTCTTTCTCGCTGGACGGGAACCACGGGTTTGCGCTTGATCTTCCTGCTGATGCTGGACGGACTGCGCTTGTGAGCATCGCGCCGATCTCCCATATGTCGGTGTCGTTGCCGATTTCGATTTGGATGACCTGGCGTTCCTCTTCCGACAGGTGCGAATACGCTTCTCCCATAGGTGCTGTATCCTCGGACTAGTTTATGGACAATTACCAATCTGGCGGGTGCTGCACTTTCATTTGGACAACGGGTACACGAATAATTGTTCTTCTCCGTGCTAGCATCAAATCCATGGGCCTAGATGATGTACTGCAAGATATGGCAAAAGATTTTTTAACGAATTTGTTGCGACAGACATTAGGAAAGCTCTATGAATCTTGGTATCAACAAAAAGAAATCGAATATTTTATCGATCAAAGCTCTCGCAGGTTTTTTATATTACTTGATACAGTCCCTTCCTGTTCGGAGCGGCAGTGCAAGATTCTTCTTGATGAGCTTTCAAAACGAATTGAGTTAATTCAGAGTATTGTTCTAGCTCCGATGGCCAGTGCTGATCAGCGAGAGTGCGAGATATCTAATATGGTCGATATATTGTGCCACGCTGCTGGTATAGGGGATGAAGGTAATGATATTTTACGTCGTAATCATGTGAAGCAGTGTGTGCAAGAGCTTATCGAAAAATTGAATTTATTTTACTGTGAATCTGAAACCGGGGATAGGGATATTGCACTGAGCAATCTTCAGATTTCTGTAATTTCCAATAAAATTGATGACAGCACCCACAATATTACCAACCGTATTGACGATACGAAACGATTATTGCAAACAATTGAGGATATCATAGAAGTTCCTAAGACGATGATTCCTAAAGAGTTGCCTGCTCCTCTGACAGATTTTGTTGATCGTGATGATATCAGGAAAACTCTATCCGATATGTTGTCATTAAAATGTTTTTATGGAGTAGTTTTAATCAGCGGTATCCCCGGTGTTGGGAAAAGCAGCCTAGTTGCACAGTGGGGAAATGAACAAAGGAAAGACTACTTTAGAGATGGGCAGATATATGTAGATTTTGATCAATGGCGGCAGTCCGGCGCTGTTTCTTTGGAGGATTTACTCAGATCAAAAATAGGAAGCATTCTTGGTTCTCGAGTAGATGGCAGTATGTCGTTACCAGAGCTTGAAGCTCAGTACCGATCTTGCACCACAGATAAGGACATGCTGGTTGTCCTTGATAATGTGGATAAAATTCAAGAAATTGAGTGTTTTGTTCCTAATTCTTCCAAAAGCGTAGTAGTAGCCACTAGCCATTATTCAGATATTGATTCATATACGACTGAAATTCATCGTTACCAGTTGCAGCCGCTAAATAATGATGATTCGGCAAAATTATTCTGCCGGATAGCTTACGGAGCCGATGTTGGTGAGATGAGGAACTCTTGGAACTCAAGGCAAAATGATGATTTCGAGGATATTCTTTCCCATTGTTATGGCATGCCTTTGGCTGTCAGGGTGTGTGCTGGAATGCTTGCCAATAGTAAGAATAAGGATATTTCAAGGTTTCACCGTCGATTGAGCAATGGACAAGAGCTTTTCCGCCACAAAGATCTTCAAGAATTATGGCGCGAATGCTGTTGTTCTTTAAGTCCAAATGCACTGAATGCTTTGAAAAGATTGGCAGTGCTGCCGTCAACCAAAGTGACGGTACCGACACTGAGCGCAGTGTGGGAATGCGATTTTAAAACAGTAACTGAGCTTGTTGGAGAGCTGAAGAGCTTCGGAATTATTGAATGTGATGAGGATTGCCAGCTTCCGCTTGATTATGAAAGCGAGATAACTCTTTCCAATGTGATTCGTGAATATGTGCGCGACAATTTAAGGGGAAGCTATGAATATAAGAAGATTCGTTGTGGGGTGATTAAGCTATTAGTAAAGTATTATCGCTTGCTGACGCAGGAAATGGATTTTCAATTAAAACCGAATCGTCTGCGGTTAATGGAGCGTCTGCCGGTTCCTGATTTAATTAACGGATACCTCGAAGAGGAAGCATTTCATGTGTTTGAAAGAGAAATCGGAATGCTGAATCATCTTCCGGAATACGCTAATATGCCGGGAATAGCCCCTGAACAATATTGGCCTATTGGCGAGGCGTTATGGTCCTTTTACAATGGAAGTGGTCGCTACTCAGAGGGGTTAGAAGTTTTTGATGCATGCGTGCAAGCTGCTCAACAATGTGGTAATGCATTGGCTGCGGTAAGGCTGCGGGGCCTAGTTGCACATATGCTGATTCCGCTCGGACGACCACAAGAGGCCATGGTGTGCTTGGAAAATAGCATTAAGGAATGTGAAGCTCTGAAATGTGAGGATGTTCTTTATTCTCTCATAGAGTGCCGTGGAATTTGCTATGACGCTCTAAAGGATTCTGAATCCGCCTTGAAATGTTTCCAAATTGCCTGGGATGGGTATCATGCGCTAAACAATCAAAGAGGCTGTGTCATACAGGATCAACTCATGCTGCGTCAATATCGGAAATTAGGTGATTGGAATAAGGCTCGTGAAGCGGCTCATAGAGCATTGCAGGGAATAAATCAGGATAAGGACGACCATACTATGGCGAACATCATGTATGAGACTTCTGAACTGTATCTTCGAACGGCAGAGTATGACCAAGCTCAGGAAATGGCATGCGGTGCTGCACTTCGATATGCTAAACATGGTGAAAAGCGACGTCTTGGCAGAACACTATTTGTGGCAGCAAAAGCTGCCAAAGAGTTGCATAAAACTGACGATGCCGTCTCCTTCTCTAAAAAAGCTGCAGAAATTTATCGGGAAATTGGTCTATCTGATGGAAAGGAATACCAGGATTTCCGTGAGTTTATTGATGGGTTGCAGAGTGAATGATAATGGAACTGTTCTCTAAGGTAACAAGGAAAGCATGCTGATGTAGTAGATATGTTGCCCGAGGAATACAATTGGTAATGCTATGAATTGACATAGCAGTAATTTGAGCTAATTTATCTGTGCTAGGCTCGTCGATTTGTATGTTCCATAAGCTGCCGTCATTGTGGGTTAGTACGCCTGCTTTATGTTTATTGGCTTGCGGAAGATACGCGAAAGAATGAGCATTGCCAATGCAATGCCAGTATGATAAATCATCATATGAATGCAGTATTATTCCGGATGCGTTTTGCAATAAACGGTAATTATGTTCCTTGATATCCGCAATGAGAATGGATGACCGATTTTGAGGTATTTGTGGCCCCACAGTGGCTGGAGTGCGAATGATGGAAAAGAAAGTAGGCTGTTCTGTTTTTTGATGGAAAGTACACCAATTCGAGAGTGGCTGAATAATCTGTACTTGTGGTGGCTTGAGCTGAAGTCCTTCCAACACGGGTTGGGGCGGGGTCAATCCAAGCTTTGAATAGGCAAGCTGTGCAAATGCGGACATCGAATTTCCAAGATTGGCGAAGTCCGTTGCTGCACGTGCGCGTATATGATGTTCATCCAGATGCACATCATGATTGGATTCATCTGATATGAAGTCAAGTACTCCATCAATAGTGTTGATTCGAGTAGTGTTTGCAAGTTTGCGAATAACTCCTCGTTGGTCCAGATTCTCATCGGGCGAATAACTGATTAAGCCTGTGGGGATGCCAAGTTCATTGGCATATATGCTGACGGATCCATTGTCTCCCAAGACATAATCGGCAGCCACAATAGTTGCCTGCCACCCTCCGTCGTAGGGAATGAGGCGTAGCCCGGCATCAATGGCGTCATGAAGCCATGTGTAGATCTGCCATTCGCCATGTCCAACCCAAATATTTGGATGCAGTATGGCTGCGATAATGTATTCATCTTGAGGTAGGCGTTGCAGCAACTCATTGATGAATTGAGGATGGGACGCAACAGATGAATTAAGATTCCAAGTTGACGAAACGACAATGATTTTGCGTGTTTCCGCTTGCAAAGCATTACGAAATTCCTGCCTATGATGAATGGAAAGAAATAAGGAATCGAAGACTGGGTCACCGATAGTTATAAGGTCTCGATGAGAAGAATACAGTGCTCTTTCATCTTCAGAAACAAGACATATAGTTCGAGAATGTTTGGATATGGAGGCTGTCGATATGTCACTATGCGCATTGTTGACGCCATGCAATGAGCGATTGCTGGTAGCTCCAGGGCCGTGAGAGATAAGAAGGAGAGGCATATCGAGTTCAGGAAAATCATCAATGGAACTTGCGATAATTCCTAGATCGAAAGACGTAGCTCTAGCTTGTTGCCATGGGATAAAAGGAAGATGCTTTTGATGAATACGCAATTCAAGATCATTGCCAAATGAGGAGCGATTATCTGGAACTGTGAAAAAGGTCTGAATGCGTATGTCATTGAAGAGATGTTGAGCGAGCTCAACTGAACGTTCCAGAGTCGTTGGACTACGTACAATCATTAAAACTGTTTTTTGATATGGGAAGGTGGCGGCTTTTTTGCCTGGAACTAGCAGTGGATTGTTACGCCAAAAAAGGTTGGGGGGGGGGTATTCGTTTGCTGTTCCTTTGGTAAACTACTCATGCTTTCATGATATATCTTTTCAGAGTTTGCTATACCGCTTCGGTGTGGGGATAACGACCGAATTCTCACGTACTTTTCTGATATGAAAGACGTGGCTCGTCTCCTATGTACAATTTTCAGTTGCCAACAATAAAAACCACGACTGAAAAGCAGAATACACGACTATGCCAGACAACATCATACAAATCGACTAGCACATGTTCGAGGTCGGGATCGACTGTCTGTCATCGAGAAGATGGCAGACATCCTCAATGCAATGCTGTGTGTTGAGGCTGTATTCAAGTCGGTGTTTCGTGATTAGTCCCGAAACACCGACTTGAATAAATACACTGCGGCTACGCGTGGCTGGACACAGACACGATGGACTCCCCTGTTCGAGGCGGGGGAGTTCGTGCGCACCGTGCAGCGCGCGTAGGGCCTGCCCATCGCGATCGTGGAGGAGATCGCCTTCGAGAACGGCTGGATCACGCGCGGTCAGCTCATGGAGTCCGCGGAGCGCTACGGCAAGAGCCCCTACGGGCAGTATCTGAAGGGCATCGCCGACGGTGAGATCATGTTGGTGCCGAATCAGAAGAACTGACGAAACTGATTCTCAATGGAGCTCGTTCGCGAACATTATGCTGTCCAATGCTGAATCATCCCAAGATAAAATATGGCCTTTGAAATTCCTCATACACTTCGGTAATGAATTACCTGATGGAATTCGACAGGAACTTTTTAGCATGTTATCGTGTTTTGTCAAAAACTTTGAGGATAGGACCAGTATTGTCTATTGGCTAGCGTATGAGGCGATGGCATCACTGTGTGAGAATGAACATCAAAACATTCTTGATTATCTAATAGCGAATAAGCGATACAATGCGGTCGCTCACATAGTTCAACGGTTCCCCGCTGAGAGCGGTACGTACAGTTGATGGTAACCATGCTGAAAATGGGGGCTACTGGCACATGTGATGTTGCGGCCGGTGCGTTGGCCAAGCTCGAGCTATGCAATTTCGGTGGTGCAACTGTAACTGAAATCATTAAAAACATAGCAACAAGTGGGTAACCTTGCTTAGAAAGAAGGGGTGGCTGAGGCGGCGATCGAAGTCACTGAGGACATTCCTGCCAGAATGAGAGAACAACTTATCGCAATGGAAGATTCAATAGGCTCTTCTCTAAGAAAATCATTAAAAGAAAGACTGGGTGCCTAACATAAATTCTTTTTAAAAAAGTTGATATGGAATTGACGGGAGAATGAATGCTTAAAATTAGAAGGCTGTATTCAGAAGGATCTTATGAGACTCCTTTCGATAAAAACATTGACGGGTTCGAAGAAAAATGGTGGTCGCAGCTAGTCTTTGATGCCATGTCTTCTAGAGATGAATTCTACAGTTTTACTAACGAGGCAGAGGAAGAAGTAGCGCGAGCTTGGGTGGATTGGCGGGATTATGCTGATACCTATGCTGGAATAAATATTGATCATGAGGAATCCTATAGATACCTCTATCTTTTTGAGGTCAGAAGAGATTGTCGCGGACGTGGAATCGGCAGGGAAGCGGTTGAGCTTCTAGCTTCTGGATTTGATTACCTTACGCTTTTGGCTCTTCCTGAAGCTGTAGGTTTTTGGGAGAAAACCAGTTTTGTCCATTATGAGCGAATTGGCACGCAAGATCCACGAGAACAACAATTGTTTGTGTGCGGCCATTTGCCACAATAAGATTCAGTAGCATCTTTCTGAAGAGATACCGCTGACTTATTGCGTTTTTAACATGCCTACGCTGCAGCTCGATCCGTTAATTCATTCGTATGTACGTGAAGAGCAAATTTAGGGTATCAGGTGAATTGACGATGTATAGGCCGAAGCGTGTGGGAATGGCAGCAGAGTGTTGTTGCAAACGACCGGCATAAGATAACACATAGGGCGTTTGATCGAGTTCGGATATCCATATCTTGAGGGGTGAATTTGTTCGCGGCAGATAAGCCTATACGGCATGTTGAGGATGATAAGTATGGTCGTGAAAAATATGTTGATAACCTTGCTTATGCTCTTTTAACCGGCGATGATTCGGATGGCTTAGTGGTTGGGATAGAGGGAGAGTGGGGCAGCGGTAAAACATCCCTCAAGAACATGCTCATTGAACGTCTTCAACAGATGCCTCTACCTGATCGCAAGACGCACCTCATTGAATTTGACGCATGGATGTACTCCAGGTCCGGTGAGATAGTATCTGCATTGTTCTCCGAAATCGCGGCAGGTCTTTCTCTCCGATTGAAGTGGTATCAAAAGCTATTGATGAGGTTTGATTGCTTTAATAATAATGCAATCACCTCTGTGATTCATTTGATTTATAGAGCGATAAACGCTGTACTTCCTTATTTTGAGATTGGTATTTCTATTGGATGTATCTCTTGGAGTTTCCAAAATTTATCAAAATTATTATCTACTAAGAAATATAGAACTGGTGATTTACACCAAACAAGAAGCAGGCTGAAGTACGATCTTCAATCGCAATCAGACAAGATTGTTGTATTCATCGATGATTTAGATCGCCTTCTGGATGATGAAATCAGTTCGCTTATCCAAGCGGTAAAAGCAGTGGGCGATCTCCCGCATGTCACATATGTGTTGCTCTATGACAAGGCATATGTAACGCAAGCACTCGATAAAGCAAGTCATAATCGTGGCTCCGAATTCCTTGAGAAGATAGTTCAAATTCCTGCAGTAGTCCCTGAGTTGTCGCTTAGCGAATTGCACGAATCTCTGAAACATGAAATATTGCGCGTCGGTTGGCGTGACAGCCTGTCATTAGGGAGAGAACAGGGTATTTTCAATTATTGCATTTGCCCATTCATTCAGAACAAGCGAGATATGGTGCGATTCTTGAATGATTTTCGTCTGTACTATGAGGCGCTTGGTGATGACGTCGAGCTATTAGATTTGGCGGGTATCACCGCATTGCGTATCTTCTGTCCGGAGTTTTATTCTTGGATATGGGAAAATCGGTGTTTAATGGTGGATCCTGTTTTTGCGGATGAAGAGTATATGGTTTATTCTGATCAAACAGCTGATCTTGAAGAAGTTATAAAACAAGCTGATGAAAAGAAAATATTTAATAAATATTCAATTGAATGGAAGATGATAATTCATATATTATTTCCTTTTGTCAATAAAATCTCTATGGGGAAAGAGTACTTTCTTTCTGAAAATGATGTTCCAGATTCATATCGGTCGATATGCAAGAAGGACTATATTGATGCATATTTTCGACTGATGCCATCTTCGGGGGATGTTCCGGAGAAGTGGTATAAACGATTCCTTTGTGAAATCAACCTTGACACCGTACAGTCGGATGCTGGTTTGCTGCAGATTGCTTATTCTCCAAGATTGCAAGAAAAAATCAAGCGATACTTATCTCGGGATACACATGGCAATGTAATAAGAATGCGTATGTTGCTTCGTTTTTACTTGAAGAATAGTTTCTGCAAGACATTGCAAGAATATTATCCTTATGTGCTGAATTTATTTACTATGGTATGTAGAAGGGGCTGGAATGCGGTTGATGTCGAATTGCTTTTGAAAGAATGTCTTCAGAACGACAATGTTGGTGCGTTTCTGTTTGATATTTATTTGGCTGTGCTATGTGAACTGCAATCCCTGTCGTCTCAAGAGGGTGACCGGCAGCGCAATAAAATGCTTGAGACATGGAATGTTCGGGTAGAAACTTTAGGGTATGGCCATTCGCGGTCTGCGTTGGGAGAGATTGATTGGAAAAGCTACGCTGAACTCTTCGAAAAGCGGGTTTTGCTTCTTGCTAAAAAGTGTGTTCAGAATAATAATCTTGCCGTATTACCAGGGCGTTTGAGTTTTTGTGAATTGCGTTTGACAATGGTGATGTTGGGATGGTTGTTCGGTGATGTGCCGGATGATTTGAGGAGTGTATTACTTGCACTTCGTGAATATGCCGAAGACGAAGGCCAATTTGTTTTTCTTTCTGCGGTAGCATTGGTGACAAAACAAGATGATGAAAGCTATGTTGCCGATGTTCAGACTGCCAAATATTTGTTTGATCCTGCTGAGTATCTGAATATGGTCGCGTCATATGTTAGCGATAATGAATTGCAACATAAAACTGGTGAGCGGCGTGAGCAGCAGTTGTGCCATGCGGCATATACCTTTGCACTCAAAGGTAACGGTGTAACAAATCAAAATGGCAAGGTTCAGATTACTGCCGATCAGGCGAATGATGTCTTGGAAGGTTGGAGATTAAAAGATTCGGGATCAGAGTTTTTGGAATTGTTAGTAAAAGACTAAGAGGGGACTGCGAACATTTCATCAATATCGGCTTGCGTGACGGTGATGGTGAGCCGAGGATCCGTGGATTCGCTGGAATCCATGATCCAATCGTTTCAGAAGCTCCGAGCATGATTATGCTGCACCGTAACGTCGATCAGCATGCCTGCAAGGCGAAGCGCGAAGCGCATCATACCATCCTCGTTTGTCTGAAAAACGGCAATACCAACAACATCATACAATCCG
>ERZ1034880.426-NODE-426-length-12935-cov-5.132919_pt1 | contig 12935 bp, 13 predicted proteins | sample MGYA00520630_ERZ1034880 | MGnify/ENA primary metagenome ERZ1034880 (study PRJEB33766, sample SAMN09781725) | gut metagenome | biome: gut microbiome | host: Homo sapiens | place: Madagascar | study: EMG produced TPA metagenomics assembly of the PRJNA485056 data set...
CTTATTTTTCCTCAAGTTACAATTCAGCTTTTGTTATAACTTCTTCAATGTTTTGAAAATTCAAACGACTGACAGATTTCTAATTTGAATTATGATCTCAAAACTCGTGTGTCTGCTTGATCAGCTTGTTGCTATTATTGTCCGACATCATCATGAAAATGTATTAATCTCATCTTTTATTGTTATTACATTCTTTCCACCAGCAACCATAATAGACATTTCAAAATCAGGAAACCTACTTTCAAAGAATAGAGAAAATTTAAGAACTGAGCATGTTTCTGTTTTTGATAACGAAAAATCTGAAATGCTTACCTCTGATGGCAATGTCCAGTTTTTTAATAAAGTCCTGTTGAAAGTAAAAAAATAATCTGTAACATTATTTATAAAGATATGCGATTTGCACGCATGTGTTTCGAGATCAGAATCTTTTAACTCCCAACATATTCTTTCTAACGGTATATCTATTTTAGCTCTTTTAAAAGTAATATTGTCTAAGAATATAGTTGCATCGTGAATATAACTATTAAAGAAAGCAATATCATGCGCTCCATTTGCGTCATTTCTTAATTTGTAAACTAGAGGATGGTATTGATCTTGTATAAAAAGCCTGTTAAAATCAATTTGCTTCATTGCACTGCTCCATCATACATTTACATTTTCCACGGCTTCCATGATAATACCAAGTATTTGTGCACTCCGAACGGGCTAGAGACTTGAAAAAGCCTGTTTCCGTGATTGATTATTGTTTTCCCAAAAATCAAACGCAAGAAAACTGTCTATAGAAAAATATAGCGCAGGAAAGCGAAAAGTCAATAAAAAAGAGATTATGAAAATGCAATTCCTTCCCTGCTTGTTTTCATAATAAACGGGAAAAGCAAGCAGGAGAAGGAACTTTGCAGAATTATTTCTGCACTTTGACCGACATCTTACTCAAAGCGTCTGTTTTCTTTCAAAGCTTTAAGCAGAACGTCTTTTCTCGGATTTGAAGCGGAACGCTTGAATTCAAACGGCTTCTCCGCAGAGTGTTCCACACTCCAGCCGCCCCATTCACGGAACGCGTGATAGGTCCAGTCCCAGCCGTATTCCTCCATAAGCTCAATCATGTCGGAAAGGTATTTTTCTCCACCTTTCGCCCAGCAGATGACCGAAAATTCGCCGACAAAAATCGGGACATTGTACTTGCGCTGAAAGTCAATGGTCGATTTCATCGCCACTCTCAACTGTTCTTTATCCCAATAAGTTCCGGCAATATAGCCGGGATAACTCCATTTCAGCCATTTGTTATGCACCCCTTGATGAGAATACGAAAACGGCTGATAGAAATGAGGAGAATAAATAATGTTCTCAGCCCGAATCGGCTTAAGTCCTCCATCAAAATTATCAATCGCGGCACATGGCTCAATGATAATGGGCGTCACAGGATCTATTTTGCGAATTGCCTCGACCAGGGTTTCAACGACCTTCTGCCACGATGCAAGCGTTGCTTCCGTAGCGACTGGCTCGTTCAGCAGATCGTAGCCATAAATGAGCGGATTGCCTTTGAAGTGAGCCGCCAGGCGTTTCCATGTTTCAATCAAAGTGGAAAAATTGGTGGATTCCGTCAGAATGTTACTGGCAACTTTGCTGACTTTCGTATTCGGTCCGGTATGCAGGTCAATGACGACTTTCATTCCATGCTTTTTCAGCAACGGCATGATACTGTCAACCTTTTTCATTTCATCGTCAATCCAGCTCAGGTAAAGTTCCGGAGTTGAAATATTCCGGTTTCCGGGCTGCATCTGATAGCGGATAAGATTGACGTTCCAGTCTGCAAGAGTTTCAAAAGCCGCTGCGGAAAGATCGTGTCCGCTCATAACTCCGCGATACCGTGTCCCTTTTCCAGGACCGCGGGGAATTGCAAGAGCCTCCCTGTTTTCCGGAACACTCTCCGTGACGCTCTCATCGCTTTCTTCACAGCGGTAAATACGGACATAATCAACATCAAACTCTCCGGAAGCGCTTTGAATTCCGAGTGTAAGAATCACCTTCGTTGTATTCTGCGGAATTTCAAGAATCATGGCGACCGTCCGCCAGTCATAAGTTCCGAGCTTGCTGCCTTCCGGCTCAGGCCAGCTGTTTTTTTCCCCGAACTGATGAAACAGCATGACTTTCGGTCCAAAATAGGCTTTGCTCCCGACAGCAAGTTTTTTCCCGCGAATCCGGGCTTCCAACTGAATCAGACCTTTCATTTTTTCCGCTGGCAGCTCAATTGAAATCAAATCGCTCTTCTGCCCGGAAGCGGAGAAACGCAGAAAGCCCGACTTTCCGTTTTCCCCGTGCCAGTGGCTCAGCACCGCGTCATTTCCCTTCGTTCCGGCTTTCGGCGCGAGACCAAGACTCCACTCGGTCAAAGAATCTCTTGTGTTGAACTCATTCACATAGAGTTCTTCCGTGTTTTTGTAACCGCCGAAAAGCGGCAGCGAGAGCGCAACTCCCAGAATCGCGCCAAGAACTTTTCTTTTCATAAGCAAATACTCCTTTTGTTTCCGTATTTTTAAAGACTCTTCTGTCCCCACATCCGGTTGCCTTCCGCACTCCAGAACCAGCGGAAAGGTTTCTGCTGGCAGGGGCGCAGTCCGGGACGGACAAAAATGCTTTCCACATGTCCATCCGCACAAACAGTGTTCACATAACCTTTGTGCCGGTTGGAAGGTTCGCCGTAGCTGGCATTGTTCCAGTCCGCATTGGCAAAAATAATCCGCCACCAGCCGTAATCATAACCGATCCGCTCGGAATCCATGAAAACAAACTTCTGCGAAGGCTGAAAAATCTTTGTCATGCGTATTCCGGAAGTTTCATTATAGCCGTTAAGATTGGAATTGAATCCGTAATCGGAAACCTGCACGTTGTTGCGCCAGGTCGCCGGATTTACGAGCCATTGATTCCCCGTTTCCCTTACTCCTCCCGGACAAAGAAACATTTTTTGACCGATTCCGGAATTGTCGCGGAGAAAACTCGTGAAAATCGAGGGATCCAGTCCGCCGTTTTCGTTTCTCGTGCATGCAGGAAGCTGCCCGTCATAATTGGATGCATACAATTCCAGGTATACCCCCATTGCTTCAAATTGCTGGTGCTGCTGATTCTTCTTGCCGTTTCCCGGGCGGAATTCAAAGCCGGAAGAAGAACAGCCGCAAGAATCGCAATAATTGCAATCGTTATGAGCAATTCTATCAGAGAAAAATTTTTTCTTCTGCCTCGCCAAAAAAGTTTTTCAACAAAGCCTCTTTCCATACGACAGCCTCCTGTTTGTTGTTTTTCGAGTTCACACGTATCATGTGTTTTATTATATTATACTCAGAAACCCATGTTTTGCCTAGATGCGAAACAATTGAAAAATTACCTAAAAGCGGCAAAACATTACCTTTTTACATTACTGTGCTTTTTTCTGAAATATCTGCAGATAAAAACATCCGAACCGGCTTGTATTCTTTCACGCAAGCTGTACAGTACTGAAAAACGGTCAGACCTTCCGGAGCGTGCTATGAAACAGATTTCTGAGCTTTACAATTTTTCCCGCAGTATTTTTTCTCCATATGAAGCATGGGATCAGTCATGGGATTACGGACGGCTTCACGCGCTCCCGCTGTGGCCGGAATTTGTCTGCATATCACGCTATGGGAAAAATACGAAATATACACACTACTGTCCCACAGTCAATGCAATCGAATTCCCTCTGGAAGGAAATCTGAACATTGCTCTGACCGGAGAAAACATCACTCTTTCCCCCGGCGAATTTCTTATTCTCCCGGCTGGGGAACAAAACACTCTCGCGACAAGCAATTCAGATTTCTGCAGGAAAATTTCCTGCGGACTCTGCGGTCCTCTTGCCGTTCCACTCCTGCATCAGCTGAAACTCGATCCTGGACGGAAATTCATCATAAAAGATCCGGAAACGGCATTCACCATACTGAAAGAAATTAACCGGCTTCTGTTTTATAAAGAGAAAAAAGCATCCCGGATATTTGCGGAAAATGTTTTCATTTTCTGATGCTCCTTGCAGCATCAGTACCCGATGTCTGCAACTCTTTTGTCTCCGACGCCATCCGGATATTTGAAATAAAAGCCGGATCGCATGTCACAGTAGAACAGGTCTGCAGGGAATTGAACATTACCCCCGTAAAACTCACACGCCTGTTCAAGCAGCACACGAACCTCACGCCGAAACAGTACCTGATATCCATGCGGATAAAAAATGCAGAAACACTTTTACGCGCAAGCATGAAGTCTGTCAAGGAAATTGCATTCCTTTCAGGCTACTCCTCTCCGCAGAAATTCTGCCGGGAATTTGCAAAATTCCACAACTTGTCCCCACGACAATACAGAAAATTCGCAGCATCCGCACAGGAAACAACGCTGTAAATTCCGCTCGCCCTGTTCGCGCAAAGGCAAACAGGGCAAGGGATACAGCAGAGTTATTTCTGCACTTTGGCCTCCTGTTCCGCATTGTAACGGGAACCGCGGACGGGGATTTTCGCGATTGCGCTTTCAAGTTCGCGCATCTCCTCCGCACTGAACCGGATCTCCGCGGCACGCAGATTCTCTTCCAGATGCGAAAGCTTCGTCGTTCCCGGAATCGGCACAATCCACGGTTTGCGGTTCAACAGCCATGCAAGAGCAATCTGGGCGGCAGTGAAACCGCGCGTGCGGCCGAATGCGTGCAGGGCTTCCACAATCCGCAAGTTTTCACGAATTGCTTCCGGAGTAAAACGGGGAAGTTTAGGACGGTTGTCGTTCGCAAGATCAAATTGCGTATATTCGGTGATGTCTCCGCCCAGGAAACCGCGGTTCAGAGGGCTGTACGGAACAAATCCGATTCCAAGCTTCTCGCACAGAGGAAGGACGGATTCTTCCACACGGCGATGCATCAGATGATACTCGCTCTGAATTGCAGTCACCGGCTGCACGGCATGAGCACGGCGGATCGTCTCGGCATTCACCTCGCAGAGACCGAAATGCAGAACTTTTCCTTCCCGGATCAGGTCTCGCACGGTCGATGCGACCTCCTCTATCGGAGTTTTCGGATCGACACGGTGCTGGTAGAAGATGCCCAGCGCATCGACGCCGAGACGCCGCAGCGATTCTTCACAGACTTTGCGGATGTTCGCCGGGGAACTGTCCTCCTCCGCCATCACCCGTTTGCCGTTCACATATTTGTGCCCGAATTTCGTGGATACAAACACACGGTCTTTGTATCCCTTCAGAGCTTTGCCCATCAGAATCTCATTTTTGTACGGACCATACGCCTCCGCCGTATCGAAAAGAGTGACTCCGCGTTCAATCGCTTCATGCACAAGACGGATTTCCATTTTTTCATCCGGATGCCAGCTGCGGTTGTAGCAGAGCCCCATACAGCCGAATCCAAGCGATGAGACGCGGAATGCCGCCGCGCCGCGTCCTAAAGTTCTTCCCGCCGGATCGTTCTTTTCCGGGACCGGAACAGCTCCGGTCTTCGAAGCGCAGGCTCCCGCGAGCGGCGCAACACTCAGCATTGCGCCAAGCAGAGCGGAGGTTTTCAAAAACTCTCTGCGGGACATTCCGGAATTCTGATTCTTTTCCATTTTACAGACTCCTTTATTTGTTCTGAAGAGGAATGGTATAATCTTTTACAACTCTGCGTGCGGGACCGGTGTGCGGCGCGCTCCGCCCGTCCAACCCCTTTTCGTGCAAAAACTCTCCGACGAGATCCGCGATCCGCTCGTTGTTGAGGTCGGCGAATGCGGCGTGGGTGTTGCCGTGCATTCCAAGCTCCGGCAGATGAATCACGCGGACGTCACCGCCGCGGCGGTTAAGCGCTTCGGCAACTGTTTTGCGCGGATGCTCGAAAGCCGCCAGATATTTTCATTGAAGATATGACTTGGCTCCTTTGCGATATTGTCGCCGTAAATAATCAGGATCGGAATTCCCGCGAGTTTCCGGAATTCCGTCTCCGGGACGCGGAGCGGCTGCATGTTGCGTCCGGCGGCTTCGGTTCCCGCGGGCGGATCGAAAACACGCTCTCCCTCCGGAAGCACAAAGTGTCCGGGTTCAAATGCGATGATCGCCTTCAGCGACTCCGGAGCGGTCATGCCGGAATACCATCCGTATTTTCCGCTGTTCGAATGGGTGATAAGCACGGCGGGACCGGTCTGCTTCAGCAGTTCAGCCATTGTGTTTCCCATGAACCTGTAATATTCCGGAGTCCGCGGCTCCGCTCCGGTGTCGGGTGTCTGCTGACGGAAAAACTGGTCGATGGAAGCCGGATCGTGCGGGAATTGAGTGACGGAATGGCAATATGGAGCTTTCGGGGGATCCCAGACTCCGTTGCGGAAGGCATTCCATGCGGAACTTTCGCGCATGGTTGTCGGGACCGCATGTTCGACTTTTGTTGCAAGAGTGCGTCCGGCGCGTCCGCGGCGCGGCTGGTCGATGATGTAGACCGCCCAGTCCCGGCGCGGGAGAAGCGCCATGAACCCTTCGCGCCCGTCCGGTGTGGATTCAAAACTGCGTCCGGACTGTCCGATTCCATGCCAGAGGATCAGCGGATATGTGCGGGCGTTCTGCGGAATGAAGAACTGTGCGTAACCGTGATCGCCGTGAAAAGTCTCTCCGTTTGCCAAATGCGTTACGGTTCCGCCGAAAAAGAGGCTTCCCATCGTGCGGAGCTTCAACGCGTCCGGCTCCGTTGCACATCCGGCGAGCAGGAGCACCGCGGCAAGACCGGAACCGATTTTTTGAAGTGCGTGTAATTTCATTTTTCAGACTCCTTTCGTTTTCCATGCTGCACTATACCACACGGAAGAGCAAATAACAAATACTTATTTTCTATGAAGTTTAATGCTTGAAAAGCATACAACATTGTGCTATTGTACTCAAAAGGAGGATTTGACAGATGGAAATACGGGTTCTGCGCAAACAGTCAATCTGGCGAAGTCTGCATAATATATCATTTTACAGAGAATTCTTCGTCAACAAAATATGGAACATTGCAATTATGAACTTATTTATTCAGTCTGGAAAACTTTTTAGTATCATGATCTGCATGACGTGCTGTATTTTTTGCTTTGCGGCGGACAACACCGAAGTACCACCTCATGTCTATAATTATATAACAGCCGCAACTTTTTTTCCGGTGACATCTCTTGAAAACAACGCAGAATATTCTATTCGTATCATGGAACAAACCAGCACTGAATCTATATCAACAGTAAAAGTGCTGATAACACCGGGAAATATTGTCGCGCAATATTCCATTGACAGGAATGGTATTGTCTGGGAGGCAGAAGCATCGCGTCAAGGAAAAAGGATTTTCTCTGTCTCGCTTAGCAGCAGTCGCAGTAAACTTTTTCCTGCGAATCTATATGGCAATTGGGCTGTTAATATCGAAAGTATCATTTTAAATGGCTTAAAATATTTTTCGGTCGGCAGATTCTTCCTGAACAAAAAAAATGATGAGATGATTTCATTGCATGTACTGTCAAGCGACAGAGATAATATCAGATTGCAAATAGGCAATACTGTTGCTGATTATGGCATTTCGAATGGAGTGAAAAAAATGCGAGTTTACGAACGGCAAAACGGGGGTAACAAATTCATTGGTGAACTCACCCTTTTCGATGAAAATCAAAAGAGCAAGTTAGACGGGATGCTTTTAAGCTATGAGTTTAAAGATGATATTCAACCATCCCTTGTGTATTATGCTCCATTAAAATTAAGGAAAGCGGCTGTTCTGTATGTGAAAGACAATAAGCCTTATGTTAAAGTTTATAACACTTCCGGGAAAATAATTCAAGAAGATACATTTTTCAAAATAAAACCATCCCCCTTTGATTATTGGATTATGGAAAGCGGAAAGCAGAACCTATGAAAGAAAGTAATATATCAGCCGCAAAAACAGGAATAATAATTATTGCTTTCTTTTGCTTTGTTATAACACTAAAAACAGAAGAAAGATACAATAATGTTTCGCCAGCTATTCAATACGATCAGCAGGGAAAGTTCAAAGACTCATGGGCATTGATGAATAAATGCCGGTTGTGCGACCTTTCAGACGACGAACTCATGCTGATGGCAATGTATTGCAAAGAAGGAAGAAAAGGAATCAAAAAGAATCCAGAACAAATGCGGAAATTATTTTGTTTATTAAACAAAAGGCTGCAAGCTGATACATCAAAGAAGATTTTATATTATCGCGGAATTTGCATGATGTATGGCGAATTAAATCTGAAAGAGGCGTATAAACTGATAAAAAAATCAGCAGACGAGGGCTACTCTGACGCTCAAGCAGAAGTTGCAATTATGCTTTTGAAAGGTATCGGTATTGAACCTGACCAATCTTTGGCAATGGATTATCTGAACAAGTCTGTAATTAACGGCAATCTGACAGCAAAAGCCTATTTAGCATCATATTACCTGGGACAGAAAAAAGACTTATCCAGAGGGCTTGCATTAGCTCAAGAAGCAAGTGATGCAGGAAACCGGACCGGACAATACACATTGGCAATGGCTTATGAAAAAGGTTTTGGAATTGGCAAAAATGACAAAAAAGCACTTAGGTTGTATCAATTGGCCGCAGATCAAGGGCTTCAAGATGCCAAAGAACGGCTTGCGTGGTTAAAAGAATCGTTGAACATCCCGCAAGAACAGTATATTGAAGATGAGAACAACTAGGAGGATTTGACAGATGGAAATACGGGTTCTGCGATACTTTCTCGCGGTCGCACGCGAAGGAACAATTGTCCGCGCCGCAAACTTTCTGCATGTTACACAGCCGACTCTCTCCAGACAGCTTCAGGATCTGGAAGATGAACTCGGACAGAAACTCTTCATACGAAGCAACCGGAACATCACCCTCACACCCGAAGGCATGTTCCTGCGGCGGCGCGCAGAGGAAATCATGGAAATGGTCAACAAAACCGAAACCGATTTCAGCGTCATGGGCGAAACCGTGCGCGGCAAAGTCTACATCGGCGGAGGCGAAAGCGACGCCATGCGGCTTATTGCCGACGTCATTCACTCTCTGCGGCTCGAATATCCCGAAGTGCACTATCACATCTTCAGCGGAAACGCCGCGGACGTCATGGAACGGCTCGACAAAGGAATTCTGGATTTCGGCGTGCTCATTCATCCTGTCGACATTTCCAAATACGACTCCATCACCCTTCCGGCAAAAAATCTGTGGGGCGTTGTCATGCGGAAGGATTCTCCGCTCGCGGCCAAAAAACACGTCGAGCCGGGCGACCTTGTGAATCTTCCGCTGATCTGTTCCCGCATGGACGGCTCGGGGCCGATCCGGAGCCCGTTCGCCTCCTGGTTCGGCGCGGGATTTGAAAAGCTGAACGTCGTCGCCACGTACAATCTTTTCTACAACGCCGCGCTGATGGTGGATGCGGGAATCGGTTATGCGCTCTCGCTCAATCATCTCTTCAATGTCGATTCGCGGAGCACGCTCTGCTTCCGTCCGCTGCAGCCGCGGCTGGAGTCGGGGCTTTCGATCGTCTGGAAAAAATATCAGGTTTTCAACAAGGCCGCCGAGGTTTTCAAGAACCGGATCGAGGAAAGTTTCGCCGCGGATTAATGCGGTTTGAGGACTCCGTAGCGAACCGGATCCTTGTCGCCGTCTCCGATGCCGTGCGCCCAGCGAAGATAGCCCGCGCGCTTCACTCCGTCGTGTTCATTCACAACCAGCGAAAAATGCAGAGGCATATTCTTCCGAAACGAGAGCGGATAGAGCTCGGAAAGTTCCAGCCGGAGCAGATAACGTTTGCCGCCGGGGATGTCGATGACGCGCAGGACTGCGTTCGGCTCCGGTACAAGATGCGTTGTGGGAGTGTAAACAGAGGGCAAGTCGCCATCCGTTGCAGGGGCAAACTCCTTGTAAACTTCGGGGCCGGTCGCAGAGAGTCCCGCCTGAAACTCCGCCCGCATATCAGCATAGCCTTTGTTCTCGCAATCGAATGCAAACTGGATGCTGTCGCCGTCAAACAGTTTTTCCCCGTGCTGTTTCTGGCAGAACAGGGGATCGCGGACGTCAACCGCCAATTGCATCGAATCATCGGAGATATGCAGCGCGAATTTCGCACGATTCTCACCGACAGTTCCGAATGTGCGCCAGCCGGATTCCACCCAGAGCGCATTCTGCTCCAGGAACGTTCCGTCCTTCCCGATCAGCGGAAGCGTGCTGTAAACTCCCTCCGGGCCTGTCGGTTTCAGCGCGGGACGGTTCGGAATGAGAACGCCGGCGTCTTTTTTCAAACCGGGCAGTTTTGCCGGATCAAAGTTGCGCAGATAATAGAAGGTTTCCGGTTCGATTTTCCAGTCGCGGAAAGAAACGGCTCTTCCCTCCCAGTCGCAAACCGAACTTTCAGGCATCAGCGCGCCGGAAACAGGCTCTGGGTTCAAAGCGGTCTTTTCATCGTGCCAAAGCAGCAGAACATTTCCGCCCGGAACTGCGAATGCAATTGTTTTGATTCCGCCGAACACACCCTCGCCGAGAAACTCTTTTCCGTCCGGAAGCTCCGCGGCGGCGTGCTGAAGTATCAGAGCCGGATAACGCACAGAGGTGAACGGGACCGGATCGAAAAATCCGGAAGCCTGCGGCAGCGCATCCCCCATCTCCTTTTTGAACGCGAGCGACTCGATGCGTCCGTATCCGAGCGTGCAGAACGCCGTAATCTCCCGGAGTCCCGCCTTGAGCTGACTCAGCAGATCCAGCATCATGACTTTCGCGAGTTCCTGTCCGCTGGACTTGTGATTCGGCGGAGCGCTCCGCGGCTGAACAAGAATCGAATGCCATTCGCTCGTGCTGACAACCGGAATTTTCCGGTTGAGCCGCCGCGCAGTCTCCCGGAAACTCTCCGGATTGTAGCTGCGTCCGTGCAGCGGCAGAACATCGAAATATTCCGTGATATTCTGCTTTACAACTTCCTCATAAAAAGGAAGATAACGCTGACCGATTCCGCCCATCCAGATTTCCGCGTCCGGCTGTTCCTTCCGGATCACTTCGCTTCCGGCCTTCATCAGCTCGACAAACTTTTCCGGCGTATCGTTCCAGAAAATGCTGAAACCTTTGAAATGCGGCTCGTTCCACAGCTCGTACTTGTTCACACGGTCGCGGTAATGATGAATGAACGCGGTGAGAAAATCTTTCCAGTCCTGCATTTTCGCCGGAGCAAACGTGGAGTACATCGGCAGCCAGCCGTACTGCATGCGGACATCATCCGGGTGAGAAGACGCCCAGCGCGCCGTTCCGCAGATGCTGAACAGAATCCCGAGTTTATCCGCGGCCGCGCGGTTGACCAGCGGATCGGCGAACCAGTTGAATTTTCCCTTTTCCGGCTCAAAATCTCCCCACGTACAGCCGTGCAGACGTACAAAGCCGGAACCGAAGAGTTTCGCAAGGTCGTATTCCAGATCGTTGATTCCCTTCTCCTGATTGAGTTTGCCTCCGCTGATTGCAAAACCGAGCCAGCGCGTTTTCTGCGTTCCGCGCGAGGCGGATGAGACGGCAACAGGGATAAAATCCTGCGTAAAAATCCGGTACTGATTCGTCTGCCAGATTCCATCCTTGTAATCCTCCCGCACGGTGTGCTTCGTTCCGTCCGCAAAAAGAGCGGCAAGATAAATCCGGTAGAAACCGGGTTCCGCAGGCATCCAGCGCAAGCCCTCTTTCCGCAAAACGGCGGCGGAACAGCGAAATGAATCAACCGATCTGCCGCGGCTGTCCTCCACTCGCCCCTCCACGGTCACCAGATTTGACGGGATCGAACCTTTTGCAAGAAGGCGAACGGGTTCCCCTTTGAAATACCATCCGCCGAGCTGATCCGGACGCAGACGCAGAACATTTCCAATGGAACGCGGAACGCCAATCCGGATCCGGTCGAAGAAAAGTGTTCCGGTTCCCTGTTTCCCCGAACTGGCGAGAGTTATCCGGTAATATGCCGCCGATGCCGGAATTTCCGATACGGGAAGAAGCATTCCGAATTCCGAAAATTTTTCCGAAAGCTCCGGAAGAGGAATCTGCCGGGCAAGCACCGTTTTTTTGCTTCTATCCGCCAGCGACAGAAATGCGACCGGGCGGTTGTTCCGGTAATCCGCCGAGCGGCGGACCGCTCCTTTGACGACCACAGGACGCCCCGGAGTCAGCACGTGCCAGTCTACATGCCAGCCCGCCGTTCCGTGCGAAACGGCGGGAACCGCAAGCGCATGTTCCGTTCCCGCCGGAGTCCCGACGAGTCCGCCGCGCGGCACATCATGGTTGCCGTCATAGTTGACGAATTCCCATCCGGCGGGCTCAACGCGGGTTCGGATGCCGTTGACAAATTTTCCCCATCGGAATTCTTCGGAAAACATCTCCGCCAGGGTCTCATCGTCCGGAAGCCGCCCCGAAAACTTCCCCTGAGACAGCTTCAGGACGGGACTCTTCTCCTGTTTGACAAGTTCCATGCTCCGGATTTCAAACCCGCCCTTCTGATTCCAGACGAACAGAACAATTGTAACTCTCCGGCAGCCCGCAGGCGTGGTGAAAACGCCGGAAAGGATCTGCGGTTTTTCCTCAAGAATCGCCCCCGGGAGAAAATCGAAGCGCTGTTTCGGATACCCCGGAGCATTCACCATGCCGATCAGGGTGACACTCCCCGATACAGTCAGGTTCACGCGGTAAGCCGTCGCAGGTTCCACCGGATGATTGACCAGCGTCACGCCCGCGCCGCGGTTTCCCGATCCGTCAACCGCCACGGCAAGCGCGCCGCTGCGAATTGAAAGTTCCGCCCGGTTCCACGGGCGCAGCAGGTTCAGATCCAATGCGGAAAGCATCGTGCAGCACAGCAAAAGAGAAAGTATTTTATACATGCAGCAAATCTCCTTTTCGCCGGCTCAGGAGCCAAGACCCCAGCTGTTCCAGAAGTTGAGCTGACCGATAT
>ERZ1034880.430-NODE-430-length-12868-cov-4.405526_pt1 | contig 12868 bp, 14 predicted proteins | sample MGYA00520630_ERZ1034880 | MGnify/ENA primary metagenome ERZ1034880 (study PRJEB33766, sample SAMN09781725) | gut metagenome | biome: gut microbiome | host: Homo sapiens | place: Madagascar | study: EMG produced TPA metagenomics assembly of the PRJNA485056 data set...
CCGCGCTCGACAAGGCCCAGTCCGAGTACGACGCCGCCAAGGCCGCCTACGACCAGGCCAAGTCGGACGCGGACGCCAAGACGGCCGCGTTGAAGGACGCCCAGTCGAAGCTCGACGCGGCCGACAAGGCCCTCGCGTCCGCCAAGGCCGACCAGAAGGCCGCCAAGGCCGCCAAGGCCAAGGCCGACGAGGCCGCCGCCAAGCTGGCCGCCGCCAACGCGAAGCTCGCCCAAGCCGACGCCGCGGTCCAGAAGGCCGCCGCGGACGTGGCCTCCACCGCCAGGACGCTCGCAGACGCGCAGGCCGCCCGGAAGGCCGCGAAGGACGCCTACGACGCGGCCGAGAAGGCCCTGGCCGACGCGAAGGCCAACGCCTCCGGCACCGAGGCCGTGAAGGCCGCCGAGGCCACGCTGGCCGCCGCCAAGGCGAAGCTCGCCCAAGCGGACGCCGCCGTCAAGGACGCCGAGGCGAAGCTTAGGGACGCGAAGGTCCGTCTGGCCGACCTCGAGAGGCAGGCGGAATCCGGTTCGTCCTCCACCGGTTCGGCCACGACCGGCAAGGACACCGGTTCGGCCACGACCGGCAAGGACACCGGTTCGGCCACCGGCTCCACCACGACCGCCGCCGTGTCCACCCCGGCCAGCGCCGACGTGGCGAACAAGGCCGCCGTCAGGACCAACTCTACGGCCAAGCTGGGCGCCACCGGCGTGGACACCGCCGAGGTCATGGTGTTCGCCATGGTCCTCGCCACCGCCGCGGGTGCGACCATGGAGCTGCGCCGCCGCGGACAGGGGCGCTACGACGTCATGGCACGCCACGCCAACTGACGGACGCAAGTCATGAATACAACGGAACGTCCCGAGGTCATTTATCTGGCTTCGGGCGTTCCTTGTATTCATGACGGTTTCCGCAATCGCCTGCAAGGTCGTTTTGCATGCCTCCTTACAGTGGATGCCGACGTTCGGGGTGGTTGAAATGGGGATTGAAAGAATCCCGGCGGAAGGAAGTGACGAAAACCGCCGGGAGACCTTTTTTCGACATGCCGGGGTCGTGCGCGCGGTCGGGCCTGTTTATGGTCGAATAAACGTGTATGGCGGCGTCACCACCAAATCTGAACGGCATGAGCGTTCATATTGGACACGGATGGCGGGAAGAAACGGCATCGGCGGAAGAAAAGCGCCGGCGCCATGCGGTTCCTGATAGCTTCCTGAGTGCCAGTAACCACATATGATCCTCGGGAGAAGAGGAATGACGATGCCGGCGCGAGTATCAGTCAACTCGAACGAAAGGCCTGACGCATAACCATATAGCCCGCGAACCGGGCACTGCTCGGATGACGGTGGCCAAGCGCGGTGCACGCGACTTATTCGCCCTTTCCCGCGAAGGGCGAGGGAAGCCGTCGTTGGTCGTGGCCGAGCATGTGCAAAGCCAATGAATGGCTCGAGTCGGATCGATGCGTGCGAGCGACTCGTGGAGGAATGCGTTTTCCGAGAGCAGCTACTTGTCGCTGCGGTGTGGCGTTCGTAACGAACCTGGAGTTCGGGCGGTGGGGAAAGAAATATTCGGTGACGGGGACATGGCTGCCGCGGTCATCGACCGCATCGTGCATCATGGCAGAACGTCAGGCTCAATAGCGAGCCGAACCACGACGGTTATGTTCTGGTAGGTAATCAAAAAACGGGACTGCTCCGTCCGTTGGGAACGTTGTCCATTTTGAACGCCGATAGTATTCAGATTAACTGGTGACGACAAGTGGATTTAGTTGATGAAAGGCATCGTGGATCAGAGGCCGTCCTCAAAGTCGGGCAGGGACACTGGCTCAACCACGGCCATGGGTTCACCCTGGTCAGCGCAGATGTGATGAATAACGCCGCCGTCAAGGCGAACAAGGCCGCTCGGTTGGGCACTATGGACGTTGACGCCGTCAAGGTCATGGTGTTCGCCATGGTTCTCGCCACTGCCGCGGGCACGACCATGGGTTGCGTCGTTGAGGACAAGGACTCTATGACGGCATGGCATGCGCGTCGACGCGCATGCCATGGAAATCCGCTTGTCTTGCGTTGAGCGTCTGGATGCGCCGTCATGCGTGCCAGGCGGGCAGCAGGTCCAGCCATTCATCCAGGTCGGTGCGGCGGATGCGCATGGTCGTGCTGTCTGCCATGCGGGCGGCAAGTCTTCCGGAGCGTATGTTGGCGCGGATTATTTTGGCGGGGATTCCGGTCAACGCTTCCGCTTCGGTCACGCCAAGCAGTGGACGGTGCTCAATGGGTACGTATGGTTTTTCGTTGTTCATGATGCCGTCTATGCGCGGTGTCTGTGTCGATGCCGGCGTATGGTGCGTCACTTGGGTGATGATGACGGAGTGGGGACGAATCGGGCCACCGTTACTGAAGTCATTGTCTTCTTCGGAAGGAATCCGGTTCGGATTGTTCCGCGGAACGCGGTGACTTCGGTAACGATTGATTAGGCCTGTCAATCGACGGGCTGGAGCACAATGGCTACCGCGCCGCCAAGGCAGGACACGATATGGCAGCCCGTTGTGTTGACGATGTTCTGCGCAAGAACACCCATGAAGATGTCATTCGTCCATGAATCGTGCGGCGGGAGATCGAACGCCGCACACGCTTTGCGTGGGGTGAGCGTTCCAATCACTTTGAAGCGTCCGCCTTTATGGAGGACAATTTCATCATTGTCGTCGATGTTGTCGTTGCTTTGCATGTTGATGTTATCCATGGTCCTTTCATGCGTCCTCGACATGCTGCCGGTGGCCACCTTAATACAGATCCGGGTCACGCCGGTCGACGTCCATGCCTTCGGCTGGTGTGAGCAGTTGGATGGCGTCGAGTCGGCCGTCGCTGATGGAGAGCGACAACGCTCCCGGTTCCGAGTATTCGCCGGACGTGCGTTCCACCCACATGGAGCCGTTCTCCAGGCTCGGGCAGCCGATGATTGTGCGGCCGCGCGATGCTTCGATACGCAGATGGTGGAAGTGTCCATGCAGCACGATCCGCGCGTCGGTAAACGCGGTCGGCTGTGTTCCGCCTGCCTGCTGCGCGACCCACGATGGGATTTTGTTTTCGTTTTTCGCATAGTGTCCGTGGAACGCGGCGATTTTCAATCCGCTGACGGTGACCTGCACGCCGGTTTCCAATGCGTTCTGCGTGACGATTTCAACACGTTCCGAAAGTGGACCGGGAATCATGCTGATGGCTTCGCCGATGATGCGGGCCGTCATGATGCCGAAATCGCCGCGGCCGATGCTTTGGCCATTCTTGCGTTCCTCGCCGTGGTTGCTGCGCACGCTCACGACCTTCAAACGCGGCGCAAATGGCGCCAATGCGATAATCGCCTCGAGCAGGAGCCTTGCGCACACCTGCAGCTGCTCGGCCTGCGCTATGTCGTTCGCGGCGAGCTGCGATTGGCTGGTGCTGTTTGCGTTGCCTTCGCAGATGTCGCCAAGCTCGAAGACGACGATTTCCTCGGGCCCCAACCGTGCGGCCTGCGCGACCGCCTGCCGTATGATGCTGCGTACCCGAGCCACCAGCTGGCTTGTGCCGCCGCGTGCTTCCGTCGCCTTGCCGGTCTGCAGATCGGCAAGGCACAGGCAGTAGGAGCCTGTGCACGTCTCTATGCTGACGGATGGTTCGAATCGTGGAATGGGGGAGACGAGCAGTTCGGCGATCGCGTGCGTATCGACATCGGGCTCGTGCGCGACCAGCGCGACGCGCTGACGATGTCCGTCGGGCATGGTCATATATCCAGACTGCCGGCCGGCCAGCGACCATCTGTCGGGATTCCATCCGGCGGCGTCGACCAGATCGGTGTCGGACTGAAGTGCCGATTTCGGTTCCTCGCCGTTCGCGTAAGCGTTGGCATTCTGCACGATGCCGTCGCTGGTACGTACTCCGAAACGGCGCATGCAGGAGGCGAGATTGCGTGCGCGCGTTCTGCTGATTGGAATGCCGGCACCATGCAGTTCATCGAGCCGATCGTTCCATGGGCGGGACGAATCCAGCAGGACGGCGGCTAGATACCGTGGGCTGTCCGAGAGCTTTTCGAGCGTTGACGCGAGCACCATCCTCGGAACGGGACGATGCGAAGGATATTGAAGCATGTCGGTCATCCTTTCTTGGTTTGGTTCCTTGATCTAAGCTATTTGGCGTTGCTCCAGCGTTTTTCATGCGTCCTCACAGCGGCCCGTATCCGTTTTTGGTTGGACTTTATGTTTGTCTTGCTTTCCGATACCACGATGGTTCATGAAAAAAGGGCGGATTGTTTTAGCGGTGATGGATATTCGGTTTTGTCCATGGTCGACGGATGCGAGAACATGGACCATCCGCATTGGCCGCTCCGTTGACGCAAGCGGAGTAGGAGCATGGGGCACGCACGGAAGCAAAAACGAATGCGTATGTCCGATTGGATAATACCGACTGCCATCTGTCATGGGAGGCTCGGTGAGGGATTTTCCACGACATGAGGGAACAAGGTCCTGGCTGTTTTCTAAAGTGCAAATCGGCTACTGGATGGGCCTGCACGGAAACGTAGGCTCCACCGCATTTTGGGGCATCCGGGACGGTTTTGTTTTCCCCGAATGGGTCAACGTTGTTTTCATCTGGAATCGTCGGCGGCGAGCGCTTGGTCTGTCGCATCGGACATGCCGTCGATGTCCTGATCGGATGCTGGCCGTGCCTACGCGCCACGGGAACGGAATGCTTGCGGAACGTCTGGAAGGGTTCCCCTGTACTGCTGTGTGGCTTTTGGAAGGTATTGGGGAACTGGGGAAGTGTTTGCGGACTGTCTGTGGATGTTTTCGTCTTTCCTGTTTTCCCAGAAAATGGAATGAGTTCCCTGTTCCCCGGATGGTGTTGGATTCCGGTAGGGAGTAAAGGGGAAGTGCCATTGGCACTTCCCCTCTGGTTCCCCGTTCCCGCAAGGTGCATCAGCCTCTGCCTATTCGGAGCGGATGATGTCCCCGTCGTTCAGTTGTGGCATCATACGTCCATGCCGTCGAATGCTCGTTGGTCGGGGCCTACCAATTGGTCTGGCGGCAGTTCCAGCACGCCGGCTGCGAGCCGGAACTGCCACTTGCGTCCCTTGTGTCCGCCACCTGGAATAAGGGTCACGTCGATGCCCGCGGATGCCAATACGGGCAGTACGCGGGCCATGGACGCGCTCAACGACCTTGCCGATCCGGGCACGACCCGTTGTGTGCCCGCGTTCCCGCTGGCCAGCAACGTGAACGTAGGGCGAAGCTCCGCGTACAGTTCCTCGCCGGTGAAAGTCTTGTCCTTCAGCTTGTCCCAGCGATGGACGATGGCCATGTACACCGGATCGTCGGAGCCCTGCTCATGCTGCTCCATGTCCAACGTGCTTAGCCATGTGCTCTCGCCGTTCGTGTTGAAGATCATATCCACGGCGCGCAGCGTCATTTCGTAGTCACGCAGTCGCGCGCCCAGGTTGTCCGACGGGATTTCGTCGTCATGCTCCATACGAAGCACGCGCTGGCAGGTCCGCCACAGCATCATCCGCAAGGCCGGGGACGATTCGTCCCAGATTCGCCAGAGCTTGGCTTCGGTCATGGACCGTGCGCTCGGCATGAGATCGATGTGGATCATCCTGGAGACGATGTCTTCGGGCAGGCGGCCTATCGAGATGCCGGTCAGGATCGCTTGGCAGTGGAGCCTCCAACTGGCCATCTCGGTCTGCGAATACAGTTTCCTTGTGGTGCTGACGCCGCCCGTGACCATGACGCAAAGAGTGTCAAATACCTTCTTGTCCATCTTGGATGCGTTGCCCAATACGATTTGCATGTGCATGGAGGCGAGCATCTGCAACGTTTCGACGGTCAGGCACGCGGCGCTGATCTCCACGCGATTCGTCTCCGGGTCGGTCAGATCATGCAGCAGCAGACTCGTAGTGCTCTTACCGGATCCCTGCGGGCCTTCGAGTAGCACCAGCGGCGGTTGCGAGCTTGGCCCGGCCGGATGGATGAGGCAGTGCACGGCAACCGCGATCAGCTGGGCTGCAGTGTTGTCGTCCTGGCGGATCAGATCGGCGAAGCGCCGGAATTGCGATTTGGGGTCGATGATGGGCAGAGGGTCCGGCATTTCGATCTTTTTCATCGTGGAACCACGTAACCAGCATACGGAATCGGGCGTCCGTTCCACGGACAGGTTCGTCCGGTCGGCGCTGATGCGCAACGCGTTGCCGTCATCGTCTTTCAGGTCGTACCACACGTCATCGCCGATGCGGCATGCCCGCTGCGACAGGATGAGGGGATTCTTGGAAGCGATCTGCATCGCGTGCTGCAGGGCTGCGATCAAGTTGCGTTGCGTCGGCAACGTGTCCCTGTCCAATCGCGACGCCAATTGGAGCTCGCGATACAGTTCGCTGTTCGTGCTCGGCTCGAGCGGCTTCGCGATGCGGGACTTTTTGTCTACCGCGTAGTACCTGTCTTCGGTCTGCGCGTCGTAGCCGAGGTCGTAATCTTTTTCCAACCGGGCGAGCAGTTCGATATCGTTTTCCGGCGGTATGGCATTGTCCTTCATGCCAGAACCTCCTTCCTGAGTGCGGAGACGAGCCTGGCGACGTCATCATCCGTCACGGTCGAAGGCCGTAGTTCGTGCCGCAGCCGTTCGGCGATGCCGGATCCCACCCTCGACCGGCAGGGATCTGGCATATCCGACTGGGGCGGTGGACAGTGGCCGATTGCCCATACGGCGATGGACTTGGCTTCTTGTTCCGCGGTTTCGATGCCGCCGACGCGGTCGCCGGCCACGAGCCGGACGAAACGTGGCATGGCCGACCGGATCAGCTTCATGCCGCCTGTGTGGCCCTTTGCCATGGCGTGCAGCGCGGCAACGGAAAGCTCCACGAACCCGTCGTGCCTGCAGGATTGGTGGAGACAAGGGTTGGAAGCCCAGTTATGCGCGAGCCCCCTCATATACGGGCATGGCGTGCGGTCGTCGGTGAGGGACAGCCACTCTTCGGGGTCCGTCGCCATCATGTCATTGTGAACGGCGGAGTGGGATGCGGCCAGCCGCGCGACCCATTTGTTCGGCAGCATTGGCAGTTCCTGCGGGCGTGGCGGTTCGCATGGCCGTCCGTCCGGGCCTGCCATGAAATACCTTTCCCCGCAAGGGTGGACGCTTCCCGGTGCGACGATGTACCGGTTCCCCGGCCAGATCAGGTCCAGTCCGGCTCCTGGCGCGGTCAGATGCGGCACGTTGGGCATGCGGTAGAGCAAATGACGGTATGGCGGATCGGTATGCCCGTTGGTCCAGGTGGCGGGAAGTGGGCCGAGCTCCCGTTCGAGCGCGGTGAGAACGACGGCGCCGTCCTCCTTGCGTTCATGGCCTGCTGCGGAGTCGACGTCGATCGCCATGACCATCATGTCGCCGGCATCGAGCGTCGGCAGCACGATGCCCACGTTCGCGTTCGGATATAAGGACTGCCATTCGTCAAGGTCGAATCCGCTGACGTGCTTGCGTGCCGTGCCATGGCGGCGGCTGACGAGCGGCCGCTTGCCTTCCAGTGGGATGGTGTCCATCCATCCGAGGGAACGCAGACGATCCGCCAATGCGCGGAAAGTGCCGTTCCCGGTGTGCATAGAGACAGGACAAGGTTCCATGTGAAGACCTCCTTCACTTGTGAATCCAGACCCGCAGGGTGCTGTCCACGCCCCGCGGGCCGTCCTTTGTCGAAAAGGACTGCCCGCGTCTATGCGGACATCTCAAATAGAGATATCGATTGGAAGGACGAATGTTTTCCCGAATGGTTCGTTCGAGCCGCCGCAATCCAGACCCGATGGAAGAATCGGGATGTGTGCTTGAAGACATTGAGGAACAAGGCTCATATAAGCCAACGGGAATTGGGTGAGCTCGTGCACTTGAGTCAAGGGAACATCAGCGACTACGAAAGGGGTTCCAGAAAGATCGAAACCATGCCGGCCGGCAAGTTCGTCGAGATCCTGCGCGCTTTGGGAGGCGTCGATCCGTCCGTGCTGCTGGGACAGAAAGAGCCCGTCGTGAAAACGAATGCCGACGACCGTATCAAGATCGAGGCGGAGGATCGTTTGAAGTACGGTGACGATAACGGAAGCCCCGTTCTAGATACAACCGAAATTCGCGAGAAGGAGCAATACGACAGACGAATCGAGAAATTGGAAAGACGGTTGAAGCACCTGCAGCAACGGTTGGATGACGAGAAGGCGGAGCGTGAGAAATTCATATCCCAGTGCATTTCGTCAAGATCCATTTGACGATGTCCTGACGGCTTATTGTATGGTTCTGCGATTTGTTTCCCGGGCACATCCTTAGTCGCTTTGGCTGCCGTCGGCGTTCCTGGCGGTTCCCACGTATGTTTCTATTGCCGGATGACATTTTAAAAGATGCGAGCACGCGTAAGCTGGATGTACCGTACAGTGAATCTACGGGGAAGGAGACGATCATGGGCGTTCCGGTCGTGTACACGGATTTCGATGGCGTGTTGAACGCGTTCCCGGACGACAAGGTGCTGCGGCGCGGAGGCGTCGGCCACACCGGTTGGATGAAGACGGACGATCCACGCAAGCCGTTGTACGACGCCGCCCGTGCGTTCCGCCTGGACGGCAACAGGCAGGCACGCACCCCGGTCGGACGTTTCCGCATCCACTGGTCCACGGAGCTGGCCGGCATGATGTATGCCCTGGCCGCGTCGGGGCGCGTCGAACTGGACTGGCTGTCCACATGGCAGCCATACTGCGTGAACACGTTGGATCCGATGCTCGGCTGGGACCCGTCGGTCGTCCATAACACCGTCTGGTACGACCCGGTCACCATGGAACGGCGTCTGACGGGCAAATTGTCGACGGTCCTGTCGCGCGTGCGCGTGGAACGGAAGTCGGACGATCCGTCGCCGATCGTGTGGATCGACGACGAGGAATGCCACGACGCCGCCGCGGAGGAGGTCGGGGCCGAGCGGCCCGTGGCCCCGGTGCTGACGGTGCGGCCCGACATGCACATCGGCATCAGCCGCCGCCAGTGGGGGATCATCGAACGGTTCGTCGACGATTGGAGCGGTTTCCCGCCCGTCACGTTCGACGACGAGGACGGCAGCCACGCCGTGCGCGGCGGGCACGTCGGACTGTAGGGAGAACGATGGTGGACGACGGAATCGAATGGGAGTTGGAGGACCTGGACGGCGGTGTCCTGTACGACGTGTTCTACGAGTCCACGACCATGCTCGCGGGTAGGATGCTCGCCCAGCGCCGGCTGGCTGCGGCCCGGGGCGACCGGGATGGGGAGCGTCGGGCGGAGGCGGACCGGCATGGGCTGCTGGCCGCCCGCGACAAGGTGGGTCCGACGGACCGGAGGACCCTGATTGCGGCGAAGCGTTCCAATGACGCGGCCCGCGGAGCCCGCGCGGAGGCCGTCGCCCCATGGCATGCGGTCGGCGGGAGCCTCAAGGCCGACGTGGAGGGCATCTGGCGCGACGACATCCGCCCCGTCGTCGCCGCCGCGGAAAGGTCGGACAAGCCGTGCACGGTGTTCGTCGGCGGCCAGCCCGGCGCGGGCAAGACGCGCGCCACGCACCTGGTGCGCGTCTCGGGCCTGCATGACGGACCGCTCCTGCCGGTGAACGGCGACGACCTGCGCCAGTACCATCCCGACTACGACCGTCTGTGCGACGAGGAGCCGCTGGCCATGCCGGAACGTACCGCGAAGGCGTCGGCCGCGTGGATACGCATGACCATGGAATACGTGGACGCGGAACGTATCCCCGCCATCGTGGAGGGCACGTGGAGGAACGCGGCCACGGTGCTCGACGAGGCCGCGAACGCGAAACGCGCCGGCCGGTCCACGCACGCGGTCGTGCTGGCCGTGCCGCCGGCGTTGTCCAGTCTGGCTATATTGGAACGCTACTACCGTGACCGTTCCGCGGGGCTGCCGGCGCGTTGGACGCCCGCGTCCGCGCATGACAACGCGGTGGCGAACCTGCCCGCCACGGTCTGCGCCGTCGCCATGTCGCCGTTGGCCGACAGGCTCACCGTGATCGACCGCGACGGAGGCGTCCTGTACGACGGCGCCGACCCGGACATGTTCGCCGGACAATGGGAACGCGGATTCCATAGGCCGTTGTCCGCCGTGGAGACGGCCGACGCGCGCATGCGGCTCGCCAGGATCGGATCGTTGAGAAGCGTGCCGGGCGTCGGCACGGCCCTGTCCGACCCGGTGGTGGCGTCCATCCGCCGGAGCCTCGACGAATTGGCCTAGAACCCCCATTGGCGGCACACGTCGGCGAACGCCGCCAACCGCTCGCGTTCGCAGAGGGCCACGAATGTGGTCGGCATGATGGCCTTCAGCCGTCTCTCGGCGCGTGCGCGTTCCGCGTCCAAGCCGTGCGGCCGTTCCGGCATCGGCGCGCCGTCGCGCGCGGCCGCGACAATCTCCAGGGCCCAGTCGTAGAGGGCCGTCGACGGCGACAGGGACGCGACGCGGGGGAGCGTCTCCATGGCGTCGGCCATGTCCGGCCAGTCGAAGGTCTCGGCGGCCTGGGCGAACGCGTACCGCGTCTGCCGGTGGAGGAGATGGTCCGGCGCGTCGGAATCGGGTTCGTACGCCTCGAACAGGCGTTGGAACGTCCCGTCGTCCACGGCCGTGGCGACGAACCGTTGTGCGGGTGTGGCGTCCGGGCCGAGCCGGTGGGCCAGGGTCAGCTCCTCGGGCACGGGGTGGACCTGGTCGGCGGTCAGGTGCTTGCAGAGCAGTCGCGGCGTCTGCAGGTCGTAGGAGGCGCCGTGGTAGTCGATGCTGACGATGATGCCGACACCGTCACAGTCCGCCATCGCGCGGTTGAACATTGCGAAAGTCTCCATGCCGGACATTCTAGCTTTGGCCGTCGCGTTTCCGCATTCGCGGAAACATACTATATATTGGGTGTATCCGCTGGTGCGTGGAGGTTGAGTTGAAACCCGTAGCCGATTGGCAGAGCGCGCTCGACCATGAATTGCGGGTACGGACACTTGCCGCCATGTCATTGTTGTAGGAGCGGTACGGAAGGGAGATGGGCCGATGGGTTACACGCCGGAGCGGTTCATGGCCGACAGCGGCATTACCAGCGACGAGGTCGAGGCCGAGAAACGACGCATGCTGGAGGAGATCCGGCTCCACGAGCTCAAGGAGGCACGCATCCGGCGCCATCCCGGTCGGCCGGCACGGGACGGAAGATCGTGAAAGTCCCATGCCGTCCCGCACCCACGGCCCACAGCCTTGTCGATAGGCCGTGGGCTTTTCCTTTACCTAGCCCTCGATGGCCTTCTCCACGCCGTCGGTGGCGGCGACGAGCCGGTCGAGCTCGACGTGCGTGTAGATCTCGTTCGTCGTGCTGACCCTGCTGTGGCCCATGATGGCGGTGCGGGTCACGTCGTCCAGTCCGAGCCGGTTCAGGATGGTCGCGGTGGTGTGGCGGGCGGAGTGGGGTACGTACTCGTGGTTTAGTCCGACGCGGTCCAGGGCCCGGTACCAGCGCCTGCGCTCCACGCATCCGGTCAGGGGAATCCCCTCGTCGTCGTGGAACACGAGCCCGTCGCCGTTCACGCCGTGGCGTTCGATGTAGGCGAGCAATTGGTCGGCGAGGGCCTCGGGCAATGGTATGGCGCGGCGGCCCTTCTCGGTCTTGGGGCGCGTGCGGTACATGCCGTTGCCGAGCGGCGTGCATTCGACGCCCTTGGGCAGTCCCTCGACCTCGCGTTTCGTCAGGTGCTGGGCCTGCCATTCGACCAGGATGATGAGCCGGTCGCCGTCGCGCCTGAGTTCGTCTTCGGTCAGGCCCAGCCGTTCGCCCTGGCGCATGCCGGTCATGAAGGCCAGCATCCACATGAGCCGCCAGGTGTCGTCGGTCTCCGCGGCGATGAGGTCGGCGGCCTGGTCGGGCGTCAGGGCGGCGCGTTCCTTCAACGCCACGCGGGGCGCGGTGCCCTTGACTGCGGGGTTGCGTTCGATGACGCCCTCCAATACGGCGTCCTCCAGGGCCTTGTGCAGGGTGCGCCACGCGCTGCCCGCGGTGCCGGAGCTTTTGCCCTGCTCCTCCATGACGTAGCGTTCCATGCGGCGGAAGTGCGCGGGCTTGAGCTCGTCGAGCCTGACGGCGCCGATGGCGGGCTTGACGTTGCGTTCGATGACGGACGCGTACGTGCCCCAGGTGCGGGGTTTGAGGTGGGGTTTGCAGATGTCGTTCAGCCAGTGGTCGCACCATTCGGCCACGGTGGGCGGCTTCGTGTAGCCGAGCCGTCCGACGCGCTGGAGCTCGGCTATCTTTTCGTTGAGCCTGCGCTCCGCCTCGGCCCTGGTGGCGCCGAACGCGGTGGCGCGCCGGCGGTTCCCGGTCGCGGGGTCGGGCGGGAGCTCGCGGAACGCCTTGACGCGTCCGCGCTCCATGGTGAATCCTCCAGAGCCCTGCACGCGCCTGCGTTCGGGCGTGGGGTCCAGCCGTTTCGTCAGCTGGCGTATGATGGTTCTGGTGGATTCGGCGGTGATCACGATCGGCGGGGTCTGGTTGGTGGAGTCGATGAGCGTCAGCGTGTATCGCGGCATGTTCGTCTTCCGGTTCATGCCCCGTGGCTATGCGCGCACGCGCTGCACCTAATACTGCACCTAGTTGGCAGGTCCATGTCATCGCATGTCACGAAAAAGGGCGGCTGATAATTGCCGCGAAAGACCGCGAAAGCGTTGTCCCGCAACGCTTTCGCGGCTATATTACGCAGTTTCGGCGCGTCAAGCGGAAGACGGTATCCTCGGCTTCCACATCTGATTTTCGATTAGGTGAAACATAGTTGGCAGTAGGGCTTCGCTCTATCCAGCATAGCGCAGGTCACTTATAAGTCACTTAT
>ERZ1034880.432-NODE-432-length-12854-cov-11.998750_pt1 | contig 12854 bp, 19 predicted proteins | sample MGYA00520630_ERZ1034880 | MGnify/ENA primary metagenome ERZ1034880 (study PRJEB33766, sample SAMN09781725) | gut metagenome | biome: gut microbiome | host: Homo sapiens | place: Madagascar | study: EMG produced TPA metagenomics assembly of the PRJNA485056 data...
CCTCTTTTGTGTAATATTTAAATTTTAATACTTTTAGAAATATTTTACTATACGTTTTAAATAAATTCAATATATCAATTTTAATAATTCTTCATGCTCTACTTATAATTATACAATATGGAGTTAACTCAAGGTCAAGATTTTTTATGCTTTTTATTTATTATTAGTTTTATTTTGAAAATCTTCATTGTTAATAATGAAACGTTCATGAATTCCTTCACCAATTTTTCCACGCTCATCAAAAGCTTCAACTTTAAACACAAGTCTTCTTCTATCAACCTCTATAAGTTCAGTTTTTGCTATAACTTCCATACCTATTGGTGTACTTGATATGTGCTTTATATTTATAGAAGTACCTACACTACCTTGCCCCTTCTTCTAACTCACTTTTAATACTTTTATAAGCTGCTTCCTCCATAAGTGCTACCATGGCCGGTGTTGCATATACATTTAATTCTCCACTTCTTAAAGCTTTAGCTATATTATTTTCACTTACTTTATCTTTAACTTCTCCAATTATCCCTACTTTAATCATTTTCTTTTCTCCTTTAATTCCTTAAATTATTTTTACATGCTAACCCATTCACCCTCCAAACCTATCACCTTTCACTGATAGGAACAAGCTGCAACAAACTCCACGAACCCAATCTGTTCTGGTTGGTCTACTATTATAAATAGATTATAAAAATTGTATAACTTTATTGCAACTTGAAAAAGTTATTAGTAAATATGTGTAGTATATATTCTACAACCACTTTTTAATATTTTATAAAACACTGTACTATATTGCTCAATAATTTCGCTCTTATAATTTCCTATGTAAATTTAAGTTTTTTATTTGAATAAAAGTCTTGTCCACATACATGTATATTATGCCATTTACATTGATTTCTACATTTATTCTTAAATACATAATTTATTGCTTTTTGGATTGTACTGTCTGACTGCTTATCATTAACTTCTGCCGGATTCATCATTATAAATAAAATACTTTTATATAAACCATTCTCCATAATTATTAAAATTCCCAATCATATTATTGGTCTTATGTCCATATTTTGGAGACAAAAAGTTAAACTTTTTTATGCTGCACTTCTAGCTAATAATTAACATTGTTCTAGTGTCATGTAATTATATAGAAGAATGAACACCTTTCTCCGTTACACTCCGAAATGCGGGCTAAAATTCTAAGCTCGCTCTGCGTTTCTCTTGAGTTTACTAAGAATTTTATGCCTTTGTAAGCCTAACAACTGTCTCAGCGTGTGTGTAGACAAGCTGTTTTAACATTTACACGTACAGTTAACCAGCCCTCCCCCTACATCATTTATATTTTTTATACCAATATGATACTTACATCTTCTTCAATATAAGTTTTATATAACTTTTGCTAATACAATCTCTTAAATAAAATTAATTATCATTGTATCCATTTTGAATAGTATTAAAACACATTTTCCAATATTGTTCACGTTCTATTATTTTAGCTGGGTCATAAGATAATCCAAAATATTCAATTAAAGTATACGTAAAATACTCTTCGAAATATTCAGCACCTTTTTCCTTATATAAATCAATTAATTTTTTATTGCCTCCATGTTTAGAATCAAGATAATTTCCCCAACGCTGTGCAACACCTTCTCCACCAGTAGCTGATCCAATATAGAGCTTTCCTGTGTTCTTATCTGTAAGACAATATACTCCTGTTACCTTTTTTAAAGCTTCATAATATGTAGGCATTATCTTCCCATTAAAGATATCATCTAATTTTCTATATGCAATATGTACACGATCATATCCTTCAAATTTCTCACCACTATATTGACAAGGAAGAATCTCTTTAACTGTACAACTTTCTATAACCTTTCCCATTCTAAAAACATATCGTGCATATGTATTTCCTTTTTTATACCTCATTACAAGTCTACCAAACAAAGGAGTGAATTTTTCTATAATTTTCACTTCTGCCCTACTATCAATTGGTACATCTACAATTTCTGCTGCTGAAATAAACAACCATTCATCATAGGATATTTTTATAAAACTAAATACTGTTTGTCCTATATTGAAATTCTTTTTCTTTCCATACCATCCCCAATATGAGCAATCAGTTATACCACTACTCTTTTCCTCTTCATTTAAAGACAACCACTTGTCTATATATGAAACTCCACCGGAACCTTCTGTCATATTTAATTCAATTCTACTATTGTCTATTTCTTCCTGTGTTAAATTTAAAATGTTATTCAATGATAAATCCATATTCTAACTCCATACTTCATATATTATATTTTTGATTTTTAAATTTACCATATAATTAAAACTACACTATTCCCTTATTTATTTAAAATATCTACTCTATCAGTAATTTCCTTAGGTTCTATTTTAATATAATTTCTATTATCTAAAAACTCTTCTTCCCTATGATATTTTATATAAGGCAATTGTTCACTTCTGAAATCTAATCTTACATACTCATCTATATTTAATAGTTTATATTGAGATTCTTGTATTTCTTTTGATATTATTATTTTTCCATTTTCCTTAAATGTTATTAACCCCTTATCAAATAGTGCATCATGAGTTGGGCATAGTAATAATCCATTATTAACATCTAACCTTTCCTTATTAGTTGCCTTTCCCCATGGTTTACAATGACTTGCTATCAATAAACTTTTTATATTTAGGCCGCAAATAGCACATTGACACGATCTATATAATAACTTCTCCTTAAACAATCCTTGTCCAATTCTTGCTTTTATTATTCTATTCTTTTCTGTTTCATCTTTAAACTTATGAATTAAACTATTGATTTCTTCTATGTATTTCTCATCTATTTGTGTTATTTCAGTTATATCTATACTATTTCTATCTGTAGCTAACTTTAATAAATAGTCTCCGAAGTCTTTTCCTATCTCAAATAAATATCCTTGGCTACCTCTTCCTTCCTTTGTAAAAGGAGAATATTTACTTGGGCATAATTCCAATATATCTGAAATATTATCATCTATACTAACTGGACTATCTAAAATATTATACTTCGCCTTTATTAACCACCCTTCATTCTCCCACAAATTAACCTTATCTAACGCTGACGGTCTATTAGCATCAATAGCTGACTCTTTTGCTATGTTTATTGAAACTAAATTCCTTTTATACATGCTAAAAATTATATCTCCAGTTTTAACCTTAACCATGTTTGACCAATGAAAAATTTCTCTTCCTGTAGCGGTTAACTTTGGCGCCCATAAATACTCTCCAACTCTCTCTTCATTATACGTTTTATTTTGAAAAACTATAAAATAATTCACTTTAAACTCCCCCTAATATTTAGATATATTAACCATTTTACACCATTATCTTTGTATGTTATATGTTTTTCAAATTTTCTTTAATCCATTTCGGTATATTCTCCACCTTTTCGCCTTTTATCAGCTTTTTCATAATTTCAGCAGCATCTTCTTTTCTCCAAAATCTATCTCTTATGTAAATCATGACTGCAATATTTTCTTTTAACTGAATAATCTTTAAATTCTTCACCACAATATTCACATCTAATATTGTAAGTCTTTCTATTACTATTCTTATAACTATACCTACATTTATTACAGCAATATTTTCTTCTAGGCCCCTTACCACTTTGTATAATTTCTTTATTACAATTCAAATAGAATCTTTTTTCTATTTTATTAATCTTCTTCATTTTCTTCTTTTTAGATGTAATATACTCACTAAATGGTTCCTTTCTTCTACAGTAACCTCTTACTGAATCTCTTGTGATATTTAATTGTTTTGCTATTCTCTTATATCCTAATCCTTGGTTTCTTAATTCTATAATTTTTATCTTTTGTTCTTCAGTCATTACTAACCCACTCCTAATTTAATAATAAATGTAGTAATCACTCTAATTCTTAAATTTGTCAAGTAAAGTAAAAAAAGCTAGCTAAAATGAATTATTAAAATCCATTCTAACTAGCTAATTATACTTATTAAATTTCTACTTCAAACTCAGTGCCATCAAGCAAAGTTACTATAATATTTTCTCCCTCAAATACTGTCATCTTCTCTATAAAAATGAAAAATAAACTTTCATTAAACTCTTCTATTTGAATTGCTTTATCTAATATTCCAATAAACTGTTTTGCTTTGTATTTCTGAAGCTCATTTCCATTATTACTTACTTCATTCCACTTCTTAATAAAGTAATCTTTATTTTCAATCATGTTATTAAATATATCTACAAATGCACTAACTAAAGTCATATCATAAACATGTTTATTCCTGCAGCCTTTAACACCTTTAGATATATTTCTTTGACTACATATCCATACAAACTTCTTTAACCTTTCATCATTACCTCTCCATACTCTTCTTCCAAAAGCTCTACCACATCTTCCACATATAATTTTTCCTGACATTGGACTGTTTTTTAATCCAGGCTCAACTTTTTGTATCTGATGTTTTTCTGAAAAAGCTTGCCTTCTTTCAGTTTCTAATTGTACTGCTTACCACATCTCTTTATCAATTATTGCTGGATGGCTTTCTTCTACATAGTATTGCGGCACCTGCCCTGTATTCTTTACTTTTTTCTTTGTAAGAAAATCTACTGTATAAGTCTTTTGAAGTAATGCATCTCCCTTATATTTTTCATTGGCTAGCATTTTTCTTATTGTACTTTCATACCATTTAGATTTTCCATTCCATTCCTTTACTCCTTCTTCTTCAAGTTCTCTAGCTATTCTATTAGCACCTTTTCCATCAAGAAAATCCTTATAAATTCTTCTTACTATTTTTGCTTGCTCTTCATCTATAATAAGATTTCCATCTTTATCTTTATCTTTATCGTATCCTAAAAACTTATTATGATTTACAATTACCTTTCCCTACTCAAATTTTCTTCTAATTTCCCAAGTAGAGTTTTCGCTTATGCTTCTTGATTCATCTTGTGCTAAGGAGCTTAATATTGTAAGAAGAACTTCACCTTTTGAATCTAATGTATCAATATTTTCTTTTTCAAAAACAACCCCAATTCCCAGTTCTTTTAAAGTTCTTACATAATTTAAGGTATCTAATGTATTTCTTGCAAATCTAGATATAGATTTAGTTATTATCATATCTATTTTTCCTGATTTACAATCTTCTATCATATTATTGAATTTCTCTCTTCTTTGTATTAATTCCGCTAATTCCTTCATCCTCATATATTCCTGCCATCTCAAACTCTGGATTGCTATTAATATAATTTGTATAATATTCTACTTGTGCTTCATAACTTGATAGTTGCTCCAGCTGGTCCGTAGATACCCTGCAATATGCGAGGGCACTGAAAAACTTAATGTTTTTCAAGTGCGGTTATCCACAAAGTAAAAAATAGTTAATGAAGCTGAAGCTTTTAGTTTCATTAACTATTTTTATTTAGTTATTTATATAATAACTAGGATATTTCTATCCTAATATATTCAATATTCTTTTAATATTTACTGTAAATATTGCTAATGCCCCTTGAATTTCCATGCCAATTAGACCTGAAGATGATGCTTTATCATATCCATGTCTATGTTTTAACTCACTATTTTTTGCTTCTATTTTATAACGCTCTTTAGACTTTTCTTTAAAATATTCGCTTTCTTGAAAAGCTATCTGCGATTTATGTATATCACTTTTTATAGTAACTGAATAAGTTTTACTCTTAGCTCCACCTTTATAACAACCTTCTTTTTGTGGACAAATTTTACATTTTTCTATATCAAAATAATAAGTATCTGTTTGGTTTGTAGATACATTCTTTTTGCCCTGTCGTGCTTTACGAATAGCCATATGTCCTTCTTTACATACATACATTCCAGCATCTTTATTGAATTGGAACTCATCTTCTTTTTTTCTAAATCCTTGCGTTACAGAATGATTTAACTTTGCTACAAGTTTTATATTATTTCTATTTGCAAACTCAATATTACCCTTTTCTGAATAAGCAGAATCACCAATTATTGTTTTAACTTTTATTCTGGCCTTCTGACTTTTAGTGATTAATGTTTCTAATTCTTTACCATCGTTTTTTTCTCCAGTAGTAATAGTTGCAGCAGTTATTATTCTTTCTTCTGTCATTGCAATATGTGTTTTATAATCAAAGAAAGATGTGTCAACAGACTTATGACCAATTCTTGCATCCGCATCAGCGCAAGCTTGAATATGATGAATATCATCTTCTAATGTTTCATTTAACATATTTAATTTTTCCCTAACCTTTGGATAAGCTGCAATAACATCATTCTTTTCTATAGCTTTAACTAAGTCCTGACAATATTTAATTTCAGCATCTAAATTATCAATTGTATTTTTAGCTGGTAAAGTATTTTTAATATTCTCATCTATTTCATAAACTGATTTTCTTAATTTCTTAGAACGTTCTTGTAACACTTCACGTGGTGATTTTTGACTATATCTTGATGCCGTATGCGTAGCATAAACAATGATTGACTTTGATTTTATTATTCCTTTTTCAAGGGCGATTTCAACAGTTTTATTTATTAACATATCTAAAATATTTATATTTTTAAGTCTAAGTCTACGAAATTTAGTTAGAAAGCTTGGCTCAATAACATTTTCCTCTGGAGCCATTCCAAGAAAATATTTAAATGACATATCATATTTTGAACGCTCCACAATATCTACATCTGATAAATCAAATATAGATTTTAATAAAAGATATTTAAACATTCGTATTGGTTCTACCATTATTAATACAATATTTATCTAAAAGTTCATTATAAACAAATGAAAAATCAATTAGTTCATTAATTTTTCTTAACATATTATCTTTAGGAGCAACTAAATCATAAATTCCTATATATTCACTTAAAATCATTGTTTCTTGCTTTTTTATCATACACATCACCAACATTATTTTATAAGTTAAGTATAACATAAAAGACCTAAAAAATTGTCTTAAAAAAATTTTTTAGGTCTTTTATTCCGAAAGGCACTTTTTCGGTGCCCTCATATAGATAGACTCTCTTTTATAAGTGTCTATCTTATAGGTTCCATTTTAAAGGTACCTAATCATCTATTGGGATTTCTTTTATTTTACTTGGTGATACCCTCTCACCAATTCAAATATTGAAACTTTTTTATTTTTACTTGGTGATATCCTCTCACCAACTCATCTATATATTATATTCAATTTTTATTTTTTTAACCCTAATTCTTCATGAAAATATTGCAAAGAAGAAAATTTAATAATTCTTTCTGCTCTATAATAAGATGGATCTTTAACTCACTTCTTATAATTTTCGATAAACTTCTTAAATCTATTAGATATTACCTTCTGTTTATTAATAAATTCAGAATACTCGCTGCTTTCAATCCAAGTTTCTTCGCCAATAAAAGTATCATCTTTTATAACTACTGCCTTTGTAAAATCTAAACCTGAATTTTCAGATCTAGTTGACTTCTTAAAAATATAACAATTATTATGATTAATATGTGTTCTAAAAGGTATTGCAAATGTTATTCCATCAACTTCAAATAATGCAACACAATATGGTCTATGCTCTTTCTTTAATATCTCACTACAGTTAAAATATTCTTCATAAAATTCTTTCGTTAAATGTTTTGGTTTATTTTCTAGCTTAACCATATTCTCTCCTAAAAAAACAAAAACCTCATTAATAGAGGTTTCAAATGGGATTTCTTTTATTTTACTTGGTGATACCCTCTCACCAAATCATCAATTGGGACTTTTTTTATTTTACTTGGTGATACCCTCTCACCAAATCTTAATTTTATTATATCACTTTCTCTATAAAAGTAAATACTTCATAATATCAAATTACTTATTTTATTCATTTTTTATATAACAAAAGGCCCACCATATTACGCATGTGATATAAAAAATATCACATAGGCTTGGTGAGATCGATTGATTAAATTATATCATAAGAATTTTATCTTCTCAATAATCAATTTACTTTTTTTATTAAAATCTTATCATTTTTAACAACCATATTTTCTAAAGCTCTATCATGAACCTTATATGCATTTTGAATACTATATACCATGTCAACAGCTATTTGCTCCCATGTTTTAAAGCAAAGGTATCTTAACGCCAATAATGTTTACTGCTCTGGATTATTAATCTTTTTTATTATTTCTTTCTTCAAATCTACAAGTACATCTATATCAGCATTAATTTCATTTTCTAGCTCCATCATCTTTACTATTATTCCTTCCATAGAATGAACATTACTACTTCCACTTGGAGGTGTATCACTTAATGTAGATGTTGCTTTAGTTGCTAATTCTCTTAAAGAAACTATTTGTTCAAGCTTACTATTTATTCTTTGATTTATTCTATAGGCTTGAGCTAAGTACTCTTTAGTTGTTATATCCTTCTACCTCCTTTTTGCCAAGGCATTGAACCATTATAATATTTATCTGCTATATAAAGTTGTAATTGTCCATCTAAACTACTTAACCTTTTAAGAACGCTTCTTTCAGATTCTTCTTGTTGTTTACTTGTTTGTTTAAAAGGACATTCATCACCTAAACAAATATCAACTACTCTGACCTACGGACAGTTATTATCCAGTTAATTGGAAGTATCTATTTTAACAAAAAAATTATTCTGAAAAATATAAAAAACCACCTTTTTATAGTGTAAAATTGATTTGCACATACAATTCACAAAAGAAAGGTGGTTTTTATGATCAACGATAAAGAATATATTACTACAAAATTGAAAAAAACGCTAGAAAGAATGATAATTTTATCTAAGCCTCGCTTAAATAGATGATAGATTTGTAATACTTCAATTTTCACTTAAGGTAGGTAAAAGAGTTGTTCTCCTTTGGTTTAAGTTGTTTAAATATAAACAACATGGAAACAAAGACTTTATTCATGTAAAGGAAGGTCTTAAATTTTTACATAAGATATTAACACCATATGAGTTTGATGTTACTATACTTGCAGATAGAGGATTTAAAAGTATTGATTTATTTAAATTTATAGATGAAACTCTTAAATGGAAATATTGTATTAGATGGACTAAATATATGGGAATATCCATTATAGGTAAAAGTAAAATTAAAAAATTAGATGATATAATTCCAACAAAGTGGTCTACAAAATATTTTTATAATATTAAATTAACAGCACAAGAATATATTTGTAATATGGCTGTATGTAAAGCTCAAGATGCTGAAGATGTATGGTTTATTGCTAATAACCTTTCCGAACCTTATGCAATAAGGGAATACAAAAAAGATTTGATATCTAAGAAATGTTTAGAGATTTTAAAAATAATGGATTTAGTTTAGAAAGTACTTGGAGTACTGACATTCACTATGCAAAGATGTTATACTTTTGTGTTTGTATAGCATATTCTTATATAATTTCACTTGGTACATCTTGCACTAAAGATAAAAAGAATAAATTATTAAGTGCAACTAAAAATATTAAAGGAAAGAAAGTTAGAATTTACAGTTTATTTACTACTTTACTTTTATCTGTTACATACTTCACGAAAAGCAGTGTTAATATATAATCTTTATATTGAGATGCATCCATCCCCCCTCTAAGTTCGTCACAACTTTTCCATAATGAGCTACAATATACTTTACTTTCGTGTAATTATTAAACCCCCTAACGCAAAAATTCCCCAAGACTATAGCCTTAGGGAATATAAAACACACTATTAATTTTTCTAAAATCCCGCTAAACCTTTGATGCCAGGCTATTTCTTAATAAGCCTTACAACTGTCTCAGCGTGAGGAGTATTTGGGAACATGTCCTTAACTTTACTCTTTTCTACTTTGTAACCTGCTGCTAGTAGAGTTTCTAAGTTATCTACCATTGTTTTTGGATTACATGAAACATAGATTATTTCTTTTGCATTAAATTTAATTACGTAATCTAAGGCTTTTGGAGATACACCACTTCTTGGTGGATCTAAAATTATTATGTCTGGTTTAACTTTAACTTGCTTAATTGTTTCTGCAACATCACCAGCAATAAATTCACAGTTATCTAAACCATTTAGCTTAGCATTTTCTTTTGCTGCTTCAACAGCTTCTTCAATAAGTTCAAGCCCAATAACCTTTTTAGCATTAGGTGCTGCTATTTGCCCGATAGTTCCTGTTCCACAGTAAAGGTCAAACACAACTTTATTGTCCCCATTCCCCATGAAATCCCTTACTATACTATAAAGAGATTCTGCTCCTCTAGAGTTAGTTTGAAAGAATGAAAATGGTGATATCTTAAATTTAAGATCTAGTAATTCTTCTATTATATAATCTCTACCATATAGTATATTAACTTTTTCAGGTACTACTGCATCTGAGAATGAATCATTTTCAGTGTGTAATACTGATACTAATTTTCCTTTATAAGTTTGTGATTTTAAAAGTTCTGTATATCCACTTAAGTCAAAATCTATTTGGGTAGTTGTTACTAAATTAACCATAAGTTCTCCAGTGTTAGACGCTTTTCTAACTACAAGGTGTCTTAAGTATCCTTCTCTCTTCATTACTCTATAATAAGGAAGATTTTGCTTTCTAAAATACTCTACTGTAACAGTAAGAACTTTTCTAAAGTCTTCATCAACTATCATACAGTTATCAACTGTTAGCACACCAAAAGATTTACCTTTCATATGCATACCTAAAGTAAGTTCCCCACCTTTTTCTAAATCACCAAAAGTGAATTCCATCTTATTTCTATATTCCCAAGTATTTTCGCTACCTTTAACTCCAAGATACATTCCCATTGGGATATCTTTATCTTCAAATAGCTCACATACTTCATCACTCAATAACTCTAATTGTTTTTCATAAGTTAAGTTTTGAGAGCTACACCCTCCACAAACACCAAAATGAGGACATGGTGCCTCTATTTCATATGGTGCTTTTTCTAAAACTTCTACAAGTTTAACATCTGCATATGTATCTCTTTTTTTCTTTACAGTTCCTTTTACAGTTTGACCTGGGAAAGCCCCTTTAATATATAATTTTTTACCTTCAAATTCACTTATCCCAACAGAAGGAAATTCTGTTTTTTCAATTTTTATTGTAACTTGGCTTCCTCTTTTCATAGTCCACTCCTATTTATATTTATTCATCATAAGCATATTATCTTAATACAAATTTTCTTCCTAATGTTTTACCGCCTAAAAATTCTTGTACTAAAGGATAATATAACACATTACTTACAATAAACACAATAAGGAACATTTCCTCTCTCATAACTATTTTATAACCTGCAACCTTAAATATTAACGAAATTGCTAAATATAATATTAACGCAATAACCACTGCCACTATTTGGTCTACAATACCACTTAAAATATTTTTAATAAACCTAATTACTTTTCCATCTTCTTTTAAAACAGTATCTACTACTATTTCTTCTGATGTCCCTTCTTCAATATTTTCCTCTAAATTTTCAAATTCATCTTTATTATTCATTTATTATCTCCTCCATTTTTTATTTAAAGTTATACTCTTTACTTTCTAATGTATAAATTAAATAATCATCTGTTATAGTTATTGTTTCTGATAATCCATCAAGTTTATTTTCAATTTTATTTACTCCTGAACTATTAGTGATTATATCATATATTTCTTTATTTAATTCAGTATAATCCCTATTCTCTTCCCCTGTAAAGGCTTCTGAGAAAGCTTTTATAGCTGTATTTTCAAATTTGAATTCTCCTTCTTCTTTTATTGCTTTATTATCAAGGTTAAATCCAATTTTTAATACCAGCTTACCAGAAGATAAATCATTTCCATATTGAACTAATTCATATGTCATACTTTCTATTCTGTTGCTTTCTGGTTCTGGTATTTCTAAATATAGACCATTTCTATTTACAGTTGTTCCATTTTCATCTTTAACTTCTTCATGTAAACTATATTCATCTTGTACTTCTAGTATAGTACATATATCTTCTATTCTGTGTAATATTTCTTCATGTAAATTTTGAACTTCATTTCTAGAGTAATCAGTTGCCCATGTACCTTCAGCTTGTATATTTTCTATAACTCTAGCTTTATTATCCTCTAATGAAATACTAATATTATCTTTATTAGTACATGATACCATAGTCATCATTAATAATCCGCTTAAAATAATTGAAATTCTCTTTTTATTCATAAATTACCTCTTCTTCCATCGATAAAAGTTTTTATGATTTCTTAAATCCAATATATTATAACATTTCAAAAAGTTATTTTAAAGTTTTAGCACTAATCTTTAAATAAAATTCATATGTCAAATACTTATAAAGTTATTTGCTCTTTTATCTTTTCAAAAGTCTTATCACCTATTCCATCAACATTTTTTAATTCCTCTAAAGATTTGAAACCTCCATTAGCTTCTCTATAATCAATTATGCTTTGTGCTTTTATATTACCAATTCCTGTTATCTCCTTAAGTTGTTCTAAATCTGCTGTATTTATATTTATTAATGTGCTAACTTTATCGCTATTATTACCGTTACTACTATATGTACTATTATTTTGAACTACACTACTTTCTGTCTCATCATTAATATTACCAATAATAATAAGTTCATGATTTAGAAGTTCCTCTGCTCTGTTAATTCTGCTCAAATCTGCTTCCTCTGTAACTCCACCTGCCATATCAATTAAATCCTTAATAATACTTCCTTCTTCTAACTGATAAACATCTGGCTTTGCAACTTCTCCTTTTATTTCAACAATTATTTTATTTCTGTCTATACTATCTTCATTGATAATAGTGGTATCTTCTTCTAATGTTTCGGTATATTCCATGTTATCATTACTTTCTTCCTCAAATATTTCCGTCATATATTCTTCCTTGAAAGCATTACTACTTTTTTG
>ERZ1034880.435-NODE-435-length-12805-cov-3.986353_pt1 | contig 12805 bp, 7 predicted proteins | sample MGYA00520630_ERZ1034880 | MGnify/ENA primary metagenome ERZ1034880 (study PRJEB33766, sample SAMN09781725) | gut metagenome | biome: gut microbiome | host: Homo sapiens | place: Madagascar | study: EMG produced TPA metagenomics assembly of the PRJNA485056 data set...
TTCCAGGGGTGTCCCTTTATAGTCGTCCAATCTACCGTCACGATAGGACGCCCAGTCTTGAATTGTCTGCCAATCGTCGATGAGTTGTTTCGGAGCGCCTTCTTCCTGCACCATACGTTCCATTTCCGTCAAATACATATGGGCTGATTCATGGATGAAAGAAGACTGGTCGGCTGCATCAAAGAGATGGATAGCCCCAGTGTTAGCGTCGAAAGCGCCACGAATTTTTCCCTGCCGGTAAGCCTGGTTATATTTGTCGATAATCTGAATAGCTTTGTCATCAAATACGACATAGCATCGGCCGTCATAAGCATCATCATAGGTAATACCGTGGATTCCTTGTTCATTTAAATATTTTGACGTTTTTTCTATGTCTTTCCCGTCGGATAATGCATCAGTCAAATAATTGTAGATTTCTTTACCTGTCCCAATGCCTTTTTCCAACGTGGCTTCTGGGTTCTCCATAGCCGCTTCTATCAACTGATTCCGCTTCTTATCGCCAGCCCCTTTAGCTTCTTTGGCCTGTTGCTGTGCACCTGGAAGTTCTTTTTCCCACCTATTACTTTCTGTTTCCATGTAGGAAGTATCGTTTATCTGTTCGTCGGTGTAGCCTTGTTTTTTTAGGCTGTTTAAGGCAATCCGCTTCCTAAACGCCGGAAGGCCTTCCCACCCAATACTGGCGTCGTGGCAATGCTTTATGTTTAATTCCACTGTCCGCAAGGCTGTTTCTGCTTGGATTTCATCTTTGGTACTACCCATAGCTTGGCGCAACCATTTTGTCCAGAAGGCTTGTTTCTGTTCCATAGACAAGGATTGCACTGCCTTGAGAATCTTAGTTTGAACACCTTTCATCTGGTCTTTGTAACGCTTATCTTCATCCAGCAGCTCTTTGTTGGCCGGAACATCGATTTCATATAAGACCGACGGAAGGCCACGGTCTTTCATTTCTTTTTTGTATTTCTGAGCAGTCCGTTTGCTTTTTGCGGCGTAAATGCCCCAGCCGTGCATACTCGCTCCGGTGCCACTGCCGATTTTCCCTAAATCAAAATTATCAAAATCCACACCACTTCTATGCCAGGCGCGCTGCTCAAATCGTTGTCCGAATTGGACATCGCTTCCGGTTCCGCCAATGTGGATGGGATGAGCGGCGGCAAAGTTTTTAGCCGTGTAAGCTGTATCGCCGTAGTCCCGGCGGATTTGTGCCCACCGTTCAGCCATGCGGGCGTAGAGGTAGGCGTTTTCTTTGGCTGCTTGAGATATGGCCTGGTTCCCCTTCCGGAAGGTTTTTACAGCGTCCTGATAAACGGCCGCACCTTCTTTGCTGAAGGTCTTACGAAGGGCGTAGTCACTATGGCTGAGTTCTTCGAATTTTTCGCCCATATCGCACAATGTTTCATAGCGCTGTTTAGCGGCTTCCACGTTGGCATCCCATTGTGGCAGGAGTTCCGGCGATGACGCTACCAGTTCCGCCCGTTCATTCTTATAGGCCACATCGAGCATCTGCTCTTTCGTCGCTTTCCCTCCGTACTCTTTATACATATCGCTATACCATGGTTCATTATTACTCATGCGATAGCCACGTCCGGTCTGGACGTTATCATGGCCGTCTGTATCGGCTACGATGATAGATACGCCCTGGGGCTTATATGTCCAGTAATACTTAAAATTGATCGCGTCTTCATATTGCTTACGAGCGTCTTTTAGCGCTTCTTTATAGGAAGACTGCAAGTCATAGGGATTGCGATAGATGACGTCACGGGCAGCATCCTGTTCGACGGCATCGGCATCTCGAAAATGTTCCTGCATGATTTCTTCGGAGATGGCATCGCTCTTATCGTTCGCAATGTCACGAAGTTCCTGTGCCAGGGCCTCCATACGCTGTTTCCGTTCGCGGAGCGCTGCCAAGTGCGTGCCGCCCTGGTTCATGGTAGACGCATCCATGAGAGTGCCCGTATCAAACGATTCGTCGGCCCGCTGCGCAAAGACACCGGTCTTGATTTCCAGATCCGTGCCATTCTGTACCGCCGTATCTACCTGTTCCGGCGTCACTATATCGCGTTTGACGAGGTCGTTCAGTACGTTGACGCCTTCCGGTGTCCGGGCCAGCTCCTGGGCATCGGTGTAGATAGTCCCCATATCGTGCTGTTCGGCCTGGCTTTGGATGACGGTTTGATACGTAGAGGGAGAATCTTCGGCCAGCTTATTGTCCGATTTATTAGCCACAAGGTCCGCAATCATTTGTTTTTCTACGTTGCGCTGATATTCTTCGCGCCAGGCATCGACTTTGAGGCTGGCAATATTCCGCATGGCGTTATAGTGCCCGACCGTATGCATCCCGGTTCCCATAGCGCCCATGCCGAGGGCGGCCGGTACGGCCTGGACCATGGCGTCGACGGCATTGTTGAGCACATCACCAACAGTGTTCCAGCTCCCCTTCCGATGGATTCCATATTCTACATTCGTTGCGACGTCACCGATGATGGATTGGACCCCTTCTTCGGTTAATTCAGACAGTGTCCCACGAGCATACTGCTTCGCCCCTGCAATGGCGGCAATCTTAGCCAGGGCTAATTTTCCCTGGTTTACTACGTCCCGTTGAGCAGCCGCATTGGTCAGCAGGGATTTTGCGGCATCTTTGCCGAAGGCCGCTTTAATCGGACCATAGCCAAATTCCAACAATCCCAATTCGACGGCTCCGTTCAGCGCGCCGACGACGGCACTATCAGCCAACATATTCGCCCGACTGTATAACGGTTTCCCGTTCGACTGCTGCTGTGCCATCTGCCAATAGCGGTCGGCCATGGATTGTTTGCTAATTTCATTGTACAGGCCGGTCCGCAACCCCCAGGCGGCCCCGGTCGCACCGGCGGCGGCCAAGATAGCTGCCGAGCCAGCCCCGAGTGTTTCCGGGCCAGCTGCGGCGGCAGCAGGAGCGGCCGTGGCCATAGCCAGGGCCATGCCCTTCGGGACATACTGGAGAGCACGCAACCCCTGTGTGCCGTAAATGGTCAGCTGCTGCACGGTGTCATAGACGATTTTCCCCAGTGCCGATGTAGGCCGGTCTTCTTCCTGGTAGACTTTGAGGCGCTGTGTGATTTCGTCGACTTCCGGTTTGACGGTATCCAGTTCTTCACCATTGACAGCCTTCATCTGTGCATCATAGAGTTTCACCATGTCAGAACCGGAGTTAAATGCGTCAGCAAAGAGTTCACCCGCACTGTTGAAGGCATCGCCGATACGTTCGAAGATGCTGCGAGTATCATTCAAGTCCCGGTGATTCCGCAAGGCCAGGGCCGCACCAACGGGGTTTTCCTGCCGGAATTTTGCCAATTCCGGATAGTATTTATCCAGCGTTTCTGGAGAATACCAGTTATTGCCAGGAAGAAAGTCATTGATAGTCAATAGGGTATCGCGTTTCTTTGTTTCTTCAAGCAGTTCGGGATGATCTACCATATACTGCGGCGATACGCCGAGCATAGGGGCATAGGTATCGGCATCCTTGAGTACCTGCGCATTCTCATTGAATAAATTACGCCAAATATCTCGGGCCGAATCGACAACCCATTCAGCGGCCTTCTGCCATTCCGGCTTTTCTTGCGGCTCTGGTGGGTTCAAGTTCCCCGTGATGGTTGGCATCGTCAGTAAATCCGGTATTTTACGAATGACAGGCCGGCCAGATGCGATAATTTCCCCAATTTTCTCATCATTGGCGGCCGCTTCCTGGGCTTCGGCTTCATGCCGTTCAGCTGTTTCTTCTGCCGATGGCGTAATCATGGCCTGTGTCTGTTCTTTGACAGGTGTTATTTTAAGGGCATCGCTCATATCGCCCGACGTATCAAAGGTATAGTCTGCCATATTTCCTCCTAATAAATGTAAGACCCGCCACCTTCGGACTGGTCTTCATCTTCCCCATTCGCATAAGCTATATTATTTTCCACGTGTTCCGTGACGCTTTCATCGACGGCATCAGCCGCTTCGCTGACAGCTTCGCCTACTTCACTGGCCGTTTCTGTCAAGGTATCAACATAGCTATTATCATCACTACTATCACTACTGTCTCCATCATCACTGGCTGCTTCAGCCGATTCGACTACATCGGCCAAGGTCCGTTCACCGTTGAGGATTTGTTGTACGTCCCAGCGGTCAATGGTATACGAGTTATGGTTCCAGTCTGTAACGATTGCATATCCATCGTCGCCTACCGTAATACGAAGAATACCTGCTGCCCGCATTTGTGCCTGTGAATAGCCTCCATTCGTCGGATCGGCCGTTATCGCATTGACGCCAAACTGAATCAAATCATTCATAGACGGTTCATTTCCGTTATGTTCTGCACGGTATTGAACGGCTGCCCCGCGAATAAGCTGCTGAATAACCGGCCAATTTCCTTTAAATTCCGCCGGATTGATACCGCTGGCATCAGCAATCTGCTGAGGCGTGATATTGTACATCGGCTTATATTCACCGGTCCCATTCTGATAATCATTGGCCGCTTTCTGCAAGGTATTGAGGTTTGAAGCTGATAGGTGAATCCCATGATTATTGCAATAGTTGACTATATCGTTGAAGGACTCTATGCCGTTGCTTCCGAACAGTGATTTTAGGACAGTCATATTGGCCCCGCTGCTACGATAGCTGCCGCTTCCACCACGACCCCCGCCGCGGCCGCTTCCTCCTGACCCGCCAGAGCCGCCAGTACGGAAGCTGACATAGGCACTGATACAGCTTTTCAGCGTCGTATATACATCAGGATTGTTGTAGCCGTATCGCTCTGCAATGGCTAAGTAGGCTTGCGGGTCCAAATTCCCTGATTGATAGAGCTGCTGCATTTCCATTCGTCCCTGTTCGACGATAGCGTCATTGGCTTCTTTTTCCTGCCGTTTCTGCTCAGCAATAATAGAAGTCGCCATTTGTTCCGCTTTTTGGAGTTCTGCTTCGTCATAGATGACTTCCGTATGAGCCGTCACGCCGCCGGATTTTTCCAGGCCGCCGTGATAACCGCCTAAATGGAGGTGATAGCCACTGCCGGCATCGTGAAAGAGGACCTGGTCAAAGGCGCCGCTGTCTTCAAAGGTTTTGCGTACTTCTTCGGCTTTCTCAGCGCTGGTTCCTTCAGGCAGTACAATGTCGACGGCATTGCCCCCGTTCGGTCCAATGATATGCTGACTGATCGGTGAGCCATTGACTTCGGCGTTATGTTCCCGTGTCCGGGCCGCCGAAGAAATTGCCGCGCCATCGGCAACGCCCATCTGGTTGAGCATCCCGCCGATGAAAGGCAGGGCTTGCTGAAATTCCGGAGTCAGTTCTTTAACTTGTTCGTCAATGTCCGCTCCCTGGGTCGGCAGGTTATATGGCTGTATCTTACTGCCGCCGTTACCGGATAAGTCCATACCATCTAAGGCGTCGTAATTATGCTTGACAAGCTGTTTATACTGTTCCGCCGCTTCCCCGCTGCCATTGTATGCCCGAACGCCTTCCCAAGGGTCGCCGCCGTTTTCGTCAGTCTTCTGTTTGAGGATATACGCGCCAGCACGGATATTCTGTTTCGGATCCGTATTCCAGCCAGGGAATTTGTTGTCAAGGTCATAGGCCCGCGCCGTTTCATCGGTAATCTGGGCGTACCCGCCGCCGTCTGCCATGTGCATCCCTTCGATGGTATCGCCACCGGTTTCACGCATGCCTGTAGATAAGTAGATTCTAGGGTCCAGTCCCTGTTCATGGGCGGCGTCAATATACCAATCGACGACCTGGTTGCCCGTGCTGGCACTGCCACTATATACGGTCTTCGTCGCTCCGGCCCGGATGTATTCAGCACGCTTTTTAGGGTCATTCGGATACAGGCGGGCCGCTTCTTTGGCCCGTTCCAGCAGGCCATTATCATGTTTCCGCTGCAAGAGCATATGCCGCATGGACGTCAATTTGCTGTCATCGACCCAGGGACTGACCTTTTCCAGCAAGGCCGCAGCCTTGTCGAAGTCCGATGCATTACCGCTGGCCGTCAAATTGGTAAGCACCGAGTTGACCATCGTCGTGGCTTTGTCTTTTATCATGGCGTCCATCTTGTCTTTCCCGTAGATATTGCCGTATAGCGCATAAGCTGTCGCGGTAATGCGATTTAGTCCTTTGAAAAGGCCGTCGCTGTTGCCGCTTTCTACGAGGTGGTCCGTTTCGTTAGTGACAAAGGTATTGAAGGTGTTGTCCCGGTGTTCCATGTCTTTCGCATACTGGTATTTCATAACCTGTCCCGCCCGCTGAACGTTGACGTCATCAGCCATGCGCAGGAAGGCATCGTGGGCTTTCTGGTAGTTCGGCAGTCCGGCCATAGCTGATTCCCGGATAGCCCGTTCGCCGGCCTGGTACTGATTGACGACATCCAGGGCATTTATATCCTGCTTATTCAGCAGTCCCGTATCGGGATTGTTGAGCAGGTCGTTCATGCCGGCTTCGTATTTATTCTTTGCATCCAATACGCTCAGGTTGATTTGGTCGTCGACATAGGCCCGCCCCTGCTGCTTTACAGCTCTCATGCCAGTTTGCCAGGCTTTAGCGCCGGACACGTTAGCCCCATAGGCGTTCGAGTCGCTTGGAGCCTGGACATTGCCATGAATGGTGTTCGGGTCCACGGACGGGTTATAGCTCTTGATCTGCATGATTTCCTCCTAGTAGTATTTTTCGAGATTGACCGGACGGATACGCGGCTTGGAGTCGTACTTTGCAACGGCCTTATCCAAGTTGACTGGCGTAATACCCGTATACGAATAGGCCGGCGTGAAAATGCCGGCTTCCTGTTTGAACCGGTTCGTATAGGTATAGTGGCCGGTTCCGTTATAATACGTGTTGGGGTTAATGTCATAAGCGCCATTGTATGTGCCGCTGGTCTTATTGGCCGCTCCATAGGTCCGATGGATACCGTACATGGACGCGGCCGTCCCTAGAATCGTGCCCCATAAGGCGCTTTTCTTCTGGGCCTGTATGTTGGCGGCGCTGGTTCGATAGGCATTGGCCTGGTTCTGATAGTTTACTTCATTCACATGTTCGGACCAAACGTCATTGCGCTGGTTCTGCAACAGGGTATTACTGTCATCCTGCCAGGCACTATAGCTGGACGACAGCGCATCCAGTGGGGACCCGCTGAGTTGAAGTCCGCTGGCCCCGGCCTGGGCGGCTGTCTGCCCGGCGGCTAATTTCATACGGTCATTCAGCTTAGACTGCTGCGCTGCATATTGTTCGGCAATCTGTTCTTGTTTGACTTGACTGATACGGGCATTTTGGTCGGCTGCCTTAGCCTGAGCATTATACAGCGCAGATTGTGCGTTATACTGCTGTTTTTGCTGGTTGTACTGATTGATTCCCTGTATGGCTGTAAGAGCCATCATCCATGGTGCGCCGCACATGCTTTTCATCCCCTTTCACAAAAAACAACTGCCACGACATATCTTTATAAAGAAAGGGCTTCGAGAATTCCGCGCCGAATGATTTCAGCCAGCGCCGGGACTTCTCGTTGCTCTGGGTTATCATATTCCACATTTTCGGGAACCGCCGCTTCCACTTCGGCAGGACCTGCCGGCCCAGGGCGACGAATTCTTTCTTGTAATGCTGATAGAGGTCATACCGTGCGACACACCACACGACATGGCCATAGCCGCAAATTACACTGCGGCTGACGCCGAAAAGCAATAGCGGCTGGCCGTCCACGTAGGCGATATAATTTTCGTAGTCTACATCGACGGCAAAGGTTTCTAAGTGGGTATCTGTAGCTTTTAATTCCATATCGTCCCGAGTCCGCAGGCGTTCTGCAAGCCAGCGGACGTCGGGCAGTAAATCTTTCGTTATCGGCTTAACCGTTATATGCGCTAACCAATCCCCCATCAATACTGACCTCCTTGATTATGGCGTTGAGTTTAAAGGGGTACGGTTCATCACTCATGATGCACAAGTGGTTGCGCGTGTTGGCCCCAATATCGTATAAGGGGACGCTCTGGGTCAGGTCCCCGGAAAATAAGGTATATTCGTCGGTGTATTTGAGTTCGTCCATTTTATCGAAAGTCAGGCCGATTTTACCGCCGTATGTATCTTCGACGCGCAGGGTGACCGCGTTTATTTTATGGACGCGCCCCTGTAAGGTTCCTTCCCGGAGGCTGACTTCCATGCCGGGCTGTTCAATCTTGGTCGTGTACGGCAGGCCCGCGATGATACGGCTATACGATTCATCAAGATGCACCATGCCGTCTGCCGGGACGACTTCGTCTTTCTGACGGATACCGTCGCCTACGACGGTCACCGTTTTCCCGATGAGGTGCGGCAAAGCAATTATTGTGCCGCTGCCCGTGACGTAAGAATCGGCGTATTGGTCGGTATCGTCGCGCATGACGGCAAACTGTTCCAAATACCGCTTCGGCTGCCCATTCACGGTCCGTTCGACGATCGCGTAGAGTTCGTCGTTCTCATTGCGTGGGATGGCGACAATCCATTTATATTTCCCGTCCGTGACGAAATGGGACCAGGCAAAGACTTTCTGCTCCCGTATCATCGTAAAGGCCAGGAGTACGCCGTCATCGCGAACGAAAAAGAGCGTAGAATCTGGTTCCTGACAATAAGCCGACGAGAGCAGTTTATGGTTCTTGACTAAGTGAGTAGCTAAAATATCCAGCTCATCGCCGTTATAGTTATCCGACTCGTACTGATAGCCCAGGTCGCGGACGGTCGAGCCGGACCGCTGGACATGGACGATACGGTTGCCGATATGCTGCGGCAGACACAGTGACGATCCGCGCATGGTCTGTGATTTAGGATAAGCCTTCGTCGGCGTCAGGACACTGTCGCCGCTGATGACCCACTCATTGCCCGATGTGAGGACGACGAGGTCCTGTGACGGGACGAGGTGACGGATCTGATAAGCGTTGCGTACGATGAGGTCCATTTTTATAGCGCTGTCATCGGTGACAGTCCCGTCCACTTTTTCGACGGAAAAGTTCGGATAATCGCCGGTCTTGCTCATCCATAGCGAATAGGGATTCTTGTAGTTGGCGGCAAAGACTAAGCGGTCCTGAAAAAAGCACGACCGCTGCGGGAAGCCATAGTAACTATTCCAGGATGACAGCGCATAGTTGGCCGTTTCGTCGGTACTGCCGAACATATCTTTGACGGCGGCAGTGACGGTCGTCCCAGAGTTGACAGCGGTAATCTTTGCCGTCCCCGTATGGGTGTAGGGCAGGCGCGTCAGGTCTACCGTCAGTTTTGATTTACTGGCTTCGTCATCATTCCAGACTTTGACGATGAGACGCATATAGCAGCCTTCCGTTTCGCTGCCTGATTCCGTGTAGTTCTGGTCGTCATTGGACGTGTACTTGCGATATTCCCGCCAAATGGAGCTTTTCTTTTCCCGCTTCTGAAGAAGAATTTCGTAGTGGTGTGTCCCGTGAGTGACGATTTTCCATTTTTCCCCGACATAGAGTTCGCCTGACGTCCAGGTCGTCGTTTCTTCACCCCAGGAGCCGGACACAGTCTGGCTGCCGACATTCTGGTTGAGCTGAATATAGCCGCCTTCCATGCCGCTATGAAAAATAGCGGCTTGCGAGCTGATAGTCACGGTCCCAGATGTACCGGATGGCGTGACTTTGTTATCGACGACGGCATCGAGCATGGCGTCGTAATAGGGTTCAGTGATTTCCATGTCGATAAGGTCCCAGCCGTCCTGCTTATGCCGCAGCAGTTTTACCGGATACTGGCCGGAACAAATATACATGACATCGCCGGACTGGCTGAATTGTAACCCTTTAGGATTGCTGTAAGGCGTACTGATTTCTATACCCGTATAGGCGCCGTCTTTCCAAATCCGGATGTATTGGACGCCGACTTCCAGGAGATACGCGTCCGTTTCAGAATTGTAAAAACTAACGAGGATAGCGTCCTGAGTGCTGCTTTTGAGTTCGCCAATATACTTGGACCCCTGTCGGCGGTAACAGCCACCATAGGGGCGTATAACGGTATTCTCCGCATTAAGCAAAGCCGACTTGTACTGGTCTAAATCGACACGGCTGCCGACAGCCGGGGATATTTCACCGGTCGTAAAGGCCGGCTGAATGACATAGATATTAGCCACGGTATCCCCTCCTTGCGGCGATATAGCTGCTCTCAAAGACGGTATGCGGTTCCATTTCCCGGGCATCCTGGACCTGCGCCTGGGCGATGACCGCCCGGTACAGCTGATATTCGTTTTGTCCCTGCTGAGGGTTTCCGGTCAGCCGCATAGCCAGTTTCGACGCCAGCAGATGCGCGAAGCCTTGCAGGAAAATCGTATCCATCAGTTCCGGGTCTTCCACATCCCACGTATAGTCGGCGTAGCACTGTTCGCCATTGGTAACGATGACTTTCGTACTGCTGCCGATATTGACGACGTCGAAGCGCTCATAGACGCGGTCGGCGCCGCTGGCATCGGATACGACGTTACGGATCATCAGGCATTTATCGGGATAGCCATAGGCAAAATCCCAGCCCGGCACATCGACATCGACTACGGCCAGGCGCTCAATCCGGTGTGCAAACCCCCAGGGAAAAGACCGTAGCACTTCACGACGTGTCGGGTCATAGAATAGTTTACAAGCTCTCGCATTTTCCACGCCTTCTTCCATGTTTTCAATGACGCCCTTGCCGATATTCGACAGGGCCATGTTACAAATATCTGTATCGGTCATGGCGGCTCCTTTCTATAGAGTGAGGGGCCGAAGCCCCTCCCATCTACAATCTATGTTTCCGTACGAGGTCGACGAGGTCTTGTTTCGTCGCATCGTCGGGATACGGTATCCCGGCATGTTCCAGTCGAAGTCGCAGCTCATTGGCATGTAAATCTTCGAGTCTCCGCTTCGGGCCGGCATTTTTGAAATGGATAGCTGGTATCATGCCAGGTCCGCATCCATGACCAGGGCGGCCGTCAAGGTGCCCCCAGTCAGGGCCGATGCGCCAGTGTATTTGATACGCAGGTAGCCCAAGTCCCCATAGGGAACTTTTGTTTTCAAACCGTCATCTTTCTTTAGAGTATACGTTCCCAGGGTAACGGCTTTCGTGAAGGCTTCATCCACAGCTGTCTGTAATTCGACAGTCAAATCGGCCGTAGCGCCGGGAGCCGTGACGTAGAGGATAAGCGGATTACCCGCATCCCCTTTTCCGGTCTGGACGACGTCCGACGTACCTGTCGTCGTCCCGTTCAGTGCTTTCTTCCAGTAAAAGGTGTTTTCGCCATCGTAAACCATAGGGTCCTCCTATTCTGTAATAACTGGTTCGGTATCGCTTAGGGCGTCACATTTGGACACTTCCAGGCCCTGTACGTAGAGTTTCGGAATTCCGTTCAAAGCTTCGCTCTGAGTGACGTAGATGTTGTTTTTGTCGTTCAAATACAATTCCAGGATCGTATATACCTTGTCCGATACGTAGAGAATCGGGCGTTTCGGATTGACGATACGGTTCTTTGCAACGATGATATTTTCGACGAGTTTCTTCCGGTCGGCTGCCGTAATCCCTGTCGGGTTCGTCGCAACATCGACATTGCGGATTGCAGCGACTTTACGAAGATTCTGGACAGCCAAGCCGGCATCCCACGAGAACCAGGTGACCAGGGCATTGTATTTGCCCCCTTCGCTATCTTCTACGATATGCTCGCCTTTGTCTTCCATCTTGAGTCCAGCCTGGGAGCCTTTCGGGTAAATGCCGGTGACAGCATTTTCGCCCCAGTCGACAATGTACATCGACGTCTGCTTATTTTCCGTCGTGCCGCCGGCGTTAATGGTCTGGAAGCCATAGGTTCCTTTATCGCCCGTGAAGGTGTTGAAGCGAATGCCTAAGCCATTGAATTCATCCGGGTTCTTTTCCGTGTCGCCGTAGAACATATATTTTGCCAGGTCCTGCGTAAAGCCTTCGACGAAGGCGCCGTCTTCCGAACGGCGGGTTGCTTCTTTATCCGGTGCCAAGTTGACGATACGGACGTCTACCTGGCTCATGCCTTCCATTAGGCAGCAGGTATCGACAATCTGACGGGTCGTCGATTTCCCCGGCGTAATGCCGCGGTTGATACGGCGGAGCTGGGGATGCGGATACGACGTGCGCAGTGTCGTCTGATTGCCTGTCGGCAGGTTGCCTTCCATCCAGGGGATGTACTGCATAATCGGGTTGCTCTGGGCCATGATTTCCATGATCCAGGCAATCTTGCCATCGGGATCCATGCGCTTGCGCAGGTCCGAAAAAGTCAATGCGGTGTTACCGTAAGCCATAGTTTAGCCTCCTAATATTTCGAAAAATCTGTCTGATCATATAACGAATGGCCGCTTCCTCCGCCGCTGCCCTGGCCATTGTGTCCCGGGTCTTCGCCCACAAGAGACGCCATCGCGGCCATGGCGCGGATCATGGCAATGTGGTTGCCAGCGCCGGTGAGGTTCAGCATTTTCGTAAAGCCCGGCACTTTTTGTTCCAGGTAGTTACGCGTTGTACAAGCGGCTGCTACGGTTTCGTCGAATTTCCCGCCTAGTTCCTGGCGGGCTGTTTCGCCCCATCCCTGGATTTCCTGGACGTAGCTGTCCTGTACCTGCTGCGCGGCGGCTTGTGCCGCATCCCGTGCATAGGTCATACCGAACCGTGCGGCCGCGGTGGCCTGGTCCTGAGTGGCCCCCAGGCCGTGAAGAATGTCGCTCAGCTGGTTCGACAATCCATCATCCATTTCGGCGTTTTCGCCAAAGATTTCATGAAGTGCACCGGAGTAGTCATACGTTTCCGGTGCGGCCGGCGGGTTCGTATCCTGCGGGGCCGTCGGCGGATT
>ERZ1034880.438-NODE-438-length-12721-cov-4.526449_pt1 | contig 12721 bp, 8 predicted proteins | sample MGYA00520630_ERZ1034880 | MGnify/ENA primary metagenome ERZ1034880 (study PRJEB33766, sample SAMN09781725) | gut metagenome | biome: gut microbiome | host: Homo sapiens | place: Madagascar | study: EMG produced TPA metagenomics assembly of the PRJNA485056 data set...
ATCCCGGACGGAACAGAAGCTCAAAACGCTCCCGGATCGACGCATACGCCTCCGATTGTTCCGGAAGACGGTCCGCAAAATTTTCCGCTTCTTCGTAAAGCGAAAACACCAGTTTCAACTGTTCCAGTTTGCGTGAAAGCAGCTCCGCCACACAGTCGCGCGAATGTTCCAGAGCCTGGGCAAACGCGCCCGCCGTGCGGATATCCCAGCAGTCGCAGGGGAATGAATCGCGGATGGCGGAATCAATCATCTCATCCTTCCATGCGCGGTCTTCCAGAAAGAAACTGAGTTCCATTTCATGCGGGATCTTCAGCATTGCGCGCAGCGGTTTGATGATTTGCGGCAGTTCCAGACGGTAAAGTTTCAGCAAGCCGCGTTCGTGCATCAAACGTGCCTCATCTTCCTTGAGAAACACCTTGCGCCCGACACTGTTTTCCTCCGCGACGACAGCCGGGTACCCCGCCGTCCCCGCCTCTTTCGAGACAATGACAGAACGCGGCAGTTCCTGATCAATCCCGGGCCAGCAGAGCGAATTTGTCAGCTCCCACTTCCGCACGACCGGAATGCTTTTGCTGAGCGCGGAATCCAGACGGTGGACTTCCGGGAATTCGCGTACAACGCTTTTCACCACGCCGCGCGCATTTTTGATTGCAAGTTTCATCATGAGATATTCGGGCAGTTCAAGCGAATCAAACGCCCCGCGTTCAATCTCAATTCCATACGTGGTGAAAATGAATTCGGACAAGGCGTCCGCAATCGGCTGTTCCGTGAAGATTTCTCCTGCGCGGTAAAGCTCCATAAACGCTTCCACGGCCTTCTGAAGCGGCATCAGCTCCACACGGATGCGCTTCGGCAGCGCACGCAGCATCGCCTCGATTTTCTGCGGCAGATACCCCGGAACCAGATAATCCAGAACATGCGGATTCAGCAGATTCAGCGAATCTTCCGGAACGGTGAGTGTCACGCCGTCGTGTTTCTCACCCGGATCGTATGAATAGGAGAGCGGGAAACGCTGACCGGCGAAGGTGAGAAAATCGGGATAGTCCGCTTCATCGAGCTCATCGTATTCCTCCGTCGTAAACTCTTCCGGATCAGGAAGATAGCTCTTATGCTCCGCGTTCCAGCTTCGGCGGACAGCATCCACCGAAGTGAAGGAGAGCGGAAGCTCGCGGTCGAAACAATCGAACAGAGCAACTTCATTGATGAGGGAATCGGGACGGCGCGTTTTAAGTTCCAGCAGCCGGATCTCGCGGATGAGGTATGCGCTCTCTTCGAGCCAGCTTCCGCGCAGAGTCGCCGCGCCGGTCACAAGTCCTTCCCGGATAAAGACTTCTCGCGCCTCCTTCGGATGCGTCTTCGCATAATGACAGCGGCGACCGGAATTGATGATCAGCTGTCCGGCGGTCACCCGCTCCCGCGCGTAAACAAAGCCGGAGCGGTCATCCCAGTAGACATTGTCGTAGACATATGCGCAGAGCCACGGTGCAATCTGTTCGAGCCACTCCGCCTTGACTTCGGCGTTACAGCGTCCGAACACACGCGTCGTTTCAACCAGCGCAAACGAAAGCATAAAATCGGGCGGACTCTTCCGTCTGGCGAGTCCGGAACCGGGGAAAATCAGATATTTTTTCCCGCCCATATCCGAAAACAGACGCGTCTCACGGTTGTATCCGCCGAGCTGACGCGGCAGACCGCTGAGGAGCACCTTGTGAAGCGTATCATATGAGAGACGCTCCAGATCAATTTTTCCATCCGAAACACAGCGGTTTTCCGCCATGATCGCGGTCAGATCATCGACAAGATTCCGCCACTCGCGAACCCGGCGGTAGTTCAGATAGTTTTTGATGCAGAAGCGCTTGAGAACCTGATTGGAATTTTTCGTGCGGAACTCCTCCTCCAGCGCAAGCCAGAGATTCAGAATGCCGATAAAATCCGATTTGTCGGACTGGAATCTGCGATGCGCGGAATCCGCCTCCGCCGCTTTCTCAAAAGGTCTTTCGCGCGGATCGGGAATGCTCAGGAACGCAACAATCACCAGCATTTCCGGAAGAACTTTGTGTTGATGCGCCTCCAGCAGCATCTTGCCGAGCTGCGGATCCAGCGGAAGCGCGGCAAGCGAACGCCCGGTGCGCGTCAGCCGCGTGCCGTCCAGCGCGCGCAGGTCGTTCAGGGTGCGCATACCTTCACGGATCAGCGCAGAAGCGGGTTCGTCGACGAGCGGGAACTCGCCGAGCGGCGGAAGATTCAGCGACGCCATCTGGAGGATGACGCCGGCAAGCGACGAGCGCTGAATTTCCGGCGGAGTGAACTCCGCACTTTCATTCAGCGTCTCTTCGGAATAAAGATGAACGCAGATACCGTCGCGCAGACGCCCGCAGCGTCCGCGGCGCTGCCGTGCGCTTGCCTGGGAAATCTGCTCCACGCGCAGCTCCTGAATCCGGGTGCGCGGATTGTAGCGGCTCAAACGCACAAGTCCGGAATCAACCACATAGCGGATTCCGGGAATGGTCAGAGAGGTCTCCGCGACGTTGGTCGCCAGCACGATGCGGCGGAACCGTGAAAGATTGAAGACGCGCTGCTGATCTCCGGCGGAAAGCCGCCCGAAGAGCGGAAGAATTTCGGTGTTCGGAAACTTGCGTCCGTTCAGCATCTCGGCGCAATCGCGGATCTCCCGTTCGCCGGGAAGAAAAACCAGAATATCGCCGTGCGGATCCATGTCGTTGATGAACGTCACTCCCCGCGCCACAGTATCCGTCAGCTCTTCGTCTTCGCCGGGCTCAATCCAGCAGTCTTCGATCGGGAAGAGACGCCCTTCGACCTCTTCGACGGGAGCCCCGCCGAAAAACGCCGCCAGACGCTCCGATTCCAGAGTCGCGGAAGAGATGATCAGTTTCAGGTCGGGGCGTTTCGGAAGAAGGAGTTTGAAGTAGCCCAGCAGAAAATCGACATTCAGAGAGCGCTCATGAACCTCATCGAGAATCACGCAGTCGTACTGGTAAAGCATGGGGTCGTCACGCGTCTCCGCAAGCAAAATGCCGTCTGTCATGAACTTGACAACCGTCCGGTCTACCGTCCGGTCGTCAAAACGGACTTTGTATCCGACCTGATTTCCGAACTCCGCACCAAGCTCCCCCGCGACACGGCGGGCAAGCGAGGACGCCGCGATACGGCGCGGCTGTGTACAGCCGATCCGGCCAGACCTTCCGCATCCGGCCGCAAGCGCAATTTTCGGAAGCTGTGTCGTTTTGCCGGAACCAGTTGAACCGCAGACAATTACAACCTGGTTTTCTTTCAGTTTCTCCCGGATGGATTCGACATGCGAAGAGATCGGCAGGTCTTCCGGAAACTCATAATGCAGAGACTCCGCGGCAGAAACAAGCGAGCGGTCCAGCGCCTTCCGGAAACGGGCGGAAAGAGAGTCCAGCAGCTCCACCGCCCCCTCCTGCCCGCGTCCCGCGGCGGAAGCCGCACGGTCGAGTTCGCGTTTCCAGCGGACCTGATCGGATAAACGCAGAAGGCGGAACCCTTTCTGGAGTTCCGCCAGTTGTTTTTTGAGTTCAGAGCCGCCGTTCATGAAACTTATTCAACCGTAACGCTCTTGGCGAGGTTGCGGGGATGGTCGATCTCACAGCCGCGCGCTTTTGCAAAGTAGTAGGCGAAGAGCTGGAGTGCAACAACCGTTGTGAGCGGGGCTACGAAACGCGAGGTTTCCGGAACCCGGATGATGTCCGGTGTAAACTCCGCAACCTTCGTCTCGTCTCCGGAAACCACCGCGATAACCGGCGATTTGCGCGCCAGACACTCCTGGATGTTCCCGATCATCTTCTCCTGTCCCGGAATCGCATTGGCAAGCGCCATGACCGGAACCTTTTCATCAAGCAGGGCAATCGGACCATGCTTGAGTTCGGCGGCGTGATAACCCTCGGCGTGAATGTAGCTGATCTCCTTGAGCTTCAGCGCACCTTCAAGCGCAGTCGGATACAGCGTGCCGCGTCCGATGAAGAAGAAGTCGTTCGCATACGCATATTTGTTCGCCAGACGCTCGATTTCGGGCGCCTGTTTGAGAGTTTCGCGGATGAGTTCGGGGATACGTTCGATTTCACGCATCAGCACTCCGCCGTCCTCGCGGCTGAGCCGCCGATTGCGTCCGAGCATCAGAGCCAGCATCAGCAGAACTGTGACCTGACAGGTGAACGCCTTTGTGGAAGCAACGCTGATTTCGGGTCCCGCATGCAGATAAATGCCGCGTCCGGCTTCACGGGCGATGGTCGAGCCGACAACGTTGCAGAGCGCCGCAACGATCGCGCCCTTGTTCATGGCTTCGCGCACAGCGGCAAGTGTATCAGCAGTCTCTCCCGACTGGCTGATCGGAAGAACAAGCGTGTCGGGATCGATAATCGGGTTTCGGTAACGGAACTCGGCGGCCTGTTCCACTTCGGCGGGAATTCCGGCGATGTCTTCAAAGAAATATTCGCCTTCCATACCCGCATGCAGACTCGTTCCGCAGGCGGCGATAACGATGCGGGAAATTTTTGCGAGTTCATGCGGCGTAAGCCCGAGCCCGGAGAGAACCGCGCTGTTCAGATTATAGTTCAGGCGACCGCGGATCGTGTTTGAAAGCGATTCCGGCTGCTCGAAAATTTCCTTGAGCATGAAATGTGCGTATTTGCCCTTGCCTGCGGAATCCACATCCCAGTCGATGCTGGAAACGGCGCGCTCGATCGGCGTGTTTTCAATGGTGCGGAGATCGACGCTTTCCGGGGTGAGAACCGCAAGATCGCCGTCGTTCAGGTAGATGACCTTGCGGGTGTAGGCGGCGAACGCGGCAACGTCGGAAGCTGCAAAATTGCAGCCGTCGCCGAGACCGATCACCAGCGGGCTGCCGTGACGTGCTACGACAATCGTTTCGGGATAATCGGTACAGAGCACAGCAAGACCGTAGGTTCCGTTCACACGGCGGAGCGCGGAGGCGACCGCCTGGACGAAATCGCCCGTGTAGCATTCGGAAATCAGATTGACAAGCACTTCCGAGTCCGTCTCCGAAACGAATTTATAGCCTTTCGCGAGCAGTTTATCCTTCAGTTCCGCGTAATTTTCGATGATTCCGTTGTGAATCAGCGCGAACTTGCCGGAGTTGTCCAGGTGCGGATGCGCATTCCGGACGGAGGGTACGCCGTGAGTTGCCCAGCGGGTGTGCGCAATGCCGCAGGTCTGCTTCATCTCGCCGTATTTCTGCGCCTCAATCTCGAGATTCTTCACCTTCCCGACCGCCTTGACGGTCAGCAGCTTGTGATCTCCGCTCAGAGAAAAACCGGCGGAGTCATATCCGCGGTATTCCAGACGCTTCAGCCCGTCGAGCAGGACTTTTTCCGCCGGTTTGTTTCCGGTATAGCCAACAATTCCGCACATGTCAAAACTCCTTTATGTAAAAGATATTCCCGCATACTATACATTCAAAAACGCAAAAATAAAATGCATTTCTGAAAAAGCGCGAAAATTTTTGCTCAATCCAGCTTAACGTTCATCGCTCTCTTTTTACCGTCGGGAGTCGTTGAGGTGATCAGCAGCTTTCCATCGCGGAAACGCAGAGTGTCAACACGGTTTGTTTTTGCGGCGAACAGCCGAAGCTTCATCGTCCCGTTCTTCCATACACCGATCATGCGCTGCATCTCAAGTCCGGGAAAACGGCAGAGGATGACTCCGGCGAGCCATTCGCCCTCCTCAATGCAGAATTCCGGCAGAAGCTTGAACGTTCCCTCCGAGCCGTCCCCGCCGGTGAACTCTCCATCCGAAAGAGTGCGAACCATGCGGTCGGGGCCTGTGAAGCTCAAATTCTTCATTTTCAGGTATGCCGCGCGCATTTCCGGCGTACCGGTCAGCCAGATGATGCGGTCGGACACCTTGTCATAGGAACGGAAACCGCGCTCGGCAACCGCCAGAGCGCCGCCGTCATACGAAGACGACTTCGACATCTCCTCCAGATACCGCGTCTGCCACTCGATCTGCTCCTGAAGAGCCGCCCTGCGCTCCGGTTCAGGAAGCGATGAAGCGTAAGAATTGAAAACGGCAAACAGCTCCGCCTGTTTCAATACGGCGGCGGTCGCCGCACAATGATTCAGATCATACTGCGTCTGAACCTTCTGCGCACAGAGGTCAGTCAGATACTCCGCGCCCTGACGCGCAAGCTCCTCCGTAAAAAGCGGCTCGACGACCGGCGGTTCTTCAGGCGGCTTCTGCACAAGCTTTGCTGTCAGAAAACCCAGACCGAACAGAAGAACGCCGCACGCACCGGCGGCGGAATAGAGAATTGTTTTTTTTGAAATCATATCAGTTCCTTCAGATTGTTGAACAGAAGTTCCTCGCCGCAGTCGTTCGGATGAAGACCGTCGGCAAAATAACGGTCGTCAAACGGCAGAAGTTTTGTGCCGTCGACAAATTTTACGTTCGGGAATTCCGCCGCGAGCTTCTCCAGCCCGTCGCGGAACGACTGGAATGCGACGCCGTTTTTCTCGTTCGGACGTTCCGTCATGTGAATCGGGGAAATCAGCACGACCGGCTTTCCCTTCACCGCATTCAGAATTCCGCGCATTTCACCGAGATACTTACTCAGCGGACGTCCCGTATTGAAGTCGTTCACGCCGAAACAGAGGAACATGCGATCCCATTCGTATTCCATTGCAAGTTCGCCCTGCACGGCAAACGCGGTCATTCCGGCGATGCTGATGTTCGAGTAATCCGCATTCAAATGACGCGCCATACGGTCCGCATACGCAAACGACGGACGCGACACGGTCATTCCCTGCATAATGGAATCGCCGAGGAAAAGCAGTCTCTTTGCCGGTTTCTCAACCGGTTCAAACACAGAACCGTCCGCGAGTTCGAGCTCGCCGAAAAAGCATTCCGCCAGATGAGGCGGAAGAATCTCAATCGTATGAAGCGCGCCGTCCGAAGCAATCTCCAGAACGCCGTTTGCGCGGAAAAATTCCGTTTTGCGTCCATCGCGGAAGACATCGAATTCATAGAACGGGCGCGCCACGCGTCCGTAGCGGAACGGCAGACGCACAAACGGCGAATCGGTTCGGAACACAATCCGCACGCCGCTCGGACACCTCATCCGGATTTCAATGTGTTCGTCCCGGGCGAAGCGCTTCATGATTGCGGAAGAAAGCCGTTGAAGTTCGAGTCCGTTTTCCGTTTCCTCCGTGCGCACGGCGCCGCGCAGATATTCCATAGAAAGTTTTTTCCGCATAAATTCTCCGAAGTTTTCTTGAAAATATAAAACGGAAATGTATTTTTACAAGCGTCAAATCAAAGGAAACAGAAAAATGAACGATTTTGCCTTTCAACGCGCCGTTCCGGAAGACGCCGATGCGGTTTTCGCGCTCTATCAGTCCCTCGTCGGGACTCCGTTCTGCGCCTGGGACGCGACCTACCCCGCCCCCGAACATGTACACGACGACATTGCCGCCGGCGCGCTTTACACCCTCCGCCGCGGAGCGGAACTCATCGCCGCCGGAACCATCCGCCGCTGTCCGGAACATGATGAAATTCCCTGCTGGACTCCCATGCGCAATCCCTGCGACCTCATGCGGATCGGCGTCGCCCTCCCCCGCCAGGGACACGGAACGGGACGTCTCTTTCTGACGCATCTTCTTGTCGAAGCCGCACGCCGCGACTATGATTGCATGCGGATTCTTGTTGCGAAAACCAATCTGCCCGCCATCTCGCTCTACCGCCGTATCGGAGCCGACTTCCGCGGCGAAGCGTTTTCTTACGGGATTCATTGGTTCTGCGCTCAAGTTCCCTGCAGGGAATGATCAGCTGAAATCAGTGTATTTTGCCGCCTTCTCCGCGAGCTTTCCCCTGATTCCGATCTCTGCGAAAGAATGAATGCGGAACTGTTTGCGGCATTTCAGAATCAGCTTCGCCGAAACTGGTCCGATTCCCGGTATGCGCAGAAGCGCCTCCCTGTCCGCCGAATTCAGACGCACCGGAAAGAACTCCGGATGAAACAGCGCCCAGGTCTCCTTCGGGTCGCGCGTCAAATCCAGATTGCCGTCCGCCCCGTACAAAATTTCATCCGCCTGGAAATTGTAGGTGCGCATGAGAAAATCCACCTGGTAAAGACGGTGCTCGCGAGTCAGGCGGTCATCCGCGGAAAGCGTAAAACGCTGTTCCCCCGGAAGTTCCGGACGACCGAGCCCTGTCTGATACGCAGAAAAATAGACCCGTTCAAACTTCAGGCGGTTGTAAATACCGTCCATGTAGCGGACGATTTCGCGGTCGCTCTCGTCGGAGGCTCCGACGATGAACTGAGTTGTGCAGCGAACCCGGCTGTAATCCGCCCCTTTCGCGGTCTCCGCCGCCATGAGCTTAAGCGGAGCGATAATGTCGCGGTCGTAATCCTTGTAGCTGGAAAGACGTGCGAAATGCGTCCGTCCCGGAGCTTCGATATTCAGCGAAACCGCGCTTGCCAGACTCAGAGCGTGTCGGATTGCCGCATCGGATGCACCGGGAATGATTTTCAGATGAACATACCCGCGGTAACGATACCTGTACCGGAGAATCGCCGCCGTGTCGGTCAGCAGCTGCATGGTGTAATCGGGGGAACGCACGATCCCGGAACTCAGAAAGATTCCGAGCAGCCACTGTTTCCGCAGATAGTCCATGAAAAGCTTCGCGACTTCGTCGGGAGAAAGGGAACAGCGATGCGGAGTGTTGCCGTCGGCACGGAGCGGACAGTACTTGCAGTCGCTGGAGCACGCATTGGAAAGAAGCGTTTTGAGCATGATTCCATATCCGCCCCTCGCCAGCGGAACGGGATAAAGCCACCGTCCGTCAAGTCCGCGTCTGCGGTGTTCCTTCGGGGAAGTCGCGCACGCGCAGGAGAGATCATACTGCGAATCTTCCGACAGAATATTGAGTTTTTCGATTGTATCCATCATTTTCCCTTTTGAAAAAAGATATTCTCTTTTCCGGAAAAATCAACAGACGCAACGCGGATTCTCAACTTTTTATGAAAGAATTGTTGTCTCATCCCCCGCGCCGGACGAAGCGCGCATAGGTCCTCGCGCCGATTCCGCGCAGACGCACCTGTTCCGGATTGGCAATGTATTCCTGGTAAAACTGAAGCAAAGCCGCGGCCTGCGGTTTGGCGTCGCGCGAAAAACTGGAGAAATGCAGCGAACGGAATTGCTGTTCATTGTCAAAACCGATGATCTCATAACGTTCCGGATTGATTCCACGTTCTTTCAGGCGGGCGATCAGACTGTAGGCGGTATAGTCGTTGGCGCAGAAACAGACGGGACGGGACGCGTTTTTTTCCGTCATGGCAAGGAGCCGGTCGACGGTCGCCGCGTCAATCGAAGGCGTCAGATTGCGCGTAAAGCTGTCGTTGATGAGCTGATACTCCGATTCCAGAAAGTCATACGGGATGTTATGCCGTCCGCAGAAATTGCGGCAGATTTCCTCTCTTGCCGCCGACCACGGACGGGAGAACTCGTTGGCGATGTAGAAGAAACGTTCCGCTCCGGTGTAATGTTCTTCAAGAGCCTGGCGGATGGAATAAAGGGTGTTCAGCATAATGTAATCGATCCCCGGAGCGAGCAGTTCTTCGACCTGGCGGAAATCGGAGGAACTCTGAACGACCAGAGTCAGTTTGAACTGCGCGGCGACAAGACAGCGCAGATGCTCTTCCAGATCGAACCGCGAATCCATACACGGAGAAAAGATTACGAACCCGACATTCCGTTCTTTGAGAGAGGCAATGAGTTTCTGCGGATCGCGCCACTCGTTCCAGTCGTTTTCGCGCAGATTGTAAATGAACAGCTGCACGCCGGAACAGCAGAACGCCTGTTCCAGTTCATCGCAAAGCTCCCAGCGGAAATCCGTGGTCCGGACGGATTCTCCGACGGTGTTGGCGAAGAGAAACGCCACATTCTGTCTGATGCCGTCTTTCGGCGTCAGGCGGGGCGTCTCCGAATAGCTGCGCTTCAGAATGCGGCTTCCCGCCTTTTTGCTGGTGACGATGAAGCCATCCTCCCTCAGCAGTTTGAGCGCGTGGCTGACAGTGGTCCGTCCGACCTGAAATTTCTGAGCGAGCACCTGTTCAAACGGCAGGAAAGTCTGCTCTTCCGGCAGTTCAGCGATATAAGCCAGCAACTTCTGTTTCAGCTGTTCATACTTCGGCAGCCGCCGCTCCGATTTGTTCTGCTCTCCGGCCATTTTGTCTCCTTCTCCGGTTGTTCCCTTACAAGATAACCGGAGAAAAGATTTTTTCAAGTTTCAGAAATGAAATATTTTTCCATCTGCGGAATCAGCGGCTGAATCCTGCATTGCGGAATTCCACCGTCCCGGCGGCGGGAACCTTTCCGCGGATCAGGTCAAGACGCAAAGCGTCGACAGCACCACGCCATTCCGGATTCAGAGAAAGCTCCAATTCGATTTTATGAAAATTCCCGTCCGCAACCGTCTTCCAGTGAATGGAGCGGGCTTCCGAAAACGGCGCTTTACCTGCACTCCAGTATAATTTTCCCACCGGATTTGCTCCTTCCGGAAGTTTCAGTTCAAACGAAAACTTTTTATACCGCCCCGCTTCAAACGGAAGCGGAAGCCGCGCAATCAGCTGCGGCAATTTTCCGCCCGGCTCCAGTCTGATGCAATCATCCGTCACGGAATAATTCCGCACCTGCAAAGGTTTTCCCCAGGAAGCCGGATGAATGGAGGCCTTTTCCCACTTCTCTGCGCCGTCGACCCGCAGCTGCAGATTCAAAATTCCGTCCGAAGGAACTGTTACAGGAGTCGCAAGGTCATTGAATTCCCGGTTGAAATTCATCAGCAGTTTGCGTCTGTTGATCCGCAAAGAACCTTTCGGGAATACTCCGGTACAGAATCTCGCCGGACTGTCGAACAGCAATTCAATGCGGCGGTTCTTCCACGACTCCGGAAGCTTAACAGTCTTGCGGAAGTACACTGTATGCGCGGAATCCAGCTCCATGACATCGAACGTTCCGAGTTTCACATTTTTTCTCACTCCGGTTCCCGGCTGTTCCGCCATCCAGCCGTCCACCAATGGAATAATCCATTTTGACGGTTTGGAGACAGGATCGCTCTTTTCCGAATCAAGAGGCTCCAGGGCTCCCCACCGCCGCGCAAGTGATTCCAGCCAAAGCAACGGAGCACGTTCCGGATTTTCTGCCGGAGCGACAAAAATCCGGCACTGCATCGGTTCAAGCTCCAAACCGGGTTTCGTGAATGAACCGTCCGCATTCCGCCGCAGCTGGCGTTCCGGATAACCGGATGCGGAAATTTCCACCAGTCTGTCCGGATTTGAATTGAAAAAAGTCACCTGATACGTTCTTGCCTTATCTTCTGCGGAAAACCTCCATGCGCCTTCATTCCGGGCAGCAGTTTGTCCAGCACGGCGAAACACGCCATGACCAGTTGCGGACGCCCCTTGTCCAAATCTCCGATACGGTAATTCCGCATAATCCGGGTAATGTGATCCGCACGGATTTGCGCGGAAAATTCAAGAATGTCAAAATATCTCCGGTTCCGGTACCTGCTGCTTTCCGGATAATACCAGCGCCCATGCGGACTCAGAAAAATATAACCGGCAAGAGCATTCCCCGAAACTTCCAATTCCAACAGATTCTCTCCTTTTTGAGGAGCATCCAGCTGAAAACACTGCTCCTCGTCACCCCAGACTGGTGAACGGTCGGTCAACTCCTTCTGTTCCTTTCCATTAAAAAACACCTTTTTCACATGAAAACGGCTGTTGTGCCATGCCTCCGGCTGAATATGCAGATATTTCCGTTTCCCGAAATTCTCCGCATTCAATTTTACACGGAACCGGTAACGCAGCGGAAACTTGTTTCTCGTCTGAAAAACAGGGTCGTTTGGATTTGCGGAATACCAGTCCGTCTCCTTGCCTTCTATGTTCTGCGTCTTAGCCTCCCACGCCAAACCGTTCAATCGGAACAGAGAATCGCCATCCCGTCCGGTAAAGTCAATCAGACGGGGAAGTGCGACCTCATCCCATGAAGAGAACTTTTTCTCGTCTCCATAGTGACGCAGGCCGGTCTCGGCAAGACTCCATCCCAGGCGGTCGCGAAGATACACAACCCATTCTTTCCTCACTTCCGGATCATCTGCAAGCACATCAAAGTCCGGAAGCCCCACATTGCCGATTTCCGCCGATGCAAAATAGGCCGAATAACGGGGATTGCTCCGGACCCACTCGAAAATCCGCCGCATCAAGAACAGCATAAAGAGATGACGGCTTTTTTATGGCAGTCAGCGGAGCTGCCGCATAAAACGGATAGGAACTGTAATCCGTTGTACCGTTTGCCGGATTCAAAGCAGCTCTTCCGTTTATTGCATAACTGTTTTTTGCCAGCCGCCTTGAACCGCCCAATTCCTCCTGTTTTTTGTTTGCCGGACAGAAGAAAACCTTGTCTTTCCGCCCGATATACGAATTCGTCTTTGGCGCTGATGCCATCTGAATCAGAAACCAGGTCCAGTACGGCGGTTCTCCTGCACTGATTGAACTGCAACTGTAAGGAATGGCGTTATATGAATCGCCATAGAGAGTAAACATCTGTCCGGCCTGTTTCAAATTTCCAACACATGATATTGCCAAAGCTTTTTCCCGCGCCTTGTTCAGCGCCGGCAGCAGCATACCGGCCAGGATTGCGATAATCGCAATTACCACAAGGAGTTC
>ERZ1034880.443-NODE-443-length-12643-cov-5.480060_pt1 | contig 12643 bp, 9 predicted proteins | sample MGYA00520630_ERZ1034880 | MGnify/ENA primary metagenome ERZ1034880 (study PRJEB33766, sample SAMN09781725) | gut metagenome | biome: gut microbiome | host: Homo sapiens | place: Madagascar | study: EMG produced TPA metagenomics assembly of the PRJNA485056 data set...
CCTCAGGGGCTGTCGCGAAGTGACTGGGGGGGGTATGCATTAATGAAATTAATATATTCATAAATAATTGATTGCTATGGCAAAAGAAGAAATGAAGATTGGCGAGATCTCTAAGCCTCGCTTCGAGTTCCGCTCGTTTGGACAGTGCTTCTGTGAGGCACACAAGAGGATGGCGCGTCTGTCCGTTCCTGTTCCTGAGAAGGTCTGGGAGCGCTCAAGCGACGAGATCTACATCATCTCGCGCAAGAACGACATCAACAACACCAAGATCCGAGGCGGCAAGATGGACATCAAGACCTACGTCCAGACCATCGATGGCCTTGAGCAGTGGAATCCGCTGATGAAAGGTGAGTTCCCGATCAGCGCCAAGGTGCTTGAGGAGGAGGTTTTCCCTGCCTTTATGGTGGAGATGCCTAAGCTGACGAAGGACACTTACACCTACGAGGAGTTCATCGCAATGGTTAAGGCCAACCCTGACCTTGCGGCCGTGCGTGTCCACAAGCAGCGTTTCGGCTATATGGTCAACGACACGATCTGCGAGGTCGGCAACGTGCTCATCAACGGGGCCAAGGTCGTGACCATCAACAGCGAATCGACAGAGATCGAGGACATCAAGAAGACCATCAAGGATGTCGGTCTTGAGGGAGTGGAGAACATCAACTACCTCCAGGCCATCAAGCGTGTTATCGGAATGATTGACAAACCACTTGCAAACGAATAGATTATGGCACAGGAAATAGAAAAGAAATTTTTGGTGAACGGCGACTTCAAGTCGGATGCGTTCAAGGCTACAAGAATCACTCAAGGCTACCTCAGCAGTGTTCCGGAAAGGACTGTCCGCGTTCGCCTCAAGGGTGACAAGGGCTACATCACCATCAAGGGAATCGGTAACGCCAGCGGAGCGAGCCGCTTCGAGTGGGAGAAAGAGATTCCGGTCGAGGATGTCAAGGCTTTGCTGGAGATCTGCGAGCCGGGTGTCATCGACAAGACCCGCTACCTTGTGAAGGTCGGGACCCACACCTTCGAGGTGGATGAGTTCTACGGTGACAATGAGGGACTTACGGTCGCCGAAGTGGAACTTTCAGACGAGAACGAGGCTTTCGACAAGCCGTCCTGGCTCGGCGAGGAGGTCACCGGTGACGCCAAGTACTACAACTCGATGCTGATGAAGAACCCTTACAAGAACTGGAAGTAGGGTCTTTGATTGGTGAGCCTGTCGAAGTGACCTTCAAAGCACAAAAGTTCAACTTAAAATATTCACGAATATGTCAGATCCGTTAGATATGAACAACTACCGCCTTGAACGGCTCCCGAAGATGCAGAAAAGCAACTTCGAGATCTGGATGGCGCGTCTCGGCGGCCCGCTCGCCATACTTGCCTTTGTCCTTATCTACTGGTTCGGACATTTCGGCTTCATCGACAGCATCACCGCTGAATCCGTGTCGGGAAAGGCCCTGGCACGGCTGAACGAGATAGGCCTGCCCGCGTTCATAAGGTCCAACTATGCGATGTTGGCCATATTCACGGCGGGCCTTATCCTTTGGATGACCGAGGCGATACCGAACTATCTCACCTCGCTGATCATCATCCTGCTCATCGTCCTCTGCGGTGTCACGACCCAGAAGGAGGCCTTCGCCCAGCTGGGACATCCGGTGATGTGGCTGAATATCCTTTCCTTCGTGCTCGCCTCGATGCTTGTCAAGACCAAGTTCGCCAAACGCCTTGCGATGTGGTTCGTGATCAAGTTCGGCAAGACCGCTAAGGGAGTCCTGTGGAGTTTCCTCATAATCAACATCGTGCTATCGATGTTTATCTCCGCCACGACCGTCAAGGCCACGATAATGCTTCCGATCTTTATGGTTGTCTGCGCCATCTACGGAGCGTCTGATGGTCACCGCAACAATTTCGGACGCAACCTCGTGATCCAGAACCTGTTTCAGGTCAACATCGGGGCCAATGCCTTCTACACAGGAAGCGGCGCCCACCTGTTGGCCATCTCCTTGATCTTCGGTGCCGCCGGGGCGAGCCAGTTCGGTTACTCGGACTGGCTGGTGTCCTGCGGCCCGATGAGTTTCCTGATTCTGATCATCGGTCTTCTGATGGGGATGTATGTGTTCTTCCCGATGAAGAAGGACGAGCAGAAGCCTCAGATTGACGGCGGTCTGGAGCGTCTGAAAACCGAACTGGACGCGATGGGCAGGATGACCGTCGAGGAATGGAAGGCAGTGGGAATATTTATGGGTGTCCTCATCCTTTGGTGTACGGACAGCCTGCACGGGATTGACGCAACGACCGTGGCCTTCATCGGTGCCGTGATCGCACTTATGCCGGGAATCGGAGTCGTGAAATGGAACGATGTTGACATCCCGTGGCATCTGATGCTGTTCTCCGCAGGAGCCTACACCTTGGGAGCCGGCCTGAACATCACCAGCCTGCCCGGCACGATGGTGAACGCGGCCTTCGACTCGATGGGCATCACCGACAACACTCCGTTTTGGGTGCTGTACGTCATCCTGACCTTCCTGATGATGTACTCCGGTCTGGTCTTCCAGTCCAAGACCATCAGGACAATGATCTTCGTGCCGATCTCGATGGGCATCGCCGAACGGTTCGGCTATCCGGTCATCAGCCTCGCGCTTCCTGTCTCGATGCTGATCGAGCACGTCTATGTGCTGCCGTTCAACAGCAAGCCAGCCGCCCTCCTGTACAACACCAACCAGTACAGTATGACGGATGCCTTCAAGTTCGGCATCACTATGATGACCATCTCCTGGCTGATAATCCTCCTTTGGGGCGAGACCGTCCTCAAATGGCTCGGCATCACCCCGGGTTTGTTCTTTGTGGGATAATTTGTTATATTCGCAAATGTATGCCTGGGCTTTTTGGGAAGCCGCATCGTTATGGCGGACGGTGAAGAATGAGGCGGTTTTTTGTTATGATCGAGATTGACACCAGAATCCACGACCGCTACTCGATAGAGCTGAAAGTCGGCTTCGTCACCCGCAAGAAACTGCGGATGAACGACTTCTCTCTGGCGATGTGGTTCTTTGTGCCCGGCAGTCTCGACATCAACAGGGCCACCTATCCAAAAGACATGTTCTATCAGGATGTAAAGTCGAACATCCGCCTCATCACCCCTGTTTTCCTGCTCCGCGAGATAGTGGAAGGCCCGGCGTTACCTCTTCGCAACATCCGCGAGGCGTTCATCCAGATGGCGTCCAACCCGACCCGGACCCTGATCTCTGAATATGAATATCAGATCAAGATGTTCGCGGCCATCGTCAAAAGCGCCCTGCGCGATGAATTGGCGCACATCAAGCAGAACCGCATCGGCTCGGACACGGAGACCCTGTGCGACGGCTTCATCCGCAACGCCGGAAAAATCTGTGATGAATATGTCGGGCTGCGCTCCATCATCAACGCTCCGACCGTTCCAGAGGGCGTGATGAGGATGTACCTTTCCGGGGACGAATTCATCTGCGACATCACATGCAAGCATATTCTTGAACTCATCGAGTGGCTGAGAGGCAGGAAGTTGGATGAGTTGGCCGGCAAGGCGACGGCGCTTTACCGCAGGATCGGGAAGCACATGAGGCAGCTCGGCTACCCGGAGATCCGGGAGGATGACCGGCTGCACAACCGCATATTCATTCATCGCTTCAGCATCCTGAAAAAGTACATCGAGAGCGACCTTTACCTCCGCGCTCCTAAGCGGCGGGACGGGGTGATCGTGGAGCAGCTTTATTTCAGCATCGCCGCCGGTCTAGCGATGTTGTTCGCCACCGTGGTGAGCTTCGCCTTCCAAAGGAAGTTCGGCTCGCTGACTCTTCCGCTGTTCATCGCTCTCATTATCAGCTATATGCTGAAAGACCGCATCAAGGAGTTGATGCGCTATTATTTCGCCCACCGTGTCGGCAGCAAGTACTTCGACAACAAGGCGAAGATCATCCACAAGGACACCGAGCTCGGCTGGCTGAAGGAGGGCGTGGACTTCATCGAGCCGGAAAAGGTACCAGCTGACGTGATGACCCTGCGGAACAGCTCGCACCTCACCGAGGTCGAGAGCAGCAATGTCACCGCCGAGAAGATCATCCTCTACCGCAAGTCCGTCCACATCGACAGGGACAAGCTCCAGGCTAATTCTGAATATTCCTTCAGCGGCATCAATGACATCATCCGCTTGAATGTCACCAACTTCATCAAGAAGATGGACGACCCGAGCGTCCTGATGCGCACCCTTGACGATGACGGCTCCATACAGACCGTCGAGTGCGACCGAGACTATTACCTCAACCTCGTCCTCCAGTACCAGTACGACAACACCGCCGAGTTCAAGCGCTTCCGCATCGACCTCTCCCGCGACGGCATCAAGTCGATCGAGGAGGTGGGGTAGAAAAACATTCCAAACACATTTCGCCGTATGAGAAAACTTTTGACATTTATCCTGTTTGTCTCACTGCCGGTTCTGACTGTTTTCGCGCAGCAGCCTGACAGCGTGATCACGGAAATCCTATCGGCATCGGTTATCACGGAGGGAAACATCACCTACAAGGTGGATCGGATGACGCACTTCTTCTCATCCGTCACGTCTCGTTCTCGTATCGTGTGAGTCTCGGGGCGGAGAACAACATGAAGGCCGGTGACGACGGGTTCTCCCGATTCGCGTTCTCCCCCCCCCGACGCTGCTGTTGTCTTATAGATTGAATAAGAGGAATATGCTGCGTCTGAGACTTGATTCTGAGACCTCTATGCCCGACATCCGGCAGATGTCCGGCAACAGGATCCTGATCATGGAGAACTTCTACCGCAGGGGAAGCGCGGATGTCCACAACAGCACCGGCTACCAGTCGAGGTTGATATATTCCTATAATATTCCTCGGAAACTGATCGTTCAGGCGGATGCCCACTACAACCGCACGGGGGGCTTCCTTTATGACGCGTTCGTGCAGGATGGCGGGGCGTGGTACCTTGAGACGAGGAACGCCCATCATTATTCCGAGACAGGTATGAATATGGTCGTGACCTATCTGCCTTGGAAGTGGCTGCGCCTTGGTGTGGACTTCTCCGCCGACCGCCAGATCACCAAAGAGACGGCTTCGAGCGGGGCTTTCAGCGACTGGTTCTTCCAGCGAGGCAAGGAAAACCACTCCGCCAAGAGCCTTGAGAACTCTGACGTTGACTCCGGTGTGTTCCGGTTCTGAACTGGATATAGTCCGCCGAATTAGGAAGTAAAAGTCCGCCAAATTCGGAAGTAAAAGTCCGCCGAATTAGGAAGTAAAAGTCCGCCAAATTCGGAAGTGTGCTTAATTTGTGCTATATTTGTGTCTGATTAAAAACGAATTGCTTATGGCGGAATACAAGAAGCGCATAGCGGATAGAATTCTTTCCGAGAAACTGGAAGGAATGGGGGCTGTACTGATAGAAGGTGCCAAATGGTGTGGCAAGACGACCACGGCTGAGCATCAGGCCGGAAGCATTCTGTATATGAACGACCCTAAGAGACGCCATATGAATATTCAGTTGGCAAGTATGAATCCAGAGATTCTTCTGAAAGGGAGAGCACCACGTCTGATTGATGAGTGGCAGATCGCTCCTTCACTTTGGGACAGTGTAAGGTTCGAGTGTGACCATAGGAAGGAAGATGGGCAGTTTATTCTTACAGGATCTTCTGTACCGGTTAACAATGATGAGGACGAGGAGGCATTCAGTCATTCGGGAACAGGGAGAATATCCAGATTGAAAATGCGGCCGATGTCACTATGGGAGTCTGGAGATTCTGAAGGAAGCGTTAGTCTCGGTGATTTGTTCGTCGGCAGGGTGTCACCTGTAGAGGCAGGGAGAATGAACATCGAACAGTTGGCATATTTGGTATGTCGTGGTGGGTGGCCGAAGGCTACGCTTCAGCGACCAAGTGTTTCGCTCGGACGCGCCTTTGATTATTATCAGGCAGTTACAGAAGTGGATATCAACCGTGTGGATAAGGTTAAACGTGACAGTGAGAAAGCGAAACGTCTGCTTCGATCTTACTCCAGACATCAGGGAACACAAGTGTCATTGTCTAAAATACGCAGCGATATGCGGTCTAATGAGGCTGATTCTATGAGCGAGAAGACCATCGACGACTACCTTAATGTCTTCAGGAAGATATTCGTCATCGAGGATATGCACACTTGGAATCCCAATCTACGATCCAAAACGGCCATTCGTACTACGGACACGAGGTATTTTGTCGATCCTTCAATTGCGGTGGCCGCTTTGGGTGTTGGTCCGAATGATCTCATCAACGATCTGGAGACATTCGGCCTTTTGTTCGAGACAATGGCCGTCAGGGATCTGAGAGTCTATGCTGATGCTTTGAACGGAAATGTTTATCATTATCGCGACAAAGACGGTCTGGAATGTGATTCCGTTGTACATTTGAGAAACGGGAAGTATGGCCTTGTAGAGATTAAGATTGGTGGGAATGATAACATAGAGGCCGGAGCGCGTTCGCTGTTGGCTTTGAGGAATAAGATAGACATGACCAAAATGCCGGAGCCATCTTTTATGATGGTGTTGACGGGTCTTTCTCCATACGCTTTTCAACGTCCGGACGGAGTCTGGGTTGTCCCGATCGGCTGTCTGAAAGACTGATGTCTTGATAATGACCTAATATTATTGGATCGCACGTGTTCTAGCCCAGGGGATGACGTAGGCGGGGGACATCTTGCGTGACAGTAGGTCTTTCATATAGTCCATATAGGGGGCGACGTGGCTGAAAAACATCTTGTAGCCGGCGCAGAGGGCGTTCAGGCCGGTCTCGATCCTAACTCCGTCTCTACCATTAAGGTGTGACTCGTAGGTGTTGAACCTGTGCTTGGGGCATTCTCCGTTGCAGGCGAAAAGCCATTCGCACTTAAGGCATTTGGTCGGGAGCTTGTTGCGCTTGTCGATGCCGAAGGCTGTCTGCTTGTCCGAACGCATCATCTCGGCGATCGGCTTTTCGGCGATGTTGCCGAGAAGGTAGTCCTTGTAAACGAAATGGTCGCAAGGGTAGAGGTCGCCATTGTGCTCGATGACGGAATTGCCGCCGCAGGTCTGGGCGAATGTGCAGGTGCCGGGCATCTCCCCGACCCAAGTGGCCAGGGTGGCGTCGAAATTGGTGACGAATATGCGGCCGACATCGTTCCTGACCCAATAATCGAATATGTCGCAGAGGAATCTGCCGTAGCCCACATCGCTAACGGACCACGGGGCTATCATCGCTCCGTCCGCTTTTGGATCCACGATGAATGGACGCTTCTTCTTGTCCGGCTTTCCGGCCCCGTTCAGCGGGTACTTGACGTGCTCGACCACGGGCATAAACTGCATAAATCCGCTGCCGACCTCACGCAGAAACAGATATGTCTCCAATCCTCTGCCTTCGCTGGCGTGGTTGACCGTTGACATCGTGTTGAACTCAACTCCTTCACCTTTAAGAATATTCAGACCGCTCATCACCCTGTCGAAGGTCGGGAATCCGCCCTTGTCCTTGCGGTACTTGTCGTGAATATCCTTGGGGCCATCCAGAGATATTCCCACAAGGAAATTGTTGTCGTGGAAGAATCTCGCCCATTCGCGGTTGAGAAGTGTCCCGTTGGTCTGGATGGTGTTGTGGATGACCTTCTCTCCGGCATATTTCTTCTCAAATTCCAAAGCCTTGCGGTAGAAATCCAATCCCAGCACCAACGGCTCGCCACCGTGCCAGTTGAAGGTCACTTCCGGCACTCCATTCGCGCTGATATATTCCTGAACCACTTTTTCGAGCATCGCTTCGGTCATCCGGGGCTCCTTGCCGCCATAGATCTCGGCCTTGTCGAGGTAGTAGCAATATTTGCAGTCCAGGTTGCAGAGCGACCCGGCCGGCTTGATCATGATGTTGAACGCCATCGGTCCGGAAAGGCGGATGGCGTCCCCGAGGGTCAGTGTCTTTTCAAATGTCGCGTCTGACATATTCTTGAATATTAAAAATTTAGAGAGGGAAGAATCTTTTTTTGAATATTCGGGACTAATGAAGCTCCTCTGCCTCGAAATCACTGACGTAGGCCTTTCCCACGATATTCTTAAAGGATTGCATCATCTTGTCTGTCAGCTCTTTATTGTCTTTTGAAATGTTCTCTTTCTGGCTTCTGTCGTTGGTGAGGTTCCAAAGAGTGACCTCTGGATTCAGGCCGAAATCGATGGTTGTCGGGTTCTCGTTGCTTCCTGAATATGCCGGGATCAGCGCGTAGTCACCTTCCTTTAGGGCGAGGCGGCCCTGCGCTTCGAGGATCAGGGTCTCCCTTCCTTTGAGGGTGTCGTTGCCGATCAGCACTTCCGGGTAGGCTTTGGAATCCAGTCCATCTGGTGCGCTTCCGCCAAGGACGTCAGCGAGCGTGGCATAGAGGTCCATCTGGCAGAAACAAGCCTTGGACACCGACGGCTTGATGTGACCTTCCCAATATGCTATGAAAGGAATATGTGTGCCTCCGTCAAAGAGGCTGTACTTTCCTCCCCGCAGACCATCGTTCGGGTCGTATCCTTGCTGGTGGGCGAGTTCAATGGCCTCGTCCTGATAGCCGTCCTGAAGCACGGCTCCGTTGTCGGATGTGAATATGATCAGTATGTTGTCCAGAACTCCCAGCGAGTCCAGATGGTCAACAATCTGTCCCACGCACCAGTCCGCCTCGGCGATCACGTCGCCTCTGGGGCCGAGCGAGGTCTTCCCCTTGAACGCCGCTCCGGCGGTCCTCGGGACGTGTGGCTCGTGAAGGCCGTAGTAAAGGAAGAACGGCTTGTCCGCGTTCTCCGTCACGAATTTCTTCGCTTTCGACAGGAAATATTCAGCCATAGTGGAATCGTCCCAAAGCGCTGATTTTCCGCCGGTCATATGTCCGATTCTCGGGATGCCGTTGATGATTGTGCCTTGGTGTCCGTGATGCCACCGCATCTCCATCAGCTCGGGGCTGTTGATGGCGTTCTTCTCTCCCGGAAGTTCGTTCTCGTAGTCGATCGTGATCGGGTCGTTCGGGTCGAGATTGACTACATCTCCGTTCTCGACATAGACGCACGGAACCCTATCGACGGTGGCCGGGATGATGTTCGTGTAGTCAAACCCCACCGTGTTGGCCTCCGGGCTGATGTGCTGGTTCCAGTCCAGTCTGCCGTAGCCCATTCCAAGATGCCATTTCCCGATCGCCCCGGTCGCATATCCCAGATTCTGAAGCATTTTCGGAAGTGTGTTGGCGGTTGTGTCGATGATCAGAGGAGCGTCTCCGGGCAGGATGCTCGCCCCCGCTCTCCAAGGGTACATCCCCGTGAACAGAGCCAGTCTGCTCGGTGTGGATGTCGCTGAGGTCGCGTAAGCGCAGTCGAACTGCCTCCCGGCCCTCCCCAACGAATCGATTCTCGGAGTCTGTACGAGCTCACTTCCGCTGTAAAGGCTCACGTCCCCAATCCCAAGGTCGTCCGCCACGATGAGCACGATGTTAGGCCTTTTCTCCGGCTCTTCCCCAGCCTTCGAGCAAGCCGGAACCGCCAGCGCCGACGTTCCTGCCGCCGCTGCGATCGACACCAATCTGAAAGTATCTTTTCGGGTCATATTCTTTGTGTCTTAATTCTCGTATTTCTACGGAGTCTTCAAAGTTACATCTTTACGAAAGTATTTCCAACTTGAATGAAAAACTCATGCGTGAAAAATATGACATTCAACGGTCTGTTCCTTAAAGTCTTATCATAAGCATTTCTTACCATTAGGTTTGCTGTCTTTTTTACATAACCGTGCAGAATCTTTAATTTTTCGTCACATTCCGCACGGTTATCCTATTTGCTGCCTTCTTTTGAGAATAGTCACTTGTTACCAGGTTGAGTTATATATTCGTGCGTGATGCGCAATGGATTGTAACACAGTGCCATAGCTATTTACCTTTGGTGGGAAACCACTCAAGGAGATGGGTTAAGATATTCATTATTATTTGTTTATCCTCCACGGCGGCATCTACAGAATTTCAACAAAATCGGGTGGTACTTTTGCGGTGACAAAATAAGTTTGGTATGACTCGGTTTGTTACATTGATTTTGGGGATTCTGTGCTTCTGGCCGGCGAATGGTCAGAGGGCGGGAGGCGTTTTGGAGGTTACTGGTGGTTACCGTTACCAATCTTCCAAATTACGACATTAATCGTTGTAAATCAGCAATTTGTGATTTCTTGTCACCGAACACATAATCAGCGAGGGACAAAAACGAGACCCGATTTTATTATGAATTTGTAAGGACCTATAGTCAAATCTATTGTTTAATATTTCTACTAATCCTCAAATCTCATCCACATATTCTTGAAGTTGATAATAAATTTCCTGTGCGCCATTAACGTTGGTAAACCGATTCTGCAATCATATTCCTCATTCTGTTCTGAAGATGTTATTACTGGAATGTTTGTTTCGGTATATTGTTCGCCAGCAAGGGTAAATGTCCATGACACAGGTATCGTTTTTACAACATTGACACTACCGACACCTGCCGTGCGCAATGAATCAGTTGCCATTATACCAGTAAAACAGTTTTCGTTCTTTTTATAATAGCGATTAGTCAGGATGGTTCCCGATGCGCCAGTGTCAACTATTGCATCAATCTTTCTCCCTGAACGACCATCTGTTAATGACAAATGGTAAAGGCGCTGAGGTGAACGATAGAAATTGGGAGCATATGTAGGTGTTGGTGTGTACGAGGCAGGGATTACAAGCTGCATTCTGTCAAAATCGAAACAAATCTCACCCAATAGTATCATTGTCTGGTTGCCTATAACGCATTCGTATCCAAGTTCCTCCAACTTTTTGTTTGCTAACGGATTGTCAGTTCTCATATCAACAACAAAAAATGGCACATCTCGATAAACTAAATCACCAAGTTTTAGGGAGTCCACCACTACTAAGCCTTTGCTCTCAGCATAAGACATACCCAACATCTGTATATTCTTGGTCTGTATAACAGTTGCCTTTATACGCTCGGCAAACTTAGTAGTCATTACATTTATACCTGCCCCTGAATCGTAAGTGCATTTCACTTCTTGTCCATTGATATTAGCCATAATAAACATCATTTCTGGATTTTTGCGGTTACCTGTATGTGCTAACAAGGGCACACTCACGTTATTGTTTGGCCTCTCCACAGAAAACGTGCCGCATTTCGAAAGCTTAGAATAAACGTCCTCATAGGCTTCAAATACAGGATTTACAGCTTGTCCACCCTTGCGGTATGCCTCGTTCAGACTGTGTAATAATGCGGAAGCCTTATCGTAGTGTCCCAATGTTGCATAATCTTCTGCCATGAAATACATTATTGAAGGTACAGATGAATTTAGTTCATCTTGATACTTCTCTAAAATTTCTTTGCCATACTTGATAGCGCTGTCCGGTTCATTATAGAATTGACTTATAAAGAATTTGGAGAGCGGTTTTAGAAATGGTGTCTGCAAGTTCTTTCCATCAGACATATACAAAGATCTAAGTTCAGCCCAATTACTGCCATTCATAGCCTCGCCTATTCTCTCGTCAATGCTTTTTACTTGTCCAAATGAAATTGTTGCAAATAATATTGCCACAAATGTTATACTTATTCTTCTGATTGTCATAATCATTATTTTAATTTTTTGTTCTTATGAAATATCCACAATGTTTCTCATATCATATTTTCTTGCTTTACATATAGAGACGTCTTACTCTCTATTGATTCGTTCCACCAATTCATTTGGTGTAAGTATCTCCATCTTGGAGAAACCAAACCACTTTTTGCCTAAGTCCTTAATGGATGCACCTATGTGATATACATCATCGTCTATACAAAGGAAGCGGTCATGTGACAAACGGAATGTTTCAACGTCAATCGGTGCATATTGAGCATTATGACGGTCTATGTCGAGTTGGAACTGACGGCTTATCTGCTGAGTGTAGATGATTGCAGACACGTTATTATCTCTTTTATCGAGCAATGTCAGTACAGTCTCGTCAACATAGTTGTCGATAAGGACAATACGTTTCTTCGCACTCTTAATCAAGTCGGACACGAAAGTATAGGCATCATAAATTTGACCATTGTAGAACACACCTTGTTTCGGCTTTGCATTACCCTCGTCCAATCTACGGAACACCTTGTCTATGCGTTTGTCTGTTTCTTGCTGATGTCGCTGCATTTCCAGTTGATGGTACTCAATAGTTTCCAAGCGACTGAACACAGAAGCGTTGTTCACCATAAAATGACGCATTGAAACAAAGGCTCGCATTATTTGAATGTTGACTTCAATGGCTGTTTGTGAACGAAGAACACTACTAAGCATAGCCACACCTTGTTCTGTAAAGGCATAAGGTAACTTCTTTATATTTTGTCCTCGTCCTGCGTTCAAAGTCACAATCTGTGATTTTGAACATTCCTCCATTGTTAACTGAAACCTAAAATCAGAAGGGAACCTCTGAATGTTACGTTTGACTGCTTGGTTCAAAGTTCTTGTCTCTACACCATATAGCGTTGCCAAGTCTTTGTCAAGCATAACTTGCTGTCCTCTAATTACTTTTATTAGAGACTCTATATTATCTACAACAACCAACTGGTCACGATTTGTGACCAGTTCGCCGTTTCCTGTCTTTTCCGTTAT
>ERZ1034880.444-NODE-444-length-12633-cov-5.294085_pt1 | contig 12633 bp, 12 predicted proteins | sample MGYA00520630_ERZ1034880 | MGnify/ENA primary metagenome ERZ1034880 (study PRJEB33766, sample SAMN09781725) | gut metagenome | biome: gut microbiome | host: Homo sapiens | place: Madagascar | study: EMG produced TPA metagenomics assembly of the PRJNA485056 data set...
CCCGTTGACAAAAAAACGGATTTGTGTTATAATTCAAAGAAACAGAAACATCAGGGGATGGAAGATGACTCTTTGCAGGAAACCGAGAAATCTGAATGACCTTGCCGGACAGCTGAATGTCACGGCGGCAACGGTCTCGCTGGCTCTGCGGAATTCGCCGCTGCTTTCGGCCGAGGTGGGCGAACGGATTCGGCGCACGGCGGCGGAATCGGGTTTTTCGCCGCGCTCCTATACCCGCCGGGCAAAAGAGAAAACCGCTGTGAAGCCGGTGACCGGGACGGTTATGCTTCTGATGAACGATCATGGCGAGGAAGACCCCGTGCGGGATGGCGTCATGCCGATTGTTTCGCAGGGGCTGAGCCGTTACGGGATTGAGCACCGGTATGTGAACCTGAGCCGTCTGCGGGAAGAGCCGGAACGGCTTTCGAAGTTCCGGGCGATTGTTTTCTGCAACGATCTTCAGGGGGTTCAGCTGCCGGAAAAGTTCCCCGGGGTTCAGGTTTTCGGCTGGGACCCGCGCGGGGAGGCGCTTGACCGGATTACCGCGAACGACGATGAAATAGTCTCTCTTGCCGTCGGGCGGCTTTGCCGAGCCGGGGTGACCCGCGCGGCGGTGGTCTGGCAGCGGAACATGGTGCAGATTCCCGATCATCCGCGAATCTCTCTTTTTCTGAGCCGGATGAAAGCGTTTGGAATTCAGGCGGAACCGATGCCGTTCGACCGTGAAGCCCCGGATTTCACGGAGCGCATGAGAAATCTGATAGAGTCGGGCGATGAAAGAATCGGTTTTTTCGGATTCAACGCTCTTTGCGGCGTGAAGCTCTGCTGTGCGCTGGAGAGCTTGGGATTGCTGCGGAAATATTCGCCGGACCGCGTGGTGGTTTGCGATAAATCGCTGATGCTGAGGGGGTTTTTTCCATGTCCGGTGATGATTGATCTGAATCTCTCCGTCATGGCGGAGCGCGCGGTGGAAATGCTGGTCTGGCGGCTTGCGAATCCGGATGCTCCGGGCGTGCTGATGCTTCAGAGCCCGAAACTGCTGGATCCCCGAACCGAATAAATTTAAAATAAAGGAACAAAAAAATGAAAATGAATTCAATCCGTCAGCCCGTTCCATACTTCAGGAACAGATTCCGCAAGTTCACTCTTATAGAACTCCTCATCGTAATTTCGATCATTGCAATCCTTGCCGGCATGCTTCTTCCCGCCCTGAACTCGGCGCGGGAGAAGGCGCGAGGAAGCACGGCGGCGGTCAATCTGCTGCATTCCGCGCTGGGACGCTTCAGCGTTGGACGAATGACGGGTGCATCTATCACAACACCGGGAAAATGAAGATGGCGTCGTCTACGTTCCTTGTCGGGGATTCATTCGCGCTTTCGACGAACACGGCGAACTGGCGTCCGAAGCGGAACGGGAGCGAACAGAATGCGCTGTTCCTGTGCCCCCCGGACGGGTATGCCGTCGAGCTTTCCATTCCGCTGGCGGAGCAGTACGGTCCGTGGAGGAACCGCGGCCGCCGCGTCAGCGGTGCAGGAGCTTCCAGACACGGTAGTATTCCGTGATGCCCCATGCCTGAGCGTCGCAGCCGCGCTGGGTGTGGGGATAATCACCATCCAGGATCTCGGCGAGATGGCCGACGCAGCCGTTGCGCATGATCATTTCGCATGAGGAGAGCAGCGAACGCGCAACCGCCGCGCCCGTTTTTTCATACATCATCGCGTAGGCTTCGCAGTACGACGGGAAGGGCCAGGTCCATGCGGTTCCGTTGTGGTAGGCGGGTTTGCGGCGCGTGTCCTCGTCCCCTTCGTAACGTCCCCAGTAGGGATGTGACGGATCATTCAGGAGATTGCCGTTCATGCCGCGGACGGGGAGCGGATAACGCGTCGGTTTGTCCGCCAGGCTCCGGATTGCGCCGGGGATCAGCAGACAGGCTGCTGTGTCCAGAATCGAACGTCCGAGCTCCTTGTCATCGATCGCGCCGAGTGTGATTGCAAAGATCTGGTTCGGGCGGATGTGGTCGTCTTTGACCGCCTTTGCAGCAGGCGTTCCGGCGGTGCAGTGCAGACAGTCGGAGAGATATTTGCCGTCGTCCGAAAGGAACAGGGTGCGGATGGAAGTGCGGACTTTCTCCGCAAGCGTCTTCCAGCGTCCGGGAGTTGCGGAGACGCTTGAGAGGAAGCGGAGTGCGGCGAACCAGAGCGCCTGGATTTCGACCGGGTAGCCCTCGCGCGGCGTTCCGGCGGGATAGTTGGTATCCATCCAGGTGAAGTGCGGCGGACTGAAGACGAGTCCGGATTCCGGATCGGCTTTGATTCCGTTCGGAGTTCCGGCGATGAGATCGGAAGCGATTTCCTCGAGCTGGTCGAGAATGGTTTTTCCGGGACGGACTTCGGTTTTGAGGAAGTCGTTGGAACGTTCGGCCTTGCAGAGGTCTTCGACGGCGGTGAAGAGCCAGAGCTGTGCGTCGCTCGTGTCGCGGTTGCCGACAGTGTCGCCATGGATGATGTTCGGGATCGTGCCCTGATCTGCGAACATGGCGAACTGGCGGATGATGGCTTTGACGTCGTCGCGGAATTCCCGTGCCGCAATGAGTCCGCGCGCCGCAATGAGCGTGTCGCGTCCCCAGTCGAGGAACCACGGATAGCCGGCGATGACGGTTTTGAGATTGCCGCGTTTGACGACGAATGCGCGCATGGCGTCGAGCATATTCGTTTCGATTCCTGAATCGGTTGCGGCACGGAAGTCGGCGGGGGTGACTTTAGCGGGCGGAAGCGCATCGGGTTCCGCATCGGTCAGGATGGAGGCCGCGATCTGCACGGAGCCGCCGCCGGTCAGATTGATTTCAAAGTAGCCGGGACTGTACACGTCGGAGTAGGGATCGAGTCCGCGCGCCGCTTCGTTCGGCTGCCAGAGCATGTAGTTCCATTCGGCGGCGGGGATGAAGCGTCCGGAACCTGCGGTCAGGGTCAGCGTGCGTCCGGCGGCGGGTGTGAAATCGAATCCGCGTTCGCGGAAGTTCACTTTGCCGGGCCAGACGGATTCCAGCCCGTTCGCCTTGGTCGAATAATGGAAGTTGCGGTCTTCGACGTCGGGGCGGACGATGAGCTTCACCGGGCTTTCCGGCTCCAGATATTCGCGTCCGTGCGTATCGCGGCGGAGGAATGAAACTCTGGTCTGGTTTTTGCCTGCGACCATTTCGATTTTGAGGCTGATGTCTGTGTAAAGTCCGTTTCCGGTCGGGACATGATAATTCCAGATGCAGCCGCCGTCCGCGGCGCGTTCAAAGTTGCGGAGGCAGACGAGCGAAACCTCCTGAGTCCGTGCGTGGTGAAGCACCCAGACGCGCAGACGGCGGAACATGATGTGACGGTCTTCCGGGTGATCCGGGCTGAGGTTTGCGAGCATGACTGCGTCGTAGCGCGAGGAAACGTCCGGCTGGTCGAGACGCAGATGCATGAGTGCGCCGCGTCCGTTCGCCTGCATGCAGGTGAGCGGGGCGTATTTGCGGATGTAGTCGTGCGAGTAGCTGAGTGCGGTTGCGAGGATGTCGGGCGCAAGCAGCAGGAGATGTCCTTCCGAGCGTTGCACTTTCCCGCCGGAGAACGCGGAGAAGCGGATGACGGCGCGTTTGTGCGGCAGCTCCTGCGTCTGCGGATAGAAGATCGCGAAATGGCGTCCGCGCGCATCGACAAGACTGTTATGCTCCTGCGGATTCCCGTTTTCGATGTTCAGCGAAGCGCGGAAGCGGAACGGGGCGACGGCGAGGATGAATTTTCCAGGCGGAACCATTACTTTCCGGTGAGCGTCTTCCGGCCAGTTCCAGAGAACATACGGATGATCCTTGAGATCCGGCTGGAGCGTTCTGAGATATGCTTCCGGGGATTCGAGGAGCGCTTTTGCCGCGGCATTCTGGTCATCGCCGGGCTGAAGGACGACGGAGCGGCGGAGGAATGCGATGCATTTGAGCGCCATTGCCTGCGCCTCCTGTACTTCGCTCTTGGAGAAGCGGTCGAAAATCTTTGCGCTGGCTTCGCGGATGCGGAGGAGATCCTCCGGATTGCCGGAGAGACAGAGCGCTTCGCCGGGGGCGAGTTCGAGCTGGAAGCGCATTTCTCCCGCTGGTTTGACGTCGACGGTTCGGGCGGAGATGAGGTCATAAGCCGCGAGCCCGCAGGCTCCGGCGTCGCCGGCGTTCCACTGGATGAGCGCCGGATGTTCGCAGTCGAGATTGACCGCGCAGAGAACCGTTCCTTTTCCGGAGGCGTCCGTGCGGCGGAAGAGCACAGCGTTCGGTGATCCGGAGTTGAGGAACGCCATGTTTGCGCCGTTGTGGAATGCGGGGACGGTCAGCAGCAGGGTGTTGAGTTTGCCGATGAATTCGACAAGGTTCGGCGTCGCGCCCCAGGAGAGTCCGCGCGATTCATGAACGTCGATTTTTTCTTTTGCGAACCATTCGACGCCGTTCGCGAATCCGAATGCGCCGTTGACGGAAGCGAGCGCGGAGAGTGCAGTGCGCATCCGCGCATAATTTTCGGAGACGGCGGCGAGACGTGAGTTGTCGTGTGTCTCCGCATAGTGAACCATGAGTCCGTTTCCGTTGGATTCGCGCCATGCGTAGTTCAGATATCCTTCGATCTGCTCTTTGGAATAGTTCTGGAACAGTTCGGAATAGGCCCAGTTCATGTTGGCGTAATCGAGCAGGCGCGTGGTGACCGCCGGGTCGCCGCCGAGTCCCTCAAGCAGGAAAATGATGTCGGGGAACTGCTCACGGACGCGGGCGATGATGTATTCCCACGCGGGAACGGGGATCATGTAGCCGGCATCGCAGCGGAAGCCGTCCACGCCGCGCTGACACCAGATGATGAAGACGTCTGCGATATATTTCCAGAGATCTTTTTTTGAGTAATCGAGTTCGGTGAGATCCTCCCAGACCGTGCCCCATGCGCCGGGGGAGATGATGGTTCCGTCATCGCGGCGTTTGAGCCATTCGGGGTGGATTTCATGGATTTTTGACGCCCAGCCGGTGTGGTTGACCGCGATATCGATGAAGAGTTTGCCGTTTTTGCTGTGAACCGCGTCGACGAGTTCGAGGAACTGTTCCAGCGGAGTCGCGGTCTTGTCGAATTCGGCGAGTTCAGGATTGACCGCGGTGAAATCAAGCGAAGCGTAGGGACTGCCGAAGCGTCCCATGCGCCCGTATACGGTCGGAGTGGGGTTAACGGGCAGCAGATGCAGGATGCGGCACTTCATGCGGTCGAAGATGTGGTCGAGTTCGCGAATCAGCGCGCGGAATGTTCCGGAGGAGGGGATGACGGTGTAGTTTTCATGATCGAGTTCGCTTTCCGCCGTTGCGCGGAGCGGCCGGAGCGAGCGGTCGGTGGAAGCGAGCGTTTTGTTTTCCCCGAACTGGCGGACGAATGCGCAGTAGATGGAGTTGGCGCAGCAGTAGGGCGCGGGGGAGACGTTGACATGGACGTTCTGCCCGTCCGGCCACTGTTCGGCGGAGGAGTTTTCGGGAACGAAAAAGGCTTTTGCCTCGAAATGTCCGGTTTCGACGAGCGCGAGACGGATGGTGAATTCGCCGTTTCCGAGATCGGTCATGGGGATGTCGTGCCAGTCCTGTCCAGGGGAGGCGAGACCGCAGTCGACGACGGAGATGGTTTCGGCGCGGCGGACGGCGGCGTTGCCGAGGTTGGTTCGGAGAAATGCGCGTCCGGAGCCGGAGGTTTTGAGCGTGACCTGAAAGACGTCGCCGGTATAGAGCAGCTGATGGATTCCGGGGGCGGGAGTCTGAATTGGTGTCATGATTTCATTCCTGTTCAGCGGATTTCGATTTCAATGGGCAGACTCTGCGCGGAGACGGACTGGAGATCCAGTTCGCCCTTCACGGCGTACCGTCCGGGCTTTTCGATGGTCCGGAGGAAGAGCAGCGGCACATCGACAAGCACCGCGTTGTTCGGCGCGAGTTCAAGCGGGTATCGCGGAACGGAGTTTTTCAGCATGACGCGTTCGGAGACTTTCCATTGTTCCTTTGGAATATCCTTTGCCGAGCCGCGCACGGGACACGGCGCATAGAGCACGCGGATATTCTCCTGTTCGTGCATTTTCCATTCATGGATGGCGAGCTGGTTCGCGCCCGCGTTTTTGACGGAGAACCGCAGCACCGGATTCGCTTCCGATCTCCGGTATTCGCCTTTTGTCGAGATGATGGATAGATTGAGCGTATAGTTTTTGAGTTTCCGGTAGACTCTTTCCCCGCGGTTTTCCTTTTTATCTTCGGACGAGCAGCCGGAGAAGATGATTGCGGCGAGCAGACACGCCAGGACGCGGCAGAAGTTTTTTATTTGCGGCTCATGCATGAGATAAATTCCTTTCAGATAATTTTTGATTCAATATATCATAAAAATCCTGAAATGCAATCTTTGGAGAAATACGGGGAGAGACATTTTTTAGCTGCGGAGCCGGAAGGGGGCTTTGCCGTCCCGCCGGCTTCATGATGTGCAGGCTTTCGGACCGCACCGTCTCCGGGACGGTGCGGCGGTTATCCGCCTTTCGTCGCCGCGGCGTAGTCGGCGTCGCTGACGGGTTCGAGCCAGGTGTTTTTGTTGGTCTTCGGATTGCACTCAATGGCGAGATGCGAGAACCAGCTGTCCGGCGCGGCTCCGTGCCAGTGATCCGTATTCGGCGGAATCTCGACGACGTCGCCGGGGAGCAGTTTGCGCGCGGCCTTGCCCCGTTCCTGATAGAAGCCGACTCCGCCGACTGCGATCAGAAGCTGTCCGCCCGTATGGCTGTGCCAGTTGTTGCGGCAGCCGGGCTCGAAGGTGACGTTTGCGACGGGGACGTTCAGGCGATCGTCCTTCGCCAGACGGGCAAGGTAGGATTTGCCGCTGAAGTATTTCGCATACGCGGTGTTCTCCTGTCCGACGGGGAAGTCGCTGATGCGCGGCACGCCGTATTCATTCTGAGTGACGAGAGCGAGAATTTCGCGGATCTGTTCATCGGTCACGCCGTTGTGTTTGCCGATTCCGATATGAGCTTGAAGCTGGGAATCCGCTCCGGGGAGCGCGGCGAGAGCGGCAATTGTCGCAATTTCACGCGTTTTCCAGTCCAGATTGTCACGTCCGAAAATGTCGCCGAACAGATGCGCTTTCAGATAGAAGTCGATCGCTGGAGCGAAGTCGAACAGAGCTCCTTTGACTTCGCGTCCGCAGAGTTTTGTCTGATTTGCAGTTCCGAAGTCGATGCTCTTGCCGGCGGGGAGCGGACCCGGCAGTTTGCCGTCGTTGTCCTTGATTCCTTTTGCGGTGCGTTCCTGAACCACGCTCATGAAATTACCGAGCGCGTTCAGACTGCGCGGGAATCCGCAGTAGGCGTAAAGCTGAGTCAGAACCTCTTTGATTTCATTGATGGAGAGTCCTTCGTCGAGACCTTTGTTCAGGGCGGTTTTCAGATTTGCCATATCGCCGCGCGCGGTGTTTGCGGCGATGGCGGCGAGATTGCGTTCATTGGTGCTCAATGCGTTCATGTCTTTTGCCTCCAGAAAAGTTGCAGTGCAGAACAGAGCGAGGATAATTCCGAACAGAGTTCTCATGCGTCACCTCATTTTTTGATTGTGATAACATCCTTGAGCCAGCTGCGGATTGCATCGCCGGAGCTGCGGACGCGGCTTCCGGAGAATGCGCCGCCTTTTGCGAATTTCGCATTCGGGAGAGCTTTGTGCATGTCGCGTTCGCAGTTCGCCATTCCGCCGCCTCCGTGAGTGACAAACGGGATGACCGTCTTGCCGGCGAAGTTGCCCGAGGAGAGGAAGGCCAGGACCGGAGGCGCCATCGTGCTCCACCAGTTCGGGGTTCCGACGAAGATGACGTCGTATTTGGAGAGATCCGGCATTGCAGATTTGAGTTCCGGTTTGACGCCTGCGCGAATCTCTTTCTTTGCTTCGGCGACACATTCGTTGTAATCGGTTGAGTACGCCTTGACGGGAACGATTTCAAACAGCGTTCCGCCGGTCGCCTTCTGGATTTCCTCCGCCGCGAAACGGGTGTTTCCGCTGTAGGAGTAGTAGGCGACGAGAATTTTCGCGGGTTCCGCAGTTGCGTGTTCCATTGAGACGTTGTCTGCGGCGCATCCGCCTGCCGCGAACATCGCGGCCGCCATTGCGAGAATGTTGAGTCTGGTTTTCATGATTGCATTCCTTTCATTTGGTTGATCAGATGGTCGAGACAGTCGATCCGGCTCTGATTGTCGTGTACCTTTTTCAGTAATGCGAGCCTCTGGCGCGCGAGCAGCACGAGCTGTTCCCGCACATTGCCGTTGAGACGCAGGAACTCTTCAGTTCCCTTTGGTCCGAACCCGGCGTCCTTCAGGTTCCGTCTCAGCAGAAAATCCGTTTGGGGATATCCGTTCAAGATTCACCTCCATATTTTCCAATCTGAGGCTTACAATATCCGCATTTGAGAAAATAGCAAATACTTATTTTCTATGCGTGCTTATGCCTGTAAAGCATGTGCGGTCCGCCTCTGCCTTCGAGGGCAAGGGAGACAGTCTGAATCCGGCTTTTTGTTCCGGTGGCGGCAAGTGCCAAAGCAGCAATTTTCTTTTTCATCATGACTGATCCTCCTTCTGTTTTCGCGAAGCGCCACGCTTCACTTTTTTGTTTATACCTGTAACATAATCTTTACAGCAGCTCTAAGTCAAAGGGGAAAATAAAAAATTTTAATTTTATTTTTTTGAACTCAAAAATGGCAGATGTTTCGGAGGAAAATCTGCTGTTTGCATGAAAAGAACTTGAAAAATGTGTTTTCGTGGATATATTAGAGTAACTCTAATATGAAAGGGATCTTGCCATGCCGAAAACAAAACAGTTCGATTTCCTGCGCGACAGAACGCCGAAATATACCGTCAAAGAAGTCGCGGAGATGATGGATCTCTCCCCTTACACGGTCCGCTATTACGACAATATCGGGCTCATCCCGTTTGTCGACCGCACGGACGGCAACATCCGTCTGTTTTCCGACTACAACGTCAGCTGGCTGAAGCTGGTGCACTGTCTCCGCTCCACCGGACTCTCGATCGAAGGAGTGAAGAGCTACATTGACATGTGCAAAATCGGGGATTCCACGATTCCCCAGCGTGCGGAACTGATTTTCAATCAGGAAAAAATCCTGCGCGACCAGCTCAAAAATCTGCGGAAGCAGATGCAGGTTCTGAAATACAAAAAGGATTATTACAAAAAGATTCTCGCATCCGGAGAAGGGGATCGCTGCAACCCGAAAAACTTTGTGGCGCGTCTCTCCGAGCCGGAGATTGCCCCGCAGGAGAAAAAACGCGCCTGACCGGAGCTTCGGGGGGCAACAAAAATCGGTTTTCCCTCGAATTCGAACTTGACAATCGCGCAATTCGGGAATACATTTCAGCGTTACTTCAAATTTAACGGAAGGAGACTGAAAGAATGAGACCAATCACTCTGTTTACCGGACAATGGGCTGACCTGCCGCTCAAGACGATGGCCGCAAAAGCCGCATCCTGGGGGTACGAGGGACTCGAACTCGCCGCTTCCGGCGACCACCTCGATATCGACAAGGCCGCAACCGATAAGAAATACTGCAAAAAACTTCTTGACACACTCAAGAAAAACAACCTCAAACTCTGGGCGATCAGCAATCACCTTGCCGGTCAGCTCACCTGCGACCCCGACGACGACTGCCGCACCGACCGTTTCGCTCCTGCGAAGCTCGCAGGCAAAAAAGAGGCGAAACGCAAATGGGCGATCGAACAGATGAAGCTCAGCGCCCGCGCTGCCGCGAATCTCGGAGCGGAGGTTGTCACCGGTTTTACCGGCTCGCCGATCTGGCACATGCTCTACAGCTTCCCGCCGGTCACCGAAGACATGATCGACGCCGGCTACGAATTCTTCGCCAAGACCTGGAATCCGATCATGGATGAGTTCAAAAACTGCGGAGTGAAATTCGCCCTCGAGGTTCATCCGACCGAAATCGCGTTTGATATTTATTCTGCAAAACGCACGCTTGAAGCGATCGGAAACCGTCCGGAATTCGGCTTCAATTTCGACCCGAGCCACCTGCAGTGGCAGATGATGAATCCGGTCTGCTTCCTGAAGGAATTCCCGGAGCGGATTTATCATGTTCATGTGAAAGACGCCGCCGTTACGCTGGACGGCAAGACCGGCATTCTGTGTTCGCATCTTGACTTCGGCAAGCCGAACCGCGGCTGGGATTTCCGCAGCCCCGGACACGGCGACGTCGATTTTGAAAGCATCATCCGCGAGCTGAACCGCATCGACTATCAGGGACCGCTCTCGGTCGAATGGGAGGACTCCGGCATGGATCGCGAATACGGCGCCCGAAATGCGTTTGAGTTTGTGAAGAAGATCGACTTCATCCCCTCGAAAATCAAATTCGACGATGCGATGGACAAGCGGAAATAATCCGCCGCTCCGATGATTGAAAATTCGCCGCCGGACTGCATTCATGAGCAATCCGGCGGCGTTGTTTTTTACTGGAAAACGCCTCGGATGTAACCGTAAATGTTATGGCCGTCATAGAGAAGCGGAACGGGCGTCGTCTTTCGGAAGCCCGAAGCATTGCGGTCGCAGCGGATCGGCATGAATTCGAATTCATCGCCCGGACGGATGCCGCGCAAATTCCATTCTCCGTACAATGCTGCCAGCGGAATCGCCATTTCATAATTCAATTTTCCGTTTTCAATGGACGCCGCACGGAGAATTCCGAGATTCAGACGGTCGTTGATTGGCTGCCAGCGCCCCGTTTTCAAATGACAATGCATCATGTCCCATGATGTTCCCTCCGGATTCGTCAGAAATTCGTAATAGTGCTGGAATGCGGGCGACGGACGGAGGAATACTTCGAAGCAATCCGCTTCATAAAGCGCTTTGTTTTTTACGCCGTATTTGCCGACGGTGTTCCAGGCGACAATGTCGCTGTCCTCAAATTGAGCGGAAAAGTACAGACAGTTACGGTCGTACCCGACTCTCCATCGGCTGTTGCGCTCCGGGAGGGGCGTTTCCGAGTCGAGCGGATATTCCTCCCGGAATTCCAGCGCATCACGCCACTCGTTTTCCAAAACGATGCCGTCGATTTCAGGCGGATGCGTCAGAAAAGGGATCTTGAAGACGACGTTTTCCCGTTTCCATTCGAGCCCTTTCCTGATGTTCCGGTAAAGCGCGGCAACTCGCGGAATGCACCAGTAATAGTTCTTTTTCACACGATCCTGAAGCAGACGGATGCAAACTCGCTCAAACTCCATCTGTTCCACAAAATATCGGGCTGGAGTATTCAGATGTTTTGCGGAAAAGTCGGGATCATCGGCGAGACGGAACGCATCCGCCGCATCCTGTCCGCCCGGAATTCCGGAGCAGCCGGCGGAGAGCAGACAGGATGCCGTCAGAACGATTTTGAGAAACGGTTTCATTGTTTCGCCCGGGGAGAGAAACTGAATTCATCCGCATACAGAGTGCCTGTTCCGGAGTTTACAATGCGGCAGTAGAGCTGTTCACAGTTCTCCGGGACGGTGAAGGTCAGCGTGTATTCCTTCCAGTCTGCTGTGCCCGGCTGAATCTGCACATGTGCGATTTCGCGGAACGAACCGTCGGACTTCAGTTCTCCGACAACCAGCGCGCCGCTCTTCAGATTTTCCGTACGGAAAAATCCGCGGAAATTCCACGCCGATCCCGCCTTGAAGTAACTTTTTCGGAGCGGCTGAGCGGCAAAACGGGGAGTGGTGCCGCCGGTTACGGCTAGACAGGCGACGCCTTTGTAAGGATGGGAGACGTCGACTGAGAGCCATGGCTGATCGGGCTGAACGGAGGCGGCTTCCGCGATGTGCGTCGACGGCGTGGAATAGTACCAGTCAAAGTACGGACGCAGGTTCTGAACGGTTTTGCGTACGGCGGAAAGGGAACAGAGTTCGAAGCCGGGGTCCATGCAGTAACGGAAGAGCGGCGAGGAGAGGTTTTTCGGCTGATCGGGGATTTGCCGTATCGGCGTCCCGAGCGTAAAACCGAAGAATTTCCATTTGCCGATCTGTTCCGGCGGAACGGGGCCGGAGAACAGAACCGCAGACTGTTTTCCGTCGGCGGCCGCAGGCTGTCCGGGGAATGGATGCAGCAGATTTCCGCCGTTTACTCCGTAATCGAACCGGACATTGAAATGATCCGAGTATTCGCTTGCGTTCGGGCGGATTCCGAGCAGAAATTCTGCGCTTCCGTCGGGTTTGAAACGGTATTCGGCAAGATAGTCGACAATCCGGTCAAGCCCCCAGAATCCGCTGCGCATGTTTTTCCGCGGAAGGGCGGCCATGCGGATGATGAGCGTTCCGTCGGGGAGTTTTTGAACCTGTTTCGAGGTTTCTTCCAGTGCGAGACTTGAGCGGAAATCGCTTTTGGTCGGCCAGAGTCCGGAGACGATGACTTCCATACCGGAAAGAACAGTCTGCATTTTTCCGTTTTTGCGGATGGAGAGATCGCCGAAGCCGTCGCCGCGGATGGTGAGATTTGTCTTGCCGTCGTCGAACTGCCATTTTCCCGGGAGAATTGAGAGACGCGGGTCGCCGGTTCCGTTTTCAAAAAGCGGCGGATTGTTCATGCCGCTC
>ERZ1034880.451-NODE-451-length-12547-cov-4.251921_pt1 | contig 12547 bp, 12 predicted proteins | sample MGYA00520630_ERZ1034880 | MGnify/ENA primary metagenome ERZ1034880 (study PRJEB33766, sample SAMN09781725) | gut metagenome | biome: gut microbiome | host: Homo sapiens | place: Madagascar | study: EMG produced TPA metagenomics assembly of the PRJNA485056 data set...
GGAAAGCAGCGGCAGATCGCCTTTCCGGTTGCGAACTCATGAATTCAAATATTTCACAGTTATGGAATATGTCGGGCGTGAGGACGAAGGTAATCCGAATGTTGTGCGCATAGGCGGCGAGTGGATTGAGCTTGAAAGGTACAGCAAAGAGGAGGTCCTGCAGATGTTGATCGATCCCGAGGATGATCTTGCGATTACCGAAAAGGACACGGCTCTTCTTTGCGACAAATTCTCGTACGAGTATAGTTTCTATTTGGTGCAAGCCTCTGGAAACAAGCCTCTTGCCGAATGTATGGATCAGTTGGAAAAGATGGACGCTTTCTGTAACTCGTGGCATTTCGTGATCAAGATCTGGCAGGCTCCGGGGGAATATGTGAGTGTGGATGAGCTTCGACAATTCGAGGCGCGCCTTCTACGGAAACAGGTTCTCGGCTCTCCGTTATATGCGGTCGGGCATAGTGATTCTCTTAGGCCTGGTGAGGTGCGGGTTCTTCTGGTGACTTTTTACCACGAGCGGTGCTGGCCGGGGGAGTTCGAGTTTGAGTGGACTGACAAGTGCCGGACTCTTCCGATAACTAAACTTCAGAAATGCGTCCCCGGACTCAGAAAGACCGTCGAGGAAGAGGCGCTGCCGCAATATGTGGAAAGCGTCTTTCACGACCAGATTGTGAATTGCGTGATGGATCTTAAATACTATAAGGGGCTCGGTTGGGGAGCGACACGAAAAGCGTTGGAATATTTTCAGGAGAAAGGCAGTGCGATAGAACGCTCTCTTTATGAATATGTTGTCAACGCCCGTAACGCTATCGGGAGGGGACACTCCAGAAAAGCGGAGTTTTTCCTGAAGGCAAGCCTGTGGGCGGTAGAAAAAGGCGCTGAGGTTAATTATACATTCAGTATATTCAGTACACGCACGGCTTTGGACTATGTCAAGGAAATTCAGGAGAAACATCTTGACTCAAAGGTTGAATCTCTTGTGAAAGCGCTTGAAGACTCTCTCCTTTCGCGCGGCGCGAAAACCTTCGGTGAGATGAGGGCCGAACGCCTTGCGAACACGGACTATTTCACGGAACTTGGTTACCTTCGCAAATGATATGATTACGGCTTCCAGTTCAAAAGAAGATCCCTGATCCGGAAATGAGAGGTGTCATCAAGGAGACAATCAAATCTACCGATGCATACTATTGTCGGGCAACCGGAATGAGGAAAAGATTTCGGGATTATGCTTCGGGTATTAAAAATGGCTTTCATGGGGCAATGCTGATTCTGTACATTCCCTGTCTTGTAAAACAATTGGAACCCGTTCTTCCAGGTATGAAAAACTATGCGCACCTGAAACAGCATACTCTTGATTGCTAACGAGTTGTTATTCCAGGTACGAACATATTCACACACCTGAGAGTCGAAGGTGTCGGTATAGAGCGTTCTGTCGGTGCTCCGGACTTCCAGGTGTGAGAAAACGCACGCACCTGAAACATTATCGGGATGATAGCCAGTGAATTGCTCTTCCAGGTGTGAGTATTTTCGCGCACCTGGGTATATTATGGTTCCATGATGACATTGAGGTAAATGCCATCAGAATCCGATCTTCTTGATGCTCCCGGCGCGCTGGAGGGTTTCGGTGCGGCAATATTCAGACAGTACGTTGTAGTCAAGGGATTCGTTGCCGGTGAGGACGGCGTCCACGGCTTTCATCCGGGAGATATTCTCGATCTGGCCGCCGCTGAAATCGAATTCAGAGGCGAGCCTTGTGGCGACATCGTCAGAGAGGCCGGGGATCAGGGATTCCCAGATCTTGGCTCTTACGGCGGTTTCCGGTCTCTTGAAGTCGATTTTGTAGAGGAAACGCCGCTCGAAGGCCTTGTCGATGTTGTCGGTAAGGTTGGTAGTGGCGATAAGGATGCCTTCCATCGACTCCATCTCCTGGAGGATAATGTTCTGGATGGCGTTCTCCATCTTGTCCACGGCGCTCTCGGCACCCTCCCGGCGTATTCCGAAAATCGCGTCAGCCTCGTTGAACAGCATTATAGGCTGGATTTTCTTTTTGGAGCACATCTCCTTGTAGGCCGCGAAGGCTGCCTTGATGTTCTTCTCGCTCTGTCCCACCCACATACTCTTGATCTGGTCCACATTGACCGGGAATATGTCCCTTCCGGTGGCGCGCGCCAACTGATAGACAGTCTCTGTCTTGCCGGTGCCGGGACTGCCGTAGAACAGGCAGGCGAATCCTTTCCTCATCCCGTGCTTTTCAAGGTTTGCGGTGATATTCCTGAAATGCTGTGGTTGGAGAAGATTGGCGAGCCTTTCCACCTGGGCGTTCACGTCCGCGTTGAAGAACAGTTTTTTCTCCGTCACCTTCTTGTGGGAAATGAGGCTGTTGTTGATCTCATTCGTCTCATTCCTGCTTTTCATCTTGTGCTCCGGCAGGAATTTCTTCAGCCCTTTTTTCGTGAACCTGTAGGAACCCCTGTCAAAGAACGATTCGGCCGAGTCGAAGACAAGAAGCCCGTCCGTGATCAGCTGGTTCTCACCTCTTTCCAGAGACCGCAGCATCGCTCGGAAAGATTTCGGGGATTGAAGGGCGTCCCGGATGTCGGACTGATCGAACTTGTCCTTGCATTCGCTCACATACAGCGCGCACAGATAGACAAGAACCGTCTTCAGGTCTTGGTTCTTCGTGTAGCCGGAAAGCGCTTTGACAAACGGAAGCTCCTGATTGGCCTTCAACACTGAGTTGATTTCAAGGAACAGCGACTCGTCGTCAAGGTCATTGCGGGAATTCCTTTCGTAGAGATCCATAATGGTGTCAAACAATTCCTCTTCAGTCATCTTTGAATATTCAGGAGCGATGAACGGCTTGTTGGCGGCCAGGCACTTCAGCACACCCATCGGTACATTGTAGCCTGAAGAGTCGATCCCGCTGTTCCGTTTGAGCAGTCTTTTGGAGACAAGGTCCTCAATCTCATCCAGATGCATCAGCAATGATGTCCGGTGGCATTGAAGATGTGAGCACAGATTCTCAAGAGTGACCGCGGACCAACCGGACTGCTCTATGAACAAGGAGAACAACACGGCCTGTGTTTTCGTGATTTTCAGCCTCTCGCCAAGGTAGGCGGAGAACGGTTCTACCATATTCATAAACTCATCCGTCAGGCCCGAGTCGCTGGATCTGGAGACGATGCCGTCCACCGCCTTGAGCAGAGTCAGGTTCTCAAGCTCCTTAGGTGTCGGGGCCAGCAATTTCCGTTCGATGTCTTCCAAGTTGAAAAAGTCATTGTTTCTTCTTCTCATAGTCTTTTCATTTTTATGGTTAATACTATCTTCTTCGCTGTTCCTCAACCAAAATTTGACAAATGTCGCGGCCATTGTTCTGTATGGCGGCGGACGTATGCCGTGAAGATATGCTCTTCTCGTGGTTGAGGCCGTGCGGCGGTTGATAACAATAAAAACAGTGCCATAGTTCAAAGATTGTCCGGCCTATCTGGACACGGTTGCGAAATGACATAGTTCGCACTTTTTAGAGTTTTTGGTTGCGGAAAGAGTGCTTCCCGTGTATTCATTGTAAATAATAATGATGCTATGATTTGGAAATTTTTGTTACTGGCTTTCGTCCTGATCTTTGTGGTGATCACGGTGCTGGATATCCGTAAATTCTACGGATTTTTTGTGGATATATTCACAGCAGGCGATGAGTCTATAAAGCAAGAGTTCAGAGGCCTTTTGTCAAGAAAAGATCTTTATGTGATGAGCCTGGGCAACTTGGTGATGACGGTCTTGTGCCTGGCCAACTTGGTGATGCTGTGTTGCATTCCGCTTTACTGTGAGCCTATGTGGCTGACTTGGAAGTGGATTGCCGGAGACGTGGTTGTCAGTGCCGTGTCAGGAGTGGCAACGTTCTTTATCAATAAAAATGTGTCTGGAATAGTGGCTCCCTTTGTGATCAAAGCCAAGCGTTGCACAGATTTTTCGATCGGAGAGCGGGTCTGTTATTCGTTGATCCGGGAAAGTGACGCGACACTGATCTTTCTTGGTGTGGCCGTCACCACGCTAACGATTATAGGACTCTTTTGATTAGCGGATTAGATTTTTTCTATTAAATTTGCATTTGGAGAACTGCCCGTGAAAGTCCTTTTGCTTAAAAGGAAAGACAACTTGATTCAGATTATAATATTAGATTTTATTCTCCGCTTTTTCACGGGCTTGGTGAAAAGCTGAAAGAAACCCTGCTTGCTTGGGATTGTAAGATTCCAGGCCATCGATTAAGAACGTGAGTGTGGCAGTTCTCCTTTTTTATTATGAAAAAAACATCATTTGAAAGCTTGGCCGATTTTGCGACCGATGATCAAATATTCAGTCTCATCGCTAAGGAGAGAGGAAAGTATGCTGCCAAAATACCAGATAAGGCAAAGAATCCTTTCGTCTCTGACCCTCTTTTTAACGAACTTAAGGCGATAACACCCCCGCACAGACTTTGGGGCAATCCTGGGCGTGGAAAATTGCCTCCGATTGTTGAGTCGGGACCTGCATCCTGGACATGCTATAAGAAGCGGGCGATGGTCCGTGTGTATCAGGCGATCAAGAAAAAACGTGGTTTATACCCAGAAGCACCGTGGGTGCGTAACTTGAATGATTTTGTCTCGTCCGTTCGGAATAGCCTTTCCGGGATTGAACCGCTCGTCTTGGAGTCTCCGCGGATCCTTGCGAAATTCAAGGAGAAAGATGCCGGGAGTGGGGACTTCATATATCGTCCTATCTGTAAATATTCTGACCTGAAGACCAAGATCATCCTGGCGCTTGCCTATCAGTACATCCTTGCGAAGTTTGACAAGTATTTCCATAGGAATATGCTCTTTATGCGCGCCGCGAGACGTGTTGAGGGGAAGCGATATGAAATGCCTAAGTACACGGATGCCATCGACCTTGTGTCGGATTTCAGGAGACGGAACAACCGGAAATCAATTTATGTCGGGGAGTGTGACATCCAGAAGTTCTACGACATATTCAATCACGATGTGATAGTAGAGTGTTTTGAGGATCTTTTTGCTGAGGTGAAGTTGAGGGATGGAGCCGTGGACGGAGATTTCGATTCCTTGCGCCGCGTGATAATAGCCTATCTGGATTCGTTTGATTATCCTGAAAACGTGATGAGCAAGAATGATGACCCGGATTATTGGAAGAATGAAGTCCGAAGGCATCGAAGCGATGAGTGTCCGGAACCGGTATGCAGGTTCAAGTGGGTGAGCGACGACGCTTTTGTCTCTTCCGGTTGCTACACTACAAAAGACGAATTCTATGCCGCAAGGAACGGGAGAAAATTAGGCATCCCGCAAGGTGGCGCCTTGTCCGGCATAATTGTCAATGTGGTTATGAGGGTCGTGGACAAGCCGATCGTGGAGTCGGATTCTCCGGACAAACTTTTCATCCGCTATTGCGATGACATTCTTTTAATGCACACTGATGAAAAGGCTTGTGAGGACTATCTGGAGTCCTACTACAGCAGACTGATAGCCTGCAAACTGGTTCCGCATCAAAGAAAGGATGTGGCTGATTGCAAGTCGGGCCGGAAAACGAATGCGGAATTCTGGAAAGCCAAGTCAAAGAATGTATATCGGTGGGGACCCGGTGACGGAGCGGCTTCCGATTGGGTGGCGTTTGTCGGATATGAGATGCGCCGTACCGGAGAGATACGTATCCGCAAGGATAAGATCGATGCGGAGTTCAAGAAGATCGCCCACCAATACTATAACATAATATATTCAAAGAAAGAGACTTCCGGAGACCAGGCGACGGAGAAAGAACCGTGCGAATTGATTAAAAAAATGGACGGCCTTTCCAAGCATATTCAAAACTTTGTGAAAGCGGAGAATAATGTATATACCCGTTCGCAGGCTCGCCGTCTTGACAAGTATCTCTACAGGAAAACCCGTCAGGCCGCTTCCAGAATCGGCATCGCCGATCCAAAAAAGGCGGCCAGGGAACGGGTGACTTATCTGGAGAAGATAGAAGGACTTTCCTGAACCCCCTCGGTCGCTTCGCTTTCGATCGCCAGCTTTATCCGGCGAGCCCCCAAGCCCGGTTGAGGCGTTTGTCTGTCTTGCGGAGTTTACAGAAGAGTTTCTTGCGGCTCTTGGAGACGGCCTGGTGGCTTATCCCGAGGCGCTCTGCGATCATCTCGTCGGTAGGGGAGATGCCGGCCTTAGTCAACCGGATCATTACATCAAGCACACGTCGCTCGCACGGTGTTATGTCTGTATATTCCAACAAGTGCCTAAGGTGGACGGCGGCGTTCTCGCGGTCTTCCATTCTGGAGGAGGAATATTCAGAGTCATGTTCAATGACGTCATATCTTGCTTCGTTGCTGTCCTCGTTGTCCCAGCCTTCATCAATGGAAACGAAGCGCTTTTGCTCGTTGGCCATCGTGATGAACTTCTTGTGTATGGCAGATCTGACGTATGCCGTGAACTGAGTGCCTTTTTCAGGGTCGAATCCGCTCAGGCACTTAAAAGTGACCCACATTCCTATGCGCGTCAGTTCTTCTGCTGAATATGTGTTCAGGGATCGGCCGAAGCTTTTGATCAGCCCTGCCGTCAGGCCTGTGCAGTCCCGGATTACATTTTCTTGTGCTTTGCGGTCACCGTGTTGGGCGGCGAGGATTGTAGAGTCAGAGATGTTGACTGGCTTAAAGGAGAATAGTTTTCCCATAAAGTTAATATTTAAGTTTATCTATCTGTGGCGGACCATTGTTCGGTTGCGCGGTGGGGAAAGTACTAAAAACTATGCCAAAGCCACGGATATGTCCAGCCTATCTGGACAACTTGGAAAAAACGAAAATATTCACGATTTTGGTTGCGGATTGCCGTGATGCGGCGTATTACTAGTGTCAGTGACACCAATGGACAAGAAGGACAGATTTTGCCGGAATGTCAGTGTGGAGCAACTGCTTGTAATTGAATATATTAGTAAATCCTGCCCTCCTGATTCGCCTGCCAGCGTTTGGCAAGTTGTTGAGAGTCAATGGAAAGCGATTTCGCTGTAATATAAGTAAAAGGTAATGAAGAGTTGTGTATAAGAGAAAGAACAATAAGAAAGAACATATTTGTTTAAGAATGAACAGTAACATTATGAGAAAAGGACCTTATGACCCTGCGGTGACAGCGCGCAAGGAAAGAAACGCTGAGATATTCTCAGAGACAATCGCTGTGATTAATGATTGTTATTACACCGCTCCTTCCGGGAAGTTGGTGAATCTTCCTCCGTTGCGGCCGATGCTGGAAGGGGCTGAATGCTGGCATCGGGAGCAGCCTGTGGTTGACGCTCCGGTGGTCGCCGGTGGCACAGAGATCATTGTGGAGAACAATGATTGCATCGAGGCAGCCAGGCGCCTGGTCGCTAAAGGCTATAATCCGGTGATGCTGAATTTCGCGAGCGGTGGCCACCCTGGTGGAGGTGTTGAAAACGGAGCCAGAGCCCAGGAGGAGACCCTTTGCCGCAGGAGCACGCTTGCCAGGTCAATCTACACCTTCGATGAGAAATATGCGCGGAACTATCATTACACGCACAGGAAGGGCAACAACTATCCTCTTGACAATCTGAATTTCAGCGCCATATATTCCCCGTATGTGACATTCTTCCGCGAAGGGCTGGATTGTACCTTTATGGAGGATCCGTTCCAGTGTGCGGTGGTCACCTGCGCGGCTTTGAACCTTAATGGGCGCCATCCATTGAAACTGACGCGTGACGGGAATATGCCGCCTCAGGCCAAGTCAATCACCGCGAACAAGATCCGGACAATATTCCGTCTCGCCCTTCGCCATCACCACGACGCTCTTGTTCTGGGAGCTTTCGGCTGCGGAGCGTTCAGGAATCCGCCCGAGGAGATGGCTTCGATCTTCAAGTCCGTCCTGAACGAGGATGAGTTCCGCAATAAGTTCCTCCTTGTGACCTTCGCGATAATCGAGGATCACAATTCCCGCAATGTCAATCTCCGGGCGTTCCGGAAAGTGTTCGGATAGCAGTGATGGAATCCGTTTTGATCTGCCTTGACTTTTGATAAGAAAAGTTCTTGGGCAGATCAAAACGGATTCCGGAACTTGACGCTGCTATAAGACTGCTCCTGTGAATTGAATTGTTTATGCTATTGATGATATGCTACTTACAGAAGAAGATATAAAGAATCTTCCAGTTATCTCGGAAGAGGAAGATGATTTCTATGCTCCCGGCGAATTCGAAGCCGCCGTCCTGGCCGACTTCAACGAAGAGGCAGACCGGATTGATGAAAAGTACCGCTCTCGCGCTGATTCGCTTGAGGGCAGGACTGTTGTTGATGAGCTATGGAATATATGTGGCTGAAGCCTGACAGGACGGGGCTGAATGTGGATATATTCGTGGATGATTGCGGGTCTTATGAAAGGTATGGTCATCCGCTGCTTCTGTGGGCGAGAAACGGTTATGGACGCGAGGTCTCCGAATTCATCTATTAAAAAGCGCTTCTTTTTGCCGATAACAATTTTATCAGCGCAATTTTACTATTTTTGCATTATAAACCTTGGCTCAGTCAGGCGCTCTGCGAACCAAAGGTTTCTATGTTGCACCAATTTTAGGAAGTTATGTTATACCCGATTGGAATACAGAGTTTTTCGCAGATCCGCACTGGTGGGTTTGTGTACATCGACAAGACGGAGGCGATTTTCAAGTTGGCGTCTACCGGAAAATATTATTTTCTGAGTCGCCCCAGACGCTTCGGGAAGAGTCTGCTTGTGTCAACGATGGAGGCCTATTTTCAGGGACGAAGGGAACTTTTCAAAGGACTTGAGATTGAGAGTCTGGAAAAGGATTGGACCGAATATCCTGTGCTGCATCTGGATCTGACGGGAAACAGGTATTTGACGGTGGAGGACTTGTATGAGAGGTTGGATCTGCATCTGAACAGGTGGGAAGCCATCTATGGCAGACTTGGTGATTATTCATCACCGTCATCGAGATTTGACGCGGTCATAGATTCCGCGCGCGATAAGACTGGCAGAGATGTTGTCATTCTCATCGATGAGTATGACAAGCCAATTGTGGATAACATTGACAATCAAGAACTGATGGACAGTTTCCGCCGTGAACTTCAGGGCTTCTACAGCGTTATAAAGAACAAGAATGATTATATTCGTTTCGCTTTTCTGACAGGTGTGACAAAACTTGGCAAGATGAGTGTGTTCAGTTCTTTGAACAACTTGACGGACATCTCTATGGATTTGCGTTATGCTGACATTTGTGGAGTGTCGGAGGATGAGTTGAAGTCATATTTCGATGGGAGTGTGGAGGAACTTGCGAAAAATAACCGGCTCTGCAAAGCGGAATGCTACGCGAAACTGAAGGCGATGTATGACGGCTATCATTTCCATCATAGCGCTTCAGGTGTCTACAATCCGTTCAGCCTTCTGAACACCTTTGGCTCCAATGAGTTCCGGATGTTTTGGTTCGAAACCGGCACTCCTGCATTCCTTGTTCGCTACCTTAGGCAGGGAAAGTATAATCTTGACAGCATTTCAAAAGATGAGGTTCCATCAGAGACTCTGACAGGTGAGAACTATGTGAGTCCCACCCCGATTACCCTGATGTACCAGACAGGCTACCTGACAATCAAGGGCTATGATTCCCGTTTCAACAACTACTTTCTCGATTATCCGAATGATGAGGTAAAGAGCGGTTTCCTGAACTCCCTGAGCCAACTGTATGCTCCGGCGCTCATTCAGGGAGAGTTTTCGGTTTCCCGTTTTGTCCGCGACATCGAGCAAGGCGATGTGGATTCTTTTATGACTCGCTTTACCTCGTTCCTCTCCGGGAATGACTACGAGATTCAGGGCGATCTGGAACTCTACTTTCAGAACACTATGTCGGTGATGATGAAAATGATGGGACTCTACGTAAAGACCGAATACCACACTTCGAGAGGACGTATTGACATTGTCTTCGACACAGACAAGTATGTCTACATCATCGAGCTTAAGCGGGATCAGTCACCGGAGACAGCCCTCCGGCAGATAGATGAAAAAGGCTACGAAAAGCCGTTCCTCTCATCTGGCAAGCAAATCATCAAGCTCGGCATAAACTTCTCCTCCGAGACTCGCACCATCGACGGCTGGAAAGTGAAATAGGGGGCAACCTTGTCATAAGGACGCGAGATTTGTAGCATCTTCGTATGATTCTATTAGATAACTAATTTTTAACATTATGGATTATTATATTGGAAACACTGATTATGATTGGTTCAATTTTTTGAAAAATCATAATAATCCTCAGCAGCCAGAAGACATAAATTTTGGAAACCAGGAGGAAAGAGAAATTTTAGAGCAATTAAACAGGGTGAGCCATTCCTGCTAAAATTAAAAAAGGAACATAGTAATAAAATAGCCGGAGTCGCATTCTTTTCGCGATTTATAAAACTTCCTTTGGATTACGCTTGGGATGTGTTTGAACTTCAAAATGGAGTTGATTCATACTATGCGTTTAGGAATAAAATCGAAATTTACCGTCTTAAAAATGATATACACAATGAAGAATGTATAGGATGTATAGTGTTATCAAACCCAATCTTTTTTGATGAAAAAAATTGGGTGGAACCACCGAAGGATTGGAATGGCAATATAGTCACAGGCAAAAGCTATAGTTGTGAGGATAGAATAGGCAAAGAGACTTGGGATAAAGTCCTGGAGTCAATTAATCTTACAGAAGGCCTGGACATCTATGGCGGGAATGACGATAATATGCCACCGGCGTACAATTATTGTATGCAAAGAACTCGTATAGGGCAAAGTGCTTTTCGTCTGAATGTCGCTGAGGCCTATTCTAATAAGTGTGCCATTAGCGGAGAGAGTGCGCTTCCTACTCTTCAGGCGGCTCATATCAAGCCTTATAGTGAGTCGGGCTCTAATAATTTGACCACTAATGGTATACTTCTTCGTTCGGATTTGCATAGACTATACGACAAGGGATACATCGCTATTACTGAAGACTATAAGGTTAAGGTGGGCCAAAGATTAAGTACAGAATTCAACAGTGAATATTATAAAATGTACGACGGCAAAGAACTCTCTATGCCTTCATCAATAGATGACTATCCTAGTAAAGAATTTCTTGTTTGGCACAACGAACACTATTTTATGGGATAGATTTGTCGAGGAATCTAAGAACAGGACTTAAGGTGGATATATTCGTGGATGATTGCGTGTCTTATGAAAGGTATGGGCATCCGCTGCTTCTGTGGGCGAGAAATGGTTATGGGTGTGAAGTGTCCGAATTTATTCCTTTCCTTGTTTCGGATCAACCTGTGATTCTAAATTCAGAAATTGACTGTCACATTTCGGAAGACGAGGTTGTGGCGATTCAGGGTTTTATCCAACGTAGTCTTGAGATTCTCGTCGAATTGCCCTCGGATCAGATCAGTCAGACGGATTTCGTAGGATCTGTGAAAAAACATCGTGTCGCTGATGAACAGGTTTTAGGTGAGGCTAATCGGCGGTAAACATAAAGTGTATAATTTTGAAATATAATTGATTATGGTACCCTTAAAAGATAACGGCGAACTGGATATCGAGCGGATTAATGAACTGCCATTAATTGAATATATGAAGGTTATAGGTGATTTGACAGAAGAACAATTTAATGAATATCTCTCTAAATCACCGGTTGATGAATCTATGGAACCTGTACGAGCAATAAGCATCGACTATCCAATAGAAGAAATAGGGGTAGATGCAGAAATTGTTATTGATAATTTGAGACGGAAGTATATGAAGAAGTGATGACTCAGTATCCTTGTAAAGAATTTCGGCAGGGTTCTCGTTGTGTGGTGATTATTGCCTGATTTATAATGCGCTGTAAATGAATATATTCGTAAATGCTGCCCTCTGGATTTGACTGCCGGCTTTTGATAACTTGTTGTGGCTGAAAGAGTGAAGCTTCACTCTTTGATTATCAGCAGGTTGCGAAATTCTGCCCTCTGGAGGTCCAAAATGGCGGAGTTACACTTGGTCAGGCACACCTTACCAAGGGTGATAATCTATTGACCTTGATGAGGATAATCAAGTTGCTGGAGCCACCATCAGCGGAGCCGGGCGATGGTCTCTTCGAGGGAGTAGGCCTGGTATATTCCTTGGGCTTCAGTGTAGCGCTTGTTGATCGCCATAAAGGGGCGCCAGAGTTCGGCGAAGGATCCGGAAAAGCTGACGTTTTCGGTTTCTCCGTTACAGGTGACGGCGTTGCATCGGTTGATGCCGGTGAGGGGGCTACCAGCCAGATAGTAGGTCAGGGCGTGGATCTCTCCGTCTTTCTTGATCACGGATCTCTCGCAGCCGGTCCACCATTCAAGATAGACTCCGAGCGTGGCATCGCTCAGGCCGGATGTGCCGGAATAGGCAAGGTTGTTCTCGAACGGTAACGGGGTAAGAAACATACGGCTGTCGGAGAAGATCCTGTCACGATGCTCGTAGAGGAAGAAGGCTTCCTTGTAGAATAACCTCTTCCAAGGCTCTTCACCGCTCTCGCGCGGTTCTCCCAC
>ERZ1034880.456-NODE-456-length-12445-cov-21.467554_pt1 | contig 12445 bp, 9 predicted proteins | sample MGYA00520630_ERZ1034880 | MGnify/ENA primary metagenome ERZ1034880 (study PRJEB33766, sample SAMN09781725) | gut metagenome | biome: gut microbiome | host: Homo sapiens | place: Madagascar | study: EMG produced TPA metagenomics assembly of the PRJNA485056 data set...
CAGCGGCGCACGGATTCCTCGATGGCGGCGCGCACTTCCGGATCGAGCTCGTCGACGGCGGCCTTCATGGCCTCGACCGGCACACGCAGATGCTCGGGACGGATATGGTCGAACTTCTCCGCGAAGTCGCGCAGGGCCGCAGCGCCGCGGGCCTTCACATCATCGAGAATCGGCTGTACGAGCTCAGTGGCCTCGTTGGTGCCCATCTCGGCGCGGGGCATGGCTTCCAGCATTTCAGCTCGGGTCAGCTTCTTGCCGCGCAGGTCAATGATTCGCATATAGTTTTCTTCGCTCATAACGCCCCATGGTAACAACGCCAAGTCACGAGAACGTCCCGTCGTCTCACATTCAGCCGCATTGTGAGACACGCAGATCCGCCGTTTTCCATGCCATGCCGATTTCCGCGAAAAATATATGCCGGTCGACGCCATTCAGCATCGGCCGGCAATCAAAAACCTGTTCAGGTCAAACCGTTCAAGTCAAACCGCTCAGGCCAACGGAAGCGAGCTCGGTCCGAAGAGAATCTTGATTTCGGCGAACAGCGACGTGTCGCGTTTGACGCGGAACCGGTCTCCGAACGTCAGCACCTTGGCGTTGCCTTTGTCGTCCATCAACGCCAGTTTCACCTCGCACGGGCCGGGATGGCTGGTCAGAATCTGCCCGAGCCGCCGCACATGCGACTGGTCGAGCGCGATCGGCGGCAGCACAATCGTCAGCGGACGTTCATCCTGCGCCTCCAACGTCGGCACGGTGAATTCGGTGGCGCGCATGCTCACTGTCTCATCGCGCTTCTCCACCTGGCCGCGGATCTGTACCACGGTGTCGACGGCGAGCTCGGGCGCGGCGGCCTCGTACACCTTGCCGAAGAACATGCATTGGATGGAACTTTCCAAATCCTCGACGGTTACGATGGCCCACGGATTGCCCTTTTTCGACACGCGGCGGTCCACGTTCGTGATCAGGCCCGCGATCGTCACCTGCTGGCCGTCCGGCATGCTTCCCGCGCGGTCGATCAGGTGCGCTATCGACATTTCGCGCAACGACACCAGAATCGACTGCATGCCGCTCAACGGATGGTCGGACACGTACAGGCCAAGCATCTCACGTTCGAAGTTGAGCTTGGTTTTCTTGTCCCACTCCTCCACGTCGGGCACCTGCACCATGGCGTCTCCCATGGCGGAATCGTTCTCTTTGGAATCGTCCAGGTCGGCGAACAGGTCGAACTGGCCTTCCGCCTGCTTGCGTTTCAGGCCGACGACCGAATTGATGGCCGTTTCGTGGATGGTGAACAGCGCACGACGGTTCGGGTCGATCGAGTCGAACGCGCCGGCCTTGATCAGCGATTCCACCAATCGCCTGTTCAGCGCCTCCAACGGCACGCGTTTGATGAAATCGGTGAAGTTCACGTACTTGCCGTGGCCGTTCTCACGTTCCGCGATGATCGCATCGACCGCGTTCTTGCCGACGTTGCGGATGGCGCCGAGGCCGAATCGCACGACGTCGCCGACTGCCGAATACTCATACACCGACTCGTTCACGTCCGGAGAAAGCACCTGGATGCCCATGCGTCGCGCCTCGCCCAGGTACAGCGCGGTCTTGTCTTTGTTCGTGCTGGCGCCTTGCAGCAGGGCGGCCATGAACTCCACCGGATAATGCGTTTTCAGATACGCGGTCCAGTAGGAGATCAAACCGTATGCGGCCGAATGCGCCTTGTTGAACGCGTAGCCGGAGAACGGCACGAGGATGTCCCACACGGCCTGCGCGGCCTCTTCGGAATATCCATGCTCCTTCATGCCGGCGAAGAACGGAATCTTCTCCTTGGCCAGCACTTCCGGCTTCTTCTTGCCCATCGCTCGACGCAGCACGTCTGCCTTGCCCAGCGAATAGCCGGCGAGAATTCGCGCCGCGGACTGCACCTGCTCCTGGTAGACGATCAGACCGTAGGTCTCGTCGAGCACTTCCTTAAGCGGTTCGGCCACTTCGGGGTGGATTGGCGTGATCTTCTGCAGACCGTTCTTGCGCTTCGCATAGTTGGTGTGCGAATCCATATCCATCGGACCTGGACGGTACAGCGCGATCAGTGCGGAAATATCGTTGAAGTTGTTCGGCTTCAACGTTTTCAGCAGCGAGCGCATGCCGTCGGAATCGAGCTGGAACACGCCGAGCGTGTCGCCACGGGACAGCAGGTCGTAGGTGGGGCGGTCGTCCAGCGGAATCTTCGTATGGTCGATGCGTTCCTTGCCGTTCGCCTCGATGTTGTTCAGGGTGTCTCGGATCACCGTCAAGTTGGAAAGTCCGAGGAAGTCCATCTTGACCAGACCGAGCGTTTCGCACGTATGGTATTCGAGCGTGGTGGTGACGGTGCCGTCGGTACGTTCCAGCAGCGGCGACGTGTTGGTAATCGGCTCGCTGCCCATGATGGTGGCGCAGGCGTGCACACCGGTCTGACGAATCAGACCTTCGATGCCCATCGCCTCGTCCGTGATGCGTTTCGCGTCCGGGTCGGAATCGTACAGTTCGCGGAATTCGCGTGCTTCCGCGTATCGTTTCGCGCTTGGGTCGAAGATGTCGTGCAGCGGGATGTCCTTGCCGCCGGTCTGTGCGGGAGGCAGGGCTTTGGTGATCTTGTCTCCGACTGAGAAGTCGTATCCCATGATGCGGGCGGAGTCCTTCAGCGCCTGCTTGGTTTTGATGGTGCCGTAGATCACGCACTGCGCCACTTTGTCACGTCCGTATTTCTCGCCCACGTAGTCGAGCACGCGTCCACGACCGTCCGGGTCGAAGTCGACGTCGATATCAGGCAGTGAGACACGTTCCGGGTTGAGGAATCGTTCGAAGATCAGACCGTGTTCAAGCGGATCAAGTTCGGTGATGCCCATCGCATACGCGACCATGGCGCCTGCGGCGGAGCCACGGCCCGGCCCCACCATCACGCCGTGGGCCTTCGCCCAGTTGATGTAGTCGGCCACGACGAGGAAGTAGCCGCAGAACTGCATCTGGCAGATCACGCCGCATTCGTAGTCGGCCTGCCGCAGCACTTCGAGCGACGGCTTGCCGTTGTACCGGCGTTCCAGGCCTTCCTCGACCTTCTTCAGGAACAGCGACGTCTCGTCCCAGCCTTCCGGACAGTCGAATTGCGGCATGAACGCGCCGTCTTCATGATCGTCGAACATGACGTTGCAGCGTTCGGCGATCTCCAACGTGTTGTCGCACGCTTCGGGAAGGTCTTTGAACAGTTCGCGCATTTCCTCGGCGGATTTGATGTAGTAGCCGGTGCCGTCGAATTTGAATCGGCCCGGCTCGTCCAGCGTGGAGCCGGAGTTGATGCACAGCATGGCGTCCTGCGCGCCGGCGTCTTCGGCACGCGTGTAATGGGAATCGTTGGTGGCCAGCAGCGGCGCGTTGAGCTTTTTTGCGATGTCGAGCAGCCCGTCGGTCACTTGCTTTTCGATTTTCAGGCCGTGGTCCATGAATTCGATGTAGAAATTATCGCGGCCGAAAATGTCTTGGAATTCGCCGGCGGCACGCAACGCGTCATCGAACTGGCCCAGGCGCAGACGAGTCTGGATGATGCCCGACGGGCAGCCGGACGAGGCGATGATGCCTTTCGAATATTTGGCGAGGATTTCCTTATCCATACGCGGATAGCGCATGACTCGGCCTTCAAGGTTCGCGTCGGTGGAGGCTTTCATGAGGTTGACGAGGCCTTCGTCGTTTTCTGCCCACATGGTCAGGTGGGTGATGACACCGCCGCCGGACACATCATCCGGGTTACGGCGGCGATGCAGCGGATCCAGATCCGGATTCCAGTTGGTGTCCCAGCTCACACGGGTGGGGTCCTGACGTGCGGTTTCCGGCGTCACATAGGCTTCGATGCCGATGATCGGCTTGATGCCGGCGTTGACCGCGGCGCTCCACATCTCATACGCGCCATGCATGTTGCCGTGGTCGGTGATGCCGACGGCCGGCATGCCCAGTTCCTTGGCGCGCTTGACCAGATCCGGTATTTTCGATGCGCCGTCGAGCAGCGAATAATGCGTGTGATTATGCAGTTGCACGAAATTTGCGGAAGTAGCCATGCGTTCCAATTTAGCTGGGCTTCATGACGGCGTGGAGTCGTTTCTGGCCGTCCGGCCACACTTTTATAGGGACTGGTCGGCGTGCCGTGCGCGCATCACGTCAAGCGCATGCTGCAGGTCGGCGGGATAGTGCGATTTCACCGTGGTCCACACGTGCGTACGCGGATGGCGGAATTCCAATTGCATGGCGTGCAGCCATTGCCGTTCAAGGCCAAGCGCCTCGCTCAGCTGCGGATTCGCGCCGTACATGGCGTCCCCCGCCAACGGATGCCCGATGGATGAGAAATGCACGCGGATCTGATGGGTGCGGCCGGTTTCCAGGTTCACGGATACGAGCGTGGCTTCGCCGAAACGTTCCATCACGTCCCAATGCGTGATGGCCTCTTTGCCGGCCGGTGTCACGCAGAAGCGGAAGTCGGAGACTTTGGCGCGTCCGATCGGCGCTTCGATGGTGGCTTTGTCTTCTTTGAGATTGCCCTGCACGAGTGCGTGATATGTTTTGACGACCTCATGTTCGGCGAACTGCCGGCGCATCTCCACGTACGCAAGATCGGACTTGCATACGAGCATCAGTCCCGATGTGCCCACGTCGAGTCGTGACACGATGCCTTGACGACCTGCCGCGCCATATGACGTGATGTGCACTCCCCTGTCGATCAGGCTGCCAAGCACCGTCGGACCGGTCCATCCGACGGATGCGTGCGCGGCGACGCCGACCGGCTTGTCCACCACGACCACATCGTCGTCCTCATAGACGACGGCCATGTCATGGGCGATCGGTTCCGGTTCGGACCGTTCCTCGACGATGTCGAATTCTACGGTTTCGCCTGCCTGCAGGGTCGACGATTTGGAAATGTCCCTGCCGAGCACGCGCGCCTGTCCGCTTTCGATGAGGTCGGCCGCCTTGGCCCGGGAAATGCCAAGCATTTTGGCGACCGCGACGTCGAATCGTTTGCCGACGAGCGCGTCGGGAGCGGGTACGAGACGGCTCATGCTGCTTTCGCCCCGTCGTCGGTTGCGTTCGCATCATCACCAAGCGTCTTGCCGTTGGCCTCGTCAAGGTCCTTTTGGCTGAACGGTTCCCCGAGGAACAGCAGCAGCACCGCCGCAACGCCCGCGAGCATGAGGAAGATGTCCGCCACGTTGCCGATGGACCATCCGTAGTTCAGGAAATCCACGACCTTGCCGTTGAGGAACCCTTCCGCGTAGATGACGCGGTCGATGAGGTTGCCGAACGCTCCTGCGAAGGCGAAGGCGAACAGCACCGTCCATTTCATGGAAATGGTGCGGACGGCAAGTACGACCAACGCCACGCAGGCCGCCATCGCCAGCAGGGAAATCAGCCACGTCATGCCGGAGCCCATGCCGAGCGAGGCGCCTGGATTACGCACCAATGTCAACGAAAGCAGGCCGGGAATCACGCGTATGGTACGGCCATCGGCCAATGCGGACAAAGCCCACATCTTGGTGAGCTGGTCAATCGCGATCGTCGCGATCGCAATACACGCAAAGACGGCCACGCGGTCGCGCAGCCGTCTTTGATCATTCTTCATGATGTCAGACACAGGCTAATCTCAGTCGTTGTTGTCCTGAGGGTCCTGGTCGTAGTTGTTCGTATCGGACACCTGGTTGACGAGCTGGCCGAGGAAGTCGGTGAGTCGTGCACGGTATTCGGTTTCGAACTGCTTGAGGCCCTTGATGTTGCCTTCGATGACCTTGGTCTGGGTCTCGAGGTTGTCGCGGACCTGCTGGGCGTAGTCGTCGGCAGCGGTACGGGTCTTCGAATCGTAGTCGAAGGCGCGCTTCTGCACTTCGGCTTCGTAGTTGTCGGCCTCGGTGTGCTTGTCGGAGAAGTACGTGTCGGCGTCCTGGGTCTTCTGAGCCAGGTAGCCGTCGCCCTCTTCCTGCTTCTGCGCGAAGTAGGCGTCGCCTTCCTGCTGCTTCTGCTCCAGATAAGCGTCGCCATCCTGCTGCTTGCCGGCCAGATAGGCATTGCCTTCCTCGGTCTTCTGCGCAAGGTAGGCGTCGCCCTCCTCGGTCTTCTGGTTCAGGTACGCATCGCCATCCTGCTGCTTCTGTGCCAGATAGGCATCGCCATCCTGGGTCTTGCCGGACAGGTAGTTGTCGGCGTTGGCGCGGGTGTCGGTGGAGTACTGGTCAGCCTCGGAACGAGTGCGGTTGGAGTAGTCGTTGGCGCTGCCGATGATCTCTTCGTACTTGCGCTGGCTTTCCTCGGTGATCTCCTTGGCCTTGGCCTTGCCCTTGTCGACGTACTGGTCGTGCAGCTGCATGGCCAGCGTCAGCATGGCGGTGGCGCGCTCCGGCTCGGTATTGGCGCTTGCCGCGGCACCTGCGATCTTCTGCAGGCTGCCGGTTTCGGTGCTCGGCTCGGACTTGGCGACCTGTTCGCGCAGCTGTGCCTCGCGAATCTGGGAATCCTTCAGTTGCTGGGCAAGCTGCTGGATCTGCATGGCCTGCTGCTTCACCTGGGCATCCTGCTGCTGGGACTGGGCAGCATGCTCCTGAGTGAGCTGCTGGGCCTGAGCGACCTGGTCCTGCGCTTCCTGAAGCTTTGCGGTGAGCTGATCGATCTGCTCCTTCTGACGCTGAGCCACGACCACCTGCTCCTGGGCCGATGCCAGCTGACGGGACAGGTCCTCGGTCTGTGCGCGGAACGTGTCACGCTCGTGCTGCACGGCGGTAAGCTGCTCGCCAAGGTCGGCCTGACCGGCCGCTTCGGCTGCCTGGGCGGTGAGCTGATCGACCTGCGCGGACAGACGATCGATCTGCCCCTTGAGCTGCTCGTTCTGGGAAGACAGCGCACGATTGCTTTCCTCTGCCTCGGAAAGCTTGGCGGCCGCGGCCTGAGCGGCCTGAGCGGCCTGGTCTCCCGCACCAGCTGCCTGCTCGGAGGCGGACTTCAGCGTCGCGTTCTCCTGCTGCAGGGACTGGATCTGAGCATTCAACTCGGAAATCTTGGAATTGAGTCCTGCGACATCCGGGCCAAGAGACTGCGTGGCCTGTCCGCCGGCAACTGCCTGCTTGCCAAGGGCTTCCACCGTCTCGGTTACCTGATCGAGGAAGTCATCGACTTCATCGACGTCATAGCCTTCCTTGAACCTTACGGTCTGGAAAGTATGCTCCCTAATATCTTTCGGCGTCAACAGAGCCATAAATCCTTACACCTCGCTTTGGGCTTGATGCCTTACTGTTGTTGCTTTCAGTGTTCGACTCTAGCACGAAACCATAGATATTTTGCGGAAAAACGGTTTTTTAGAGGTGCTAAATAAGGAAATCAATGACCACAAGAACGAAATAAAGCACAAGATACGCGACGTCAAAATAGATCGGTCCGAGCGGAACGGGACGAATATACTGCCGCAACCACCTTAACGGCGGCTCCGTCAGCTGGTAGATGGCGTCGAACAACGAGGCCACGATTCCGCTTGGCCGCCACGTCGGCGACAATGCCAACACCCAGTCGAGAATCATGCGGACGAACAGCACCAGGATATAGGCGTTGACCAGAAAATGGACGACGCTACCAATTATCGAGAGAATCACGTTGCCACTGTATCAAGCGCGCATAACAAAATGCCCCCGCTTTCAGTGGGGGCATAATCGTCTGATTTGTGCTTGCTCTGTGCTACACGGCTCAGTCGGCGAACAGGTCGTGGGCCGGACCCTTGTCTTCAGGCTCCTCGACCTTGATGTTCACTTGGGCCGGGCTCAGCAGGAACACGCGCGGAGTGACGCGTTCGATGGAGCCGCGCACGCCGAACACCACACCGGCGGAGAAGTCGACGATGCGGTATGCCACGGCTTCGGCCACACCTGTCAGGTTCAGCACCACCGGAATGCCGTCACGAATGGCGCGACCGACCATCTGCGCATCGTCATAGGTCTTCGGATGGATGGTGGTGATGCGGCTCACTCTACCCCCCCGGAACGGGTTGGACTGCTCACGCGGAGCGGACGGCGTGGAAGCGGAAGCCGAAGAGGAAGGCATCGGGGTGACGGAATGATCCGAATCGAACGAGGTCTCGCCGGTGTCGACGTCATCCTCGAAATCATCCTCACCCTCGGCGACGTCGGACATTCCCAAGTACGACATCGCGTTCTTCATGAAACCTGCCATGTATGTTCCTTTCGCGTCTACGCGTTGACTTTAGCGCAGGAAATCCGGAATATCGAGGTCGCCCGGATCGTTAGCCGAAACCACTTCATGCTCGGTGGTCTGGTCGAACGAGGCGACGTTCTGGTCCGGAGTGGACGGAATGTAGCTGGACAGCGGCTGCACCTGCGGCACCGCCGGAGTCTGCACCGGCTGCGGCTGCTGGGCGGGAGCCTGCACGCCGGCGGACAACGCGGACAGCGGTACCGTGTTTTCCTTGGCCGCGGCCGGCTTTTCTTCGGCCGGCTGGTCGGGCTTCTTAGAATTGGCATCGAAACCTGCCGCGATGACGGTGACACGCACCTCGTCGCCGTAGGCGTCGTCCAGGGACAGGCCCCAGATGATCTGCGCTTCCGGATGGATGGCCTTCTGCACCAGCGCGACCGCGGCTGCGGCTTCCTGCAGCTTCAGGTCGGTCGGACCGGCGATGTTGATCAGTGCGCCATGCGCACCCTCGATGCTTTCCTCCAGCAGCGGCGAGCTGATGGCGATTTCCGCGGCCTGCGTGGCGCGGTCCTCTCCCCGAGCGGAACCGATGCCGAACAGCGCGGTGCCGGCACCACGCAGAATGGCGTTGACATCGTTGAAATCAACGTGGATGTACGAATTCGAGGTAATCAGGTCGGTGATGCCCTGCACGCCGGCCAGCAGTGCGGTGTCGGCGGTCTTGAACGCGTCGACGATGCCAATGGTGCGGTCGGACAGTTCCAGCAGTCGGTCGTTCGGAATGACGATCAGCGCGTCGACTTCCTTGCGCAGGTTCTCGATGCCGAGCGCGGCGGAAGCGGAACGCTGCGGACCTTCGAAGCTGAACGGACGGGTCACCACGGCGATGGTCAGCGCGCCCTGCTGGTGGGCCGCACGTGCCACGATCGGGCTGGCGCCGGTTCCGGTGCCACCGCCCTCACCGCAGGTGACGAACACCATGTCGGAGCCCTTAAGCGCCTCTTCGATGTCGGACTGGTGATCCTGCGCCGCCTTGGCACCCTTTTCCGGGTCGGCGCCAGCGCCCAGACCACGGCTGGAGGCATCGTTCAGCGAGATCTTGACATCGGCGTCGGATCGCAGCAGATCCTTTGCATCAGTGTTGATCGCAATAAATTCGACGCTTTGAAGACCCTCCGCAATCATGCGATTGACAGCGTTGCCTCCGGCTCCACCGACACCGACGACCTTGATGTTGGTCTTGTCGTTGAAATTGTCAGTCTGGGCAATCTCGCTCACCATTGTCTCCTGTTCACTCACGTACATGCACAACTCTATCGCAATCGCGCCGATGATACGCGCACTTTTCCAGGCGTGTACCACCGTTTTTTCACTTTTTTGCTGTCAGCATGTTCATTCTGCCTGCGTTGACCCCTTCAGTCATTTGTACACGGCTCTTCGAACATGCGTGACGAGCTTTAGTAGCTGGCATCCATCGGGTCATCCCCGAACAGCGCCTCACGCTCCTCGTGCGTGGTTTCCCGGGATTCCAACCATCCGTAAGGCAGATGCACCTTTTTGGCGAAGCGCACGCGCCCCCTTGGCTTGTCGGCGATGCGCTCTGGGAACCGAATGTTCGGGTCGAGTCTGCCTATCTCGCGCCGGACATCCTCAAGATTTTCACATTCCATGAACGCACGGCGTGTGGAACCGCCCACGGGGAAGCCCTTCAGATACCACGCGACGTGCTTGCGCAGGTCATGCACGGCCATCCGCTCGTCGCCATCATAGAATTCGGTCAGCAGTTCGGCATGCCGTTCGATCACGCGGCACACGTCGCCCAGCGTGGGGTCGGCGCGCTCGTCACTGCCGGCGAACGCGTTCTTGATGTCGGCGAACAACCATGGACGGCCTTGGCAGCCGCGGCCGATCGCAACACCCGCGCAACCGGTTTCGGCGACCATCGCCAACGCGTCGTTGGCACCCCAAATATCCCCGTTGCCGAAGACGGGAATATCAAGCTCGGAAACCAACTCGCCGATGCGGGACCAATCGGAATGCCCACCGTAATATTCGGCGGTGGTGCGCGCGTGCAGGGTGACGGCCTTGCAGCCTTCCTCCTGCGCGATGTGCCCGGCTTCGAGGAACGTCTCGTGTTCATGGTCGATGCCGACGCGGATTTTGGCCGTGACTGGTACGTTGGCCGCGTCGCACACCTTGACCACACGTTGGATGATCTCACGGAACAGGTCCGTCTTCCATGGCAGCGCGGAACCGCCACCACGACGCGTCACCTTGGGCACCGGGCAGCCGAAGTTGAGGTCGACATGGTCGGCCATGTTCTCGTCGATGACGATTTTCGCGGCCTGCTCCACAATCGAGGGATTGACGCCGTACAGCTGCAGCGAGCGAATCTTCTCGCTGGGTGCGAAACGGCATAGGCGCAGGGCTTTCGGATTGCGGGCCACCAATGCGCGCGCGGTAATCATTTCCGCCACGTACAGACCGTCGGGACCGTAGCTTTCGCAGATCACGCGGAACGGCCAGTTGGTGACGCCCGCCATAGGCGAAAGCACCACCGGCGTTTCGACGTGCACCGGACCCAGATCAACGGGCTTTATAACGGGAGGAACCGACGGCCGTTCCGCGTCGGTACGCGGGTCGAGCACGTCGGATTCCTCGTAGGCATTCACAATGCTATCTGGCATAGGTCAGACTTGTTCCGTTCAATATGACCGATTCGGGGCGATCAGTACAGGCCACCGGCTTCGGCGATCTTGACGGACTCAGGCCAAGCCTCGCCGCCCATTTCGACCGGCATCTGCGGCACGCTGACGCGCTTCTCGCCGATACGCTCGGCGATGTAGTCGGCCACCTTGTCGAGGCTGACGCGCTCCTGCTGCATGGTGTCGCGTTCACGGATGGTGACGGCCTGGTCGTCGAGGGTGTCGAAGTCGACGGTGACGCACAGCGGGGTGCCGATCTCGTCTTCACGACGGTAACGACGGCCGATCGCGCCGGCCTCGTCGTAGTCGATCATCCATTCGTTCTGACGCAGGTCGGCGGCGAGCTTCTGGGCCACGGACTGCAGGTCCGGCTTCTTGCTCAGCGGCAGCACGGCGGCCTTGACCGGAGCCAGACGCGGGTCGAGGTGCAGGACGGTGCGCTTGTCCACGCCGCCCTTGGTGTTCGGAGCCTCGTCCACGTCGTAGGCGTCGACGAGGAAGCACATGAGGGAACGGGTCAGGCCGGCGGCCGGCTCAATGACGTACGGCACGTACTTTTCGCCGGTGGCCTGGTTGAAGTAGCTCAGGTCCTCGCCGGAGTGCTCCGCGTGCGCGGACAGGTCGAAGTCGGTACGGTTGGCGATGCCTTCGAGCTCGCCCCAATCGGAGCCCTGGAAGCCGAACTTGTATTCGATGTCGACGGTGCGCTTCGAATAGTGGGCCAGCTTCTCCTTCGGATGCTCGTAGTGGCGCAGGTTCTCCGGCTTGACGCCGAGGTCGAGGTACCACTGGGTGCGGGCGTCGATCCAGTACTGGTGCCAGGCTTCGTCCTCGCCGGGCTTGACGAAGAATTCCATTTCCATCTGCTCGAACTCGCGGGTACGGAAGATGAAGTTGCCTGGGGTGATTTCGTTACGGAAGGACTTGCCCATGTTGGCGATGCCGAACGGCGGCTTCTTGCGGGAAGAGGTCATCACGTTCTTGAAGTCCACGAAGATGCCCTGCGCGGTTTCCGGACGCAGGTAGTGCAGGGAGTTCTCGTCCTCGACCGGGCCGAGGTGGGTGCGCAGCATCATGTTGAAGTCGCGCGGTTCGGTCCACTTGCCGCGGGTGCCGCAGTCGGGGCACACGATGTCGGCCATGCCGTTCTCCGGCAGCTTGTCTCCATGCTTCTCGGCGTAGGATTCCTCAAGCTTGTCGGAACGCTGGCGCTTATGGCAGTTGAGGCATTCCACCAGCGGATCGTTGAAGACGGCCACGTGGCCGGAAGCCACCCACACGGGGGTCGGCAGGATGATGGAGGTGTCCACGCCCACCACGTCGCCACGGGTGACGACCATGGAGCGCCACCATTCGCGCTTGATATTGTCCTTCAGCGCCACGCCGAGCGGACCGTAATCCCATGCGGAACGGGTTCCGCCGTAGATTTCACCGGCGGGAAAAACAAAGCCACGACGCTTGGCAAGGGATACGACTTCATCGAGTTTGGATACAGCCACAATGCACCTTCTGGATTGAATGGTTTGGGGTCTTTACAAGCG
>ERZ1034880.458-NODE-458-length-12391-cov-74.655642_pt1 | contig 12391 bp, 8 predicted proteins | sample MGYA00520630_ERZ1034880 | MGnify/ENA primary metagenome ERZ1034880 (study PRJEB33766, sample SAMN09781725) | gut metagenome | biome: gut microbiome | host: Homo sapiens | place: Madagascar | study: EMG produced TPA metagenomics assembly of the PRJNA485056 data set...
TACCTTTGCAACCGAAAGAGTTCTTTGGATGGTTATGCAAATCACAGCAGGATGCCACATTCTGTTTATTTCTAATTCGTAACCTCTTCTTTTTACGAGATAAAAACTTATCTCATTCTCAATCACTTATAAAAAATACGTACTTTCAGCTCCAGAAAGTCACAAATATAACAATGACCAAGAATATATGGTTGCATTGGAATTGCCATTAGGACTTCATGAATATTTCTGGGGGGATAAAAACTTCAATGCCAAGTCAGAAGCAATACAATCGAAAATTGAAGAGATTGTTTCTAAGAACAAAGATGTCATGCGACTTTCTGATTATTTCACGAGACTACAGAAAGAGCTAAAAAAAGAAGAGAAGGTGAAACCGTTGGGGCGTAGCGGACGAACAATGACATTCGGAAGTTCTGACAGTGTAACATTGGGAGCCATACGAATATTGCAGGTACTTGTAAAATTAGGATTCGTAACAAGAAATATGTTTGCTAGATGGTTCTCGAATGAAAGTATTTATCGGATTGTGGAAAGACTTTATACTTTCTATCCTTATCCATGCCTTTATTTAGCTTCTCTATGTACCAATAAAGATTTTTCGAGACGAGTTGCCCAGTTGTATTGTTTCAGTAGTTCGGAAGCGATACAAAATGCATTGCCAGATATTTTCGTTAAGATACTTAGAGCTTGCAGTTCAGAATATCTATCAGAGGAAAGAAAAAACACGTTGTATATCTATGCAACCGCATTCATCAAATGTGTACATCCTAAACATTGGAGGAAAGAATTTATGACTTTGTATAAAAAGCAAAATTTGGGGAATCGAAATGAAAGGGAATTTTATGAGACAAAATATAGTTTTGCCCAACAAGCGGTTGTTTATATGAATGATGCTTCGTTTTCACATGAAATAATTGATAGCATTTTAGATAAAGGTGCAGATATAACACATAACGATAATATGTTATTGATTGCTGCAACTAAAAACATAAAAGAATTAAGCAAGGAGCAGATTAGAAAGGTATATTTCCTTATGAACAATACTAAGAATGAGCCACAGGTCTTTATTCTGTTCAATATGAGAAAATTCATACCAAAACGGAAATTCTATGATTGGTTGGAACATTTAGACAAGAAATTGCTGAAATCTCCAAGTCTGATACTTGCAGTATGTCACGTTGCCCGGCAGTGCAAGCGATTTGAAAATCTTGCTTTGAGTTTGTTGGAAGAGAGTGATTATCTTTGGAGTACGGGCATCAATGAACAAGATGGGCATATTGTCATTTCTGGCACACAGGCAATTGATGTGGATACATTCGATAGAGATATCCGTATCATAGGAGATGCTGAAATAAAAGCCTTTAATCTGATAAAGACAGAATTGGCTTTTTTGGAAAAGGCTCAACAATCACGTTTTTATGAAGACTGTTTCCAAGATTGGAGCACGGAAGTTTATTCAATGAAACTTTTCTTGGTAAGACATTACAATACTTTTGAGGATAGCAAAGAAGTTGATGAACTTATAAAAAAATGTGAGCACCTCTATTTTCGTATATCCGGGCAGAATAGTTTGCAAGAAAAGCTTATACATCAAGAGTCGTACAAAGTAGAAGAAGGTATAACAGAACTAATGAAGGGTGTTCGTACTTATGGTATCAGCCACTTCTTGTTGGAGTATGAGATTATCGCCAATCTTATCATGCAACATTGTACACAGGCTTTGGATATGTGCATTAGGCATTTTTCTTGGGCAGTTACTTATAAGAAATATCAAAAGTTCTTTGTTTCTCATAATTTTCAAACAACAATATTGTTGATTCTTCGTGTCTATAAACCGTATTTTATGGGGAAAGAAATGGAAGAATGGAACTTGAATGCAGATAAAAATGTAGTGGAAGACTGCATGATAAAAATGAATAAATGGTTGAAAGAATTCGGTTTAACAGATTCTGATTGGGATAATTACCAACCCATTTATTTTTATAACGAACAATAATACAACACATACAATAATGATACAATCCTACGCAAAATACAAACAATTCAAGTCCTTGGTAGATGCCAAGGAGAATGGGAAAGCAGTGCGAAACGGCTTGGACTTTCTGCGCTTCGTGGCAGAGGAATACAGCCGCTTGGAAGTGTATAACAACCAAGAATGTGATGGTGACGATTTCTTCACTTATCAAGTGGAGAAAGAACTGGCGCAGGTGCTGAGAGACGAGGCTACTCCTATTGAATCTGTTGCTACGGCACAAAAAGAGATGATTGAGATTGAGAAGATGGAGGCATACGATGATTATTGTCTGTGTTTCTTCGACCATATCCGTGAGGCTATCAACTTTCGGTTGGCGGATGTGGATACATACCTTGCTGACCTTGACAAGCAGATAAAGCATCATACCTACGAATACAAGAGATTGGTGAATGACGAAAACTTTGACCAGTTGAGTTCGCTATTCAGATTTGAGGAGTTGGGCAAGTTGCTCATCAAGAAGATAGAGTATCTGCGGACTCACGGTAGAGAGAATGAAGAGGGTGCTATCTTGGAGGAATACAAGTATGTACCTGATGTCTGCTCCTTCAAAATCAATGAACTTCTCGAAAAGGGATTGGAGAATGATGCCTTGAAAGAGATAGATAAAACGATTGCTGTATATGGCGATGATGGATACAATACCACTGAACCTTGGCATCTGCAAAAGATTGAAATCTTGGAAAAGCGTAATGACAAGGCTAACGTTATTGAGGAATACCGCAGATTGTTCCGACAGTTCTTGGTGGATAAGCGACCTTATTTCGAGAAGCTGAAAGAGTTGGTAGCCAAGGAGGATTGGGATGATTTTGTTGTGAAACTCTTTGGGGATATTCCACATATCACGGATGATGATTGCATCGAAGTGTGCGACATGATTGTGGAGGAAAAGAAGTATCAGTGCCTCTTGAAGATACTGATGGACAACAGAATGTCGTTCAGCCAAGTGGAACTCTTCAAAAAGTATGCGCATTATATGAGCGAGGAAGATCAAGCTACTTATACCGAGCATATTATTGATGATTTGCGGAAGCACTTGAGTTATGCAAAATCGAAGAGCTATGGCTATATCGTGGATGACATCAAGGGTATGTACACTTGTTGTGAAGTTTCCAAGAAACTCATCTTGGATTTTGTGGAGGAGGTAGAATACAATTACGGCAATCGTCCTGCTTTGATGAGATTGCTGAGAAACTGATTATTTTGATTTAGAACATATACTATGGTTATACTGAAGAATTTACCATTTAGAGATAAGCTTGACTTGGTTGCGATGATAGCGTATGACACCAAGAGAGTGATTCAAGAACATGCAAGGTTAATAAATGTGAGCTTGCCGTCATCCTATCGCAAAGGTGAAATGGCTGAAGGACTTGCTACATTGTTTCAGCATGATCCTTTCTATACGGTCAACCAATTGCCGATGGATGAGCAGAAATTAATAGCTCAACTCATCAATCTGAAATTTGACGAGTGCGTTGAAGTGCCAAGAAATGGCGAGAAGCATCTGATGATGCAGAAAGTTCATCTGGTGGTGACATACGAGGATGGCAATACTTGGAAGTTATTTATGCCTGATTGCGTAAGGACAATACTAAGAGATACTACGGAAAGTCAGATTGGTGATATTCCTGGCATGATGGATTACCGCAAAGTATTGGAGAGTTTGACGGAATGTAACATCAAGTTGCAAGAAGTGATGGACAAAGAGGCTGGCAAGATTCCTATGTCACAAGCTTCCAAACAGATTCTGAACCAACTGGAGAAGCAATATATAGAGAAGCGTGAGGAACTTCGCAAAATTCAAGCGAAATATTCATGGGCTTCGGACAAGAAAAATCCAGTACAGCAGAGCATCGCTGATGCCTTGATGTATATCGGATTTATGAAATTGGTATAACATCGTTATTGGTTCTTTGAAATTGTTAATGAAAGAAATCAAGTTATTTGATTACCAAGAGGATATGAAGGAACGGATTGAGAAGGCGTTGCGCCTTCATCGGTCCGTGATGGCACAAATGCCTACTGGTACAGGTAAGACCTATCTGTTAACAGCAGTCATAGACTCTTTCGTGAGCAACAATCCAATGGAGAAAGTATGGATAGTTGCCCATAGAAGAGAGCTGGTGTCACAGATAGACGAAACCGTAAGAAAGTTCCATTCCTATTCCGCATCAAACACCTCTACCCTATTGTCATCCGTCAAGGCAATGTCGATTCAGTGGTTAATGAGACACTATGACGAGATAGAGGAAGAACCGGGAATGATAGTGATTGACGAGGCGCACCATGCGCTTGCCAAGACTTACAAGGAGATGTGGAGCAGATTCCCGAAGGCGAAGTTCCTGGGGCTGACAGCCACTCCTTGTCGATTGAACGGTAAAGGATTCACTGACCTGTTTGATGTGTTGGTACAGTCGTGGGATGTTCCTGAGTTTATCAGCAAGGGTAGATTGGCGACATACGATTTCGTGAGCATCAAATCGGATGGTGTGACGCAACGGCTCATCGACTCCTTGCAGAAGCGAGGTGCAGACGGTGACTACCAGAACAAGGAAATGGATATGCTGCTGAATAAGAAACCGAGTATCGAAAGGCTCTATCAGAGTTTGGAAGAATATGGTAAAGATAGAAAGGGCATCGTGTATGCTATCAATATCAATCATGCTAATGCTATTGCCGAGTTCTACAGAGAACATGGCATAGCAGCTGTTGCCATTGATAGTAAAACGCCAAGTTCTTTACGAAAAGAACTTATAGAAAGGTTTAAAGCTTCTTCTAATACTTCTCAATATTTTTCGAAAACCCACCCGTCCTCCCTTACCCTTAAGGGAGGCTCCACCGCTTTCCCCAAGCCCCTTTCCCCTCAGGGGACAGGGGATGTAACCGCTCCTCCTCGTCGTTCGGAACCGCTACGCTCTAAGGTTGGCGGGGCATCAAAGCCCTCGCCAGATTGTGCGGGATGGGACCGCCTGGGTGCTACTTGTTTGCGGGCTGCTGATGGAGTTGGCGATAGACTTACTGCTACTTGCTTGCGACCTGCTGATGGACTTGCTCCTATCCAAGTGCTGGTGAATGTGGACATCTTCTCGGAGGGATTTGACTGTCCGGATGTGGAGTTTGTACAGTTGGCTCGACCTACTTTGTCGCTTGCCAAGTATCTACAGATGGTGGGACGTGGATTGCGAGTGGCTAAGGGGAAGAAGAACTGCGTGATTATAGATAACGTGGGACTGTATCGGGTGTTCGGGTTGCCTTCGCAAGTATGGAACTGGAAGGCTACATTTGAAGGAAGATTGAGATACAGCAGGAAGAAGGAGACTTCGAAAGAAAGAGATTTCTTCTTGATGTACGGAAAGCAAGAAACTATGCCTGTTGGTCAAGACTCTGAAATGATGATGGTGATGAGCCATGAGGAACTGATGCAGTCATTGCAGTATCGGGAGTTTGTTGATTGCAATGATGATTTTGCCATCGTCAAGTTGAATGATGGAAAGATGACGGTGGTAAACCGACAAGGCGAACAGGTGATAGAACTAGGCAACTATTATGAAATGAAGTTCTTGCAAGGTAATATCTTATCCTATCGACCTCGCAGAAAGACGGTATGTTACTACGACCTCTTGGCGAGAGTTGTCATAGACGAGGACATTCATGCGAAAGATGCTCCCGAGGTAATCACCATCAATAAATGGGAGTTCGTCGAATATAATGGTCTCTTCAGGTCTCGTACCTACGAGTACTTTGCTTTACCTTTTCGCCCTTCCCAATATGACCTATGGAATTATGGATATTATATGATCTACAACTTTCAACGCTCTACAGCCAGTGGTTGTCAGGAATGGATATATAAAGAGGAGGATGGCGGCTCTATGCGTATGTATAAAGAAAACAGTGAAAAGGTTTGTTTTTTACGTAGCGACCATACTCATGTATATTGGCTGTGTGCCGACCTATACGACAGTGGCATAGTGGTCATGGACAGTCATGAGGATTATTACTTCGTTGACTCCAGCTTGAAAAAGACCTATATAGGTTGCAATCAACCCAAAACAGAAAGCGAGAATTTGATGGTTGCGATGCCTCGGCTTGGCAAGCATGTTTATGACATGGAAATGCAGCGCAGGAAAAAGCAAGAGGAACAGGAGTTGTTGCTGATGCAAGAGAAGTCGGAGGCTGGGCATGTAGAATTGTATCAAGCAGGAAAGAAATGGGGTGTGAAGGTAGATGGTAAAGTTATCGTACCACCTCTCTACCATAGTATAGCGCAACCAGTCGGTGCCTATTGCGCCTTTGAACAGATTCCCAGACATTGGGGTGTTATGACATTGAAAGGAAAAGTGATTGTTGATGCCAAATATGAGAAGGTGGAGATTCGTGACAATGGAATCGCCGTGGTAACAGGTATCACGGGAAAAACACAGTCAATCAATCTGAAATGAAGAAGATAAAGCTTTTTGATTATCAGGAGGACATGGTGAAGAGAGTGCAAGAAGCATTCAAGCATCATGATGCTGTCATGGTGCAAATGCCGACGGGAACGGGAAAGACGATGGTTTTGGCAAACATCGTTTTCTCGTACTTGGAGAAGTGTAATCATCCGATATGGATTGTTGCTCATCGAAGAGAACTTGTTTCGCAAATAAAAAATACTTTGAATAAGTCGCTTCTTATTTTTTCGAAAACCCACCCGTCCTCCCTTACCCTTAAGGGAGGCTCCACCGCTTTCCCCAAGCCCCTTTCCCCTCAGGGGACAGGGGATGTAACCGCCCTCCGGTGCTCAGAACCGCTACGCTCTAAGGTTGGCGGACCATCAAAGGTCTCGCCAGATTGTTTGTCGGCTGGCGCATCAGAGGGGGCGTTGTCTTCTTCTTACCTGATTTCCACCTCCATCAAAGTGACATCGATACAATGGCTGTCGAGACATTATCGAGATATAAAGGAGAAACCGAGTCTGATTGTGATTGACGAGGCGCATCATGCTTTGGCGGAGACTTATGCAGAGGTGATGAATGCCTATCCGAAGGCGAAGAAGTTGGGACTGACGGCTACGCCCTATCGCTTGAATGGCAAAGGATTCACGGATTTGTTTGATACCCTGCTGTGCTCATGGAGCATGGAGAAGTTTATTGCCGAAGGACGGTTGAGTCTTTATGACTACTACTCCATCAAACCAGACAGTGCTGACCAGCTGCTGATAGACTCGTTGCAGAAACGAGGTGCTGATGGTGACTATCAGCAGAAGGAACTGAACGAGGTGATGGATGTGAAGCCATCACTCGAAAGACTATGCCTTACTATCAAAGAGTATGTGTCTGGAAAGAAAGGTATCGTCTATGCTATCAGTATTCAACATGCTGAGCATATTGCGGAGTTCTATCGGGAGAATGGCATCAAGGCTGTGGCGATTTCGAGCAAGACACCGCTTGCAGAACGGCAAGAGTTCATTGAAAGATTCAAATCTTCCTCGCTCTCCTCTTCCCTAAATTCCACTTCAAATACTTCCGATGAGATTGAGGTACTGGTAAGTGTGGATTTATTCTCGGAGGGCTTCGACTGTCCTGATGTAGAGTTCATCCAATTGGCAAGGCCTACGCTGTCATTGGCTAAGTATATGCAGATGGTGGGACGTGGACTGCGAGTAGCAGAGGGTAAGGAATACTGCGTGATACTGGACAACGTGGGACTGTATAAGCGGTTTGGATTGCCATCTGTGGATAGAGATTGGCAGAGCATGTTTGAAGGACGTACTTCTTTGGAAAACATTCTGCAAGAGGCGTGTCTGCAAGTCAATAGTCACAACTGTAGGATGGATGTGCTGATGGATGGTGATGAGGAGATGATGAAAATCATCAACCATGAACGTCAACAGCAGATAATTATGGACACCTATGGCTATCAGATTGTGGAAGACGAAAAAGGTCTGAAGGGCATCAAGGATAAGGATGGCAAGATGATATTGGAATGCCAATACAAGAAGATTGATGTGACCAACGATGGCTTTGCCTATTGCTACATAAGAAAGAAAGTAGGTAGGAAGGAATGGATTGACTTGCGGAACAGGTTGTGGTTTGCCAATAAGCCCCAAAGTGTAAAGCTGATGGGCATCGACTTCTGTACAGAAGATGGCAAAAAGCTATACCCTCGTATCCTATCGAAATATATTGATGAAAAGACCTATCTGACGGTGAAGACCTTGGAACTGCAAGTAGGAACAGGACTGAGTTGGAAGCATAGGTTTATTCCTTGGGACGATCCGAATAAGGTGTATCTGTATAAAGAAGGAGAAGGCAATTCACGACTGTATATTGATGAGAATGAACAATATTATGTGCAGAAGAACATCGGCAGCCTACTGGAGAAAGTGGATTTTCGTGAGGAGTTAGCAGAGTTTGCCAAAAGAGACAAAGAAGAAAGGGAGGAGAGCTTAGAAAAGCTTAAGAATTCATATAAACATTATGAATATTATCCTGTCGATAATCTCTATCCTATCAAGAAATATCTTGGAACGGCGAAAGACAAGATAACAATAGAAAAAGACGGCATTTGGCATGTAGAGGATGCACAGGTTAATGAAAGCTATTGGGTTGACCCTGTGACATATAGGAAACATTATACAAGACCAGTCCTGTTCAAACGTGGCTATCTGAACATCTTAAGGGAAGACGACTGGTGCTATGTGAGAAACATTCCTGGACTTAGGAATAGACCATTAAGACAATGGGAAATTGTGGCAGATGATAACCTCTGTGTTATCAAGAATACGTATCTGATAGAGAAAAGTGAGCCTGATCAATGGTACAAGATATGCAGAAGAACAGACGATTTCACTTATTTTTCTGTATTGGCATGTTTTTATGAAAGTGAATACATCAAGGATGATACGGAGATTCAAATTACTCAATTTAATGGCGAGGGCTTGAAAATGACCCAAGAAGGATTTACTTATACACCACTTGTAATAAAAACGCATAAAAGAAGTAGATGGCTGTGACAAAAACAGACCGATGTGAACAAGTGTTCATGTCGGTCTGTTTTTTGTTTATGTTCTTTGTTTTACATATTTATTTGACATATTAACACAAATAACCTTAAAAAGAAAGGTGGCAAGACTTGTTTGTCAAAGAAAAACTTTATATTTGCAGATTATTTAAGTATAAATTATGGCGATGTTACAAAGACAAACATATATAAATGATATTGTGAACAGACTGTCAGGCTTAGCAAGCAGTGTAGAATTACGTGGTTTGCTAAACCTGTTGGATTTGCATGTCATATCAGAAGACTTCTATGTAGATCTTTTGAATCTTATATATGGCTGGAAACTTCGCAATGCAAATAGTTTGCAACAAAATGCACCAGGAATTGATTTGGTAGATGATTCCAATCGTATATTGGCACAAGTGACAGGTACAAGTACCAAAGGAAAAATCGATCATTCTTTGAAAGAGATTCCAGAGAAATATACTGGTTATCATTTTTATTTTGTGCCAATTGTTATCGACGCAAAGGAGCAGCGAAAGTATAAATACAACCCACCTCATGAGGTTGTGTTTAATCCGAAAACAGATATTTTGGATATTCATTTCATTGCGAACAAAATAAAGGGTATGCCGAATATTGCGGACATCGATACAATAGCAATGTTCATAAAAAACAATATTCAAAATGATGTTCCCGATACTACACAGTTAACTTCTGGGCTGAACTACATCATTAGTCAGTTAGCAGAAGATGATTTAAACGAATGTGATTTTGATATGACTGAATTTGAAATAGAGGCAAAAATAAGTTTCAACAACTTGTCTATATATTCAAAAGATGCCATAGACCAATATAAAATTTATTATATCAATGTGCAGGAAATCTACAGCGAATATGCTAGGCAAGGGAAAACCAAAAGTATGGCTGTGCTGCAGAAATTGCATAGGATATATGTTGGGTTGAAATCACAGGCAAGTGGCGATGCTTTGTTCATTGCAATTAAAAATGAAATCATTAATCAAATAGGTAATAAAAATAATAATTTATCACAAGAACAATTGGAAATGTGTGTTGAAATGTTGATGGTGCACGCATTTATGGAATGTAAAATATTTGAAAAGCCGATATAGTTATGCTTCTACCAGATAATATGAGACCAGAAAATTGCATCTATTACAATGGTGCTATTGTACTAAAGGTGCTGCAGACAGAAAAGAAAATTTCTGTCGTGGACTTGTATTGTCGTCTTCGAGAACAGTATAGAATGAGTTTTGCTATCTTGCAACTCTGTATAGATTGGCTTTACTTAATAGATTGTGTCATTGTTAAAAATGGGGAGGTTGAGCTATGTTCATAAAATCACTTATCATAGAATCAAAAGAAGGTCTTATCAGAAGGTTAGACTTTCATCAAGGTCTTAATTTGATAGTCGACGAAACCCCAGACACAAATACAGAGACTGGAAATAACGTTGGCAAAACAACCATACTCAGACTTATTGACATCTGTTTGGGTAAGGAAGCTCGAACGATATATATAAGTCCTGAAGATAGGCGTGTCGTCAATGAAGAAGTAAAGACATTCTTGACTGAGAAGGAAGTGGTGATAACTTTAATTTTGGTTAGTGACTGGACTACCACAGCCAAAGAAGTTCGCATAAGAAGAAACTTTCTCTTACGCAAGAACTCTATTCAAGAAATAAATGGAGAGAATTATTCAAACGAAAATGAATTTAAGAAAGCTCTTCAGTATGCTATCATGGGCGTGGAGACCAACAAACCAACATTTAGACAATTGGTTGCACATAACGTAAGATATACAAATGCTGCAGTCAATCATACCTTGCATTGGCTTGAAGGTACAACTTCTGATGCTGTTTATGAAACTCTGCACCTATATATGTTGGGGTTGAACTATACTGATGCGGAAGAACGTCAACAATTACTTCAGAAGCAGAAAACAGAAGAAAGTTTCAGAAAGAAACTCGTAAAAGAAAAAAGCCGTAATACTTTAGCTTCAGAATTAGGTATTGTCAAATCAGAAATAGAAGAATTGGAGCATATCAAGAAACAGATGCACTTAAACCCTGACTTTGACAACGATATGGCTGAGTTATCTGACTTGAAATATAAAATAACAGTGCTTTCTTCTCAACTTAGTTCATTGAAGTTGCGCCATGATATAATGGAAGAAGCCAAAGAGGAGATTCTTAGCAACAAGTCGAATATCGATGCAGACACATTAAAAATAGTATATAATCAGGCTAAGAAATTTGTTCCAACCCTGCATCACACTTTCGAAGATTTGCTTAAGCACCATAATAGTATGCTTGTGAAAAAAGCAGATTTTATAGCAAGTGAGTTGCCTGAGTTAAAGAAGAAGATAGAAACATTGGACTCAGAGATTAGAACTTTGCATGCATCGGAAAAAACACTTAGTGACAAATTGTTGCAATCATCGTACTATACAGACTATGAAAGTCTGATAGCAGATCTTACTCAAAAGCATGAGCGATTGGGTGCATTAAAGCAGCAGATTGATCAAATCGATAAAGTAGAAGAGAGGATAGATTCTCTAAACAAACAGATTGAAAATATAGACAATTCTCTGTTTAGTGATGGGTTCAAGCAAAAGGTACAAGCTCAATTGGATAAACTGAACAACTATCTTGCCAAAATATCACAGCTACTTTATGCGGAACAATATGGTATGGTATACGAAACAGAAACAAAGAATAAAAATGAAATCTATAAATTCAATATAGAAAGATTTGATGCCGACACCATAAACTTCAGCTCAGGAAAGAAGCAAGGAGAAATTGTTTGTTTTGATATGGCATATATCTTATTCGCAGACAAGGAACATATACCATGTTTGCATTTTGGATTGTATGACAAAAAAGAATTGGTACATGGCAACCAGCTCTTGGGTACAGCAAAATTCGTAGAGGAAAATCACAACTTGCAGTTCGTTGCCTCTATTTTGTCAGACAAACTCCCAAAAGAGTTGAAAGACGATAGATATATAGTAGTGAAACTAAGCCAAAACGATAAACTTTTTAAGTTTTAGCAAGTGAGTTTGGCTATGAAACAGACCGATGTGAACAAGAGTTCATGTCGGTCTGTTTTTTTGCGGTTTTATGATTTTTTATAGATTCAGTTATCGCTAATTCGCAAAAAAACATGTATTTTTGCAAGTTATGAAAGGTGAAAGCTATATTAAGTAAAGATAAAACAATAAAAGAAGAAAGGGAACGGGATATGGCAAAGAAAAAACCACAGGTGGCACTGGTATATGACTTCGACGGAACACTCTCGCCTGGCAATATGCAGGAGTTTGGATTCATACAGGCTACAGGCAAGACAAAAGACGAGT
>ERZ1034880.461-NODE-461-length-12305-cov-5.508980_pt1 | contig 12305 bp, 15 predicted proteins | sample MGYA00520630_ERZ1034880 | MGnify/ENA primary metagenome ERZ1034880 (study PRJEB33766, sample SAMN09781725) | gut metagenome | biome: gut microbiome | host: Homo sapiens | place: Madagascar | study: EMG produced TPA metagenomics assembly of the PRJNA485056 data set...
CCGGGCTGTACAAATCTGAATGGGCGGAGGTGTGATGCCGATGCAGCATGTATTTTCGTTTACGATTGCGGAAGCCTGGGCGTTTTTGATTTACGCAGCGGGGGCTGCCGCCGGACTGTATGCCGGTGGCGTGGCTATCAGCAAAGTAATCACCGCAGTAAAAAAGCCAAAAGCCGACCAGGACAAACGAATTACCCAGTTAGAAGCGCGGGTGAACGCTATGGAGGGCTTTTTGAAAAACGACAAATTGCGGCTTGACCGCATGGATGAGGGGCAGCACGTGACCATGCAGGCGCTGCTTGCCCTGCTTGACCACAACCTTGACGGAAACAACATTGACCAGATGCAGAAAGCAAAGGAAGCCTTGCAGAAGCATCTAATCGGCTGAAAGAAGGTGTATATCTATGGGCGATCTTTTGAAAAATCTGGCAGCGCTTATCAAGGTAAAAACCATTGTAACGCTGGTGGTAGTTGCGGTTTTTGCGGTGCTGGCATTGCAGAGCAAATTGCAGCCTGACACGGTCATGACCATTGTGACAATGGTCGTGGCCTTTTATTTTGGCACGCAGACCGAAAGCAAGAACAAGAAGGATGAGTAAGGAGGTGCTTTTATGCCGAAACCAGTAACAGGCTCCACCAAAGACTACTATGTGAAGCCCGGCACGACCACTGCCAACAAATACGGCGGCAGCAACAACTATTCCACCAGCAGTAACAAATACGCCAGCAGCAATGCCGGTAGCAGCTCTAACGGTAGCGGTTACAGCAGTGGGAACCGATACACCGGAAGTTCTGCCGGAACGACAACGGCAGCACCGTCAACTGCCAACAGCGGTATGAGTGCTTGGCAGCAGGCACAGCAGGCCATTCTTGCCGCGCAGAATGCTGCCGCCGAACAGCTGCGTGCCGCGCAGGAGGCGCAACGGAGAGCCCGCGAAGAAGCATACCAGAAAGCCGCTGCACAACAGAAAGCAAATTACGACTTTTCTGTTGGGCAGGTAAACGATGCGACCGGCAAAGCATTGCAGAAAGCCTATATAAACCGCATGCTGCAAGATAAGAATTTGCAGCAGAGCCTTAGTGCGCAGGGGCTGAACGGCGGTGCAAGCGAGACCACGATCGCCGGTATGTACAACAACTACAACAATGCTCGCAACGATTTGGAAACCGAGCGCCAGAGACAGACTGCAAACCTTTTGAACACCTATCAAAATAACATTGCACAGCTGGAGCAGCAGAGAGCCAGCGGCGAAGCGGCAGATTTGAGCCAGTACCAGACCGCCTTACAGAACCTGACAGCCGGGAACACACCAAACATCATCAGCCTGCTGCAAGGTTACAGCGATATGGCAAGCAGCGTGCCAGCCACGACCGCACGTTATAATGCCCAAACCGGGCAGTGGGAATACGTTTAAGATTATGCCGCCCGCAATGGGCGGCTTTTTTAGCATAAGGAGGACACCTGATGGCTAAAATGAGAAGCCGCACCGAAGCGCTTGTAAATGCCTACCTGAACAATTACCAGAATGCAAACGCTGCCGCGGTTAGCGGCGCGCGGAGTGCGCAGCAAAGCGCCCAGAGCCGGGGCAGTGCCATTATGAACGCTACCGACAAAACGCTGCCCGCGCTGAAAGATTACAGTGCTGACGTGCTGAACGGCATTATAAAGAGTGCCGACAATGCGCAGAGCACCGCTATCAGCAATTTTAAGCTGGCAAAAAAGCAGATAGAAGCTGAGCAGAAAGCTGCGGAAAAAGCGGCGAAGGCAGCGGCGAAAAGCACCGGGAAATCCAGCAGTAAAAAATCCAGCAAAAAAAGCAGCAGTACGAGCAGCAGCACGGACGATACCAGCGGCAGCAATACATCGCTGGATAGTTTGTTTGGTGATGGGGAGAACGCTTCCACCAGCAGCACCAACAGCAAAAAAAGCAACGGCGGGAATTACGGTAAGATCCGCACCAGCGAAGAGCGCAACGCCAGTGCCCGCGCCCGGTATGACAACAGCAAACAGGAGAAATCCGACATCAAGTATCGCGCAAAGCAAAAAGCAGAGCGAACTGCGCAGATGCTTAAAGACAAGCAAGCTGCCGCAAATGCCGGAACCAACAAAGGAAAGGCTGTTGGCAAAACCTACGCCGAACAAAAGAATGCCGGTAACGCCGCCGCACAGCCCGCCAAGAGCCGCGCAACGGGCAAGGCAGGTAATATCATTGGCAGCACCGCAGCGGCAGCAGGACAGGCCCAGAGCGCGGCAGAGACGCAGGCTGCAAAGGACAAGCGCAACGACTACAAGAGCCGACAGGAAGATATTGCTGCTGCGCTGAAAAAATTGCAGACGGATGCGGACTACCGCACCGAGCTGGCGCAGCCTGGGCGCAAGCTGACGAGTGCCGAAGTAACGGCGGTAAAGGAATATAACCAGAAGCCCAGCGACCTGTACAAGCAGGTGCAGGATGGCAAACTTTCGCTGGATGACTATAACAAGCAGGGGCAGGAACTTGCCCGCATGAACCAAAAGGCCAGTCTGAACGGATTGGGACAGGACATGCAGGCGTTTACATCCGGCCTGATGACCTCTGTGCCATTTTTGAAGCAGGTGGACAGCGCCATTAAAGATTACGGCAACAAAGCTACCAACGGGAAATATGGAGAAGCAATCGATAACGGTGTTATCCCCGATACATTGCAAACGCTGGAAAATTACCAGGCACAAAACCGCATTGCTGCCGGTGCCGGTACGATGGCTGGCAAGGCAGCGCAATACAATTTGTTTAATAACCTGATGGAAGGCACACCGCTTGCGGAGACGATGGGCAAGGTGGGCGGCAAGGTTGCGAGTGCGGCCAGCAAGGTGCCAGTACTGGGACGATTTGCCACGCCTGCCGCCGGTGAAGCGCTGGGGCGCATTTTGACCGACCAGACCGCCGATACCGCTTTAGATACCATCCCGAGCCTTGTGAACGATTTGCAGACCTACGATGACCAGCAGAGCCGCATGAAGAACGGGGAACAGGTAGACGATGCCCTGACACCCGGGCGGATCGGGCTGAACGCGCTGGGCAATGTTGCGCAGAACTTTGCATTTAACGCTATCCCGGAAGTGGGCGGCGCGGTGCTGAACCGGCTGAAACGCCCCCTTGAAAATGCCGAAGCGGCCCGGGATGCGCTGGATGTGGAGCAGGCACGCGGCATGGTAGATGCCTATGAGGGCTTGCAGCAGAACAGTATTACCCGCCCGGCAGAAGCTCTGAATGATGTGAATACCAACATCGACTTGGCACTCGCTTTGAAAGACGGCAGTGCTGTGGAGGATACCGGCAGATGGGCTGCGCAGAATACGGAGAATCTGCCGATTGACGCACAGCTAGCAGAGGTCTACAATAGAGGCAGCGGAGGTGTTGTAAATGGTGAGTTGGGAGCAGGCGTTCGAGCAGACGTTTCCGGGAACGCTGACGTTGGCGCAGGCATTGAACCGCAACCCGGAGGAACTGGAAGCCGGATTGCTGGACAAGCTGCAAAAGCAGGGGTTGATAGCGCCGCGAGTGGCAACGGAGCAGGAGTACAAGGAACTGCTGCGGAAAACGCTCAAGCGGTGGCTGAGTGGGCAAAATCAATAACCGGTAAGAACCGACAGAGCGTGTACACACGGCGCATTGAGGACCTGTATGCCCGGATGCAGAACGGGGCCAGCCGGGATGAGCTTTTGGAAGAAGCCGGAAACATTGCCGCCGGAATTGTGAAAGAGCGGGACTTTGCGGAGCCGCTGGACGAAGCGACAACGGCTTTGCGGGATTACTTTAAATCGACCCCTGTACGTCTGGATGAAAAGGCGGAAGGGGATATTTTGTCGGCCAGCGGGCTGAAAAGCATCCAGCAGTACAATTTCCAGAACGGAACCAACTTCTCGATGACGAAGGGCGTGCCCTATGATTCGGCCATGATGGAGCTGTCGGAGATGGGCACCGGCGTAAAGGGAACATCTGTAGATGACCTGATGGCGGCGGTGCAGAGCAGCAATGCAAAACCGCTGGTGGACATCGATATGGCGGCGGCCAGCACGGACTACTACCGGGACGCGATTTTGAACGGGCAGCTCGGGCAGGAGATTGGCGGGGAAGATTTTGAGAACTGGCTGGATGTGAAATCCTTTGACCGTGATGCACCGGATTACGTACAGCGGCTTTTGGAGCGAGACAGCATCCCCACGACGACCCAGACTGCGGAGGCGGTAAGCGATAGCTTGCCAGAAACAGCACTGCCACTGAACGGCAGCGAAAACTTGCCTGCACATTCTGTTGGCGCCAACAAAACGCAGTATAACAGGGCGGAAGTGCTGAACCAGGACTACGGTGTGCAGCGTGCGATGGGCGGTAAAATTGATGCGGACGAAGCAGCGGCCGCTGGTATCGACCAGCAGACCCATACCGTATACAGCCGGGCAGAAGGCAAAGACACCGCCAAACAGGATTTTGATTTGCTGGTGCAGCAGAACGGCGATATTTTGAGCGCCGGGCGCACGGTTGCGGACGAATTGACACGAAAATCTGCTGACGGGAATTTTGATGCCAGCGACGTATATCGCGGTTATTATGCCGCCGACCAGCTGCAAAACATGCTGAATAGCTACGAAAAAGGCAGCGCAGATGCACAGTTGGTGCAGGCACAAATCGAAAACCTGAACCGCGCTGTCAGCGCCGGGCAGAGCAAAAATGCCCAAGCATTGAGTGCGGGGCGCTGGGCGCAAATCGACGAGTATACACCTATCCGCAAGTTTGAACAAATTACGCAAAGAAAAGTAAATGATTTTGCGAAAACGCGAGACGGCAAGCAACTGGAATCTTTGGCAACAGATGTTGTAGAAATGGCGAAGTCCGGGCCGCAAGACGAAGAATTTACCGCTTTTTTGAAGGCTCATGGCGTTGATGTAGGCGATAATCCACTGAACGCACAGATGGACGACCTTGCCATGCGCATTAAAAGAATGGCGGATACAAAAGGTATCAAGGCCACCGATGAGCAGGCAAAATCTGCTGCCGCCAGCATTCTTGCCGGAGGCAATGCAGACGATGTGTTTAATGCAATGGCGCGTAAATCTCTCGGCATTGAGAATTTAAGCCAGGAAGATTACGACTACGTAAAAAACGCATTTGCCGAAATGGCCGATATGCCGGACAGTAAAGCACGCTATGAAAAGGAACTGGACGCATATAAGCGGCTTACCAAATATATGCCGGCCAAAACATTTGGCGACAAAATGGAAAGTATCCGCTATCTGTCTATGCTTGGGAATACCAGAACCCACGCAAGAAACGTGCTTGGTAACGTATCGATGGGCGTTGTAACCCGCGCTAAAGACAATATCTCCGGCGTGATGCAGCTTGCTTTGCCGAAAGACCAACGAACAAAAGCCGTCGGAACAACCCTTACAGCCGATGGCCGCAAGATGGTAGACCTTGCCAAAGAGTACGGGCAGAACAAAATGTATTCTGTTTTGTATAATGACGGTAAGTTCAATGCGGAAAGCGGGCTGCGTGCCGCGCAGGATACGTTTACAAGCAAACCCGGGAAGGTGATCCAGAAAGCGGCTGACATCAACAGTGCATTGCTGGAAAAAGAGGACGATATTTTCCTTTCTTCGGCATTTGGCAATGCAATGGCAAGCCAGCTGAAAGCACGTGGCTATGACAGCAGCGTTTTTACCGCAACCGATGCAAAAAGCAAGCAAGCACTTGTGGATGCTGCTGCAACAGCTTTACGCGATGCAAAGGAAGCCACGTTCCACGAAGATAACTTTCTTTCCACTGCACTGAAAAATTATCAGAATGATATTAAAGGGCACGGAGTCGGAGGAAAAATACTATGGGCGGTGGGCGAAGGCGTTTTACCGTTCAAGAAAACCCCGCTGAACATTGCCAAAAATGCAATGGAATACAATATTGTAGGTGGCACAGTAGAAGCTACTTATCGCTATGCCACAGGTGCAAGCAGCGCAGATGTAATTGACGCTGCTGCCAAAGGTCTGACCGGCACGGCATTGATGGGCATTGGCGGTATCCTTGCTTATAATGGACTGCTGAACGGCAGCAAGAGTGGAGATGACCGCGCTGATGCGTTTGATGAGATGACCGGAAAGCAGGAATATTCCATCAATATTCCAGGTAAAGGAACGTACACCATTGATTGGGCAAGCCCCGCAAGCGTACCGCTTTTGATGGGGGCCGAGATTGCCAATGAATGGCAGAACGGCGGCCTTAGTGTTACAAAATTTCTTGACGCTGCACGAAAAATCGGGAACCCGATTCTGGATACCACAATGCTGCAAGGGCTGAATGATACGCTGGACAGCGTGAGCTATGCAGATTCCGACGACAAACTTGGCACGCTTATCACGGGGACGCTGAGCAGTTATGCACAGCAGTATGTACCCACAGCGCTTGGCCAAATTGCTAGAACCATTGACCCGCTGCGCCGTTCCACCTATGGCGGCGGCGACACAAAGACCGAGCGGGATATTTGGTACAACACCCGAAAGATGGAGAACAAAATCCCCGGCTTAAGCATGAACAGCGAGCCGTACATTGACCAGTGGGGGCGCGAGGAAGCGAGCCTTGACGACACGGATGACACGGTGGGCGGGATGTTTTTGCGCGGGGCGTACAATTTTGGCAGCCCCGGATATTACAGCGCCGAGAACGTAACGCCTGTTGACGAATATCTGCAAGGGCTGTATGGCAGCACGAACGACAGCCATGTCTTGCCGGAAAAAGCCAGCAGCAAAATCACCGTAGACAGCGAAAACTACTACATGACCCCGGAGGAAAAGACCGAGTACGCCAAGACGAGCGGCCAGACGGCCTATGACATTATCGACAGCCTGCGGCAGAACGATATGTTTTTGAAGCTGCCGGAAGACCAGCAGAGTGCGCTTGTGCAGGAAGCATACAGCGTTGCCAAGACCGTTGGCGGCGTGGCGGCTGTTGGTGACGGCGTGAGCGGCACGAGCTCGAAAGCATACGAAGCGTATCAGCAGGGCGGCGTTCCGACGCTGGAAAGCTATCTGCTGACCAAGAACGCCACCGATATTGCGCGAGATGAAAAGCGTGAATCTACTGGCAAGGATACCGCCGAGCTGAACGATGTGGAGACATGGAACACGCTGTATAACCAGTTTGGCAATGATGCTATCCCGCAGTTTGTGGATACCACCGATAATGACAGCGCCGTGCGGCGTATTGAACAGTATGCGGGAGACAGCGGCGTGAGCGCCTATATGCGCGCTTACAGCGCCGTTGCAAGCACATTAGAAGCTGGCAAAACTCCGAACAAATACTACGTTGGCATTGGCATGCAGAAGTATGGCCTTAATGACAACGACTTTGCAAAAGCGTATCTGGCTGCTTATAGCAAGACCGACAAAAAGGGCGCTGAGATGTACGAGAAGTACGGCGTGGACGGTCTGAAAGGCTGGGTGGAGTTTAAGGCCTATGCCGATGCAGACGGAAACGGGCATCTGAAAAAGGCCGAAGTCACCGACCAGTTAAACAAAATGAGCCTTACTGAGCAGCTGTACAACGCCTACTACAATGCAGCAATGGGGAAATGACCATGAAGTTTGATTTTTGTATGAGCCGGGACGAGTATGACGACCTGGTGTTCAGTTTGACGGACGAAGAGAGGGAAGTGCTGGATATGCGGCGGCATGGACGGCGCAACGCTGAAATCGCAGCGGAGATGAACTGCTGTGAACGGACAGTGAACCGGCATGTAAAGAATATTAAGAACAAAATGCGGTGATGGGCGGGCCGATGACGAGCATCGGTCCCTACAGAACGAGGCGCAAGAAGTAAGGCGGGCAGCTATCCTTTTGGGTGGCTGCCCGCCTTTTTTTGTTTTGGCGCGAAGATGGCGTGAAATGGGCGCGGATGTGTCCTACGGCGCAACGCTTTATTTTGTACAATAAAGACAAGAAAGCGAGGTGGCGAAGATGTATCCGATGTGGAATAACTACGGGATGCAGAACCCATACAGCAACCCTTACAGCCAGCAGATGCAGCAGCCGCTACAGCCGTGCAGCATTACCAAAGTGAGCGGTGAGAACGGGGCAAAAGCCTTTGGCATGGCACCTAATTCCAGCGCACTGTTACTTGACGAGACCGCGCCGCTGGTGTGGCTGAAAACAACAGATGGGGCAGGGTATCCCACTTTGACCCCCTACACCATTACCCCGTACCAGGCCGCGCCGCCGGTGGATGTGAACAGCCTAGAAAACCGTGTGAAACGATTGGAGGAGATGCTCAATGACAAATCCGATTCTACAGGCAATGGGGAAAAGCGCAATGCCAAATAGCCCGATGAACGTGGTGCAGCAGTTTATGCAGTTCAAACAGCAGATGCAGGGGAAAGACCCGCAGAAAATTGTGGAGCAGATGCTTGCAGACGGCCGGATGAGCCAGCAGCAGTTTGAGCAGCTGAAACAACAGGCGGAACAGTTCAAGGGCATATTTTACTGATATAAGCCGGGTCGACACGGTTTATAAATACAAATCTTACGAAAGGATTGGATACTATGGACAATGGGTACTCTTTGAGCGACCTGCGCGCGGCGACCGGTGACGGCAACGGCTTCGGCGGAAACGGCGCATGGTGGATCGTGATTTTGTTCCTGTTCTGCTTCATGGGCGGCGGCTTCTGGGGCAACCGGCAGGGCGAGTTTGGCCAGTATGCCACCGCTGCCAGCCAGCAGGAAATTTTGTTTGGTCAGCACTTTGGGCAGCTCAACGACCGTTTGACCAATCTGGGCAACGGCGTCTGCAATCTCGGCTTCGAGATGCAGGGCGGTATTGGTCAGCTTGGCAAGGAAGTGGCGCTGGGCCAGAGCAATCTGAACCAGACCGTAATGCAGACCGGCAACAATATCCAGCAGCAGATTGCAAGTTGCTGCTGCGAGAACCGCCTTGCGACGGCAAACCTGTCCGCACAGATGGACCGCCAGACCTGCGACATCACCACTGCTATCCATGCAGAGGGCGAGGCTACACGCGCGATGATGCAGGCTAACGAGATCCAGCAGCTGCGCGACAAGGTGAACGCCTTGCAGATGGACAACCGCATGTACGGCGTAGTCCGTTACCCCAACGGCTACACCTACACGGCAGGCCCAAGCCCCTTCTGCGGCTGCAACACTGGTTGCTGCAACTAATTCGCTGTAACAGCGCGTCAGCCCGCATGGCAAGCGCTGTGCGGGCTTTTTGAGTGAAAGGAGTAAAACTATATGGCTTGCAATCAAAGGCTGAAAAACGCCCATTTTAAGAGCGCACAGAACGCCTACAACAATACGACCCAGACGATGCCAGCGACGGCAACGCCTGTAAATGTGCTTGGCATACTAAACACAGATACCGGGTGCAGCATCGACACGAACGCGGGCGGGTTTATCATTGAGCATAGCGGGTTATACCGCATCAGCTACGATGTGACCTTTACCGCCGGAGCCGCCGGAACGGAAGTGCTGCAAGGCCTGAAAGACACGGCAGCGCTGCCCTGCATGACGGCAAGCGTGACCACTGCAGAAAACGGAATCTACACGCTGCATGCGGAAACCACTGTGTATGTTCCGGTATGCTGCAACGGTACGCCCACCATCAGCGCCGTGATGAGCGGTGTAGCTGGTACAGTGACCCACGTTTGCGCCAGCGTTGTGAAGCTGGCATGAGGTGCACACAATGGAGAAGATCAAAGACTACAAGGTAAAGCTGGAGCGCGAGATAGACGAGTTCGTTGAGCATTACCCTGTGAATGAGCGCAGCGTGGCGGCGCTGACCTCGATGCTGGAATGCTGGGAGCATGTTAAAGAGTGTGCTAAGTGCAGCGGCAGCGGAGACGAAGAGCTGACCAAAGAAGATGCCATGAGCTGGATGTACAACATGAAGAACGAGGACGGCAGCTTTGGGGCACACTGGGATTTGGAACAGACCCGCGTGTATATGGAATCCCGCGGGGTTGACTGCGAGGTTTGGAAGTGGGCCGCTGTAATGAACATGATGTACAGCGACTATTGCAAGGCTGCACGCAAAAACAGCGTGGACAGGCCGGAGTTTTACGCAGACCTTGCGGCGGCGTTTTTGGAGGACAAGGACGCGCCGGAGGACAAGGCCGGGCGGTACTACCACAATATTGCGGCAGTGCAGGAATAAAAAATCAGCCCGCAGCTGACGAGGATTTTTCGTCAGCTGCGGGCTTTGCTGTGTCAGGGGAGAATATCAAGTTCCCATCCGGAGGGAAGTTCTAAGAGAAACAAGCCGGTGCGTTCCTGGGCACGTACCCAAAAATCAGAACGGTTCAGTTCTTTTGCTGTATCCCGGCGTGATTTGCCCTCAAAGTAAATGGCAATCAGGACAGATTGCTGGTCGGAGTTGAGGGGTTTCATAGCTTCGTGCCGCTTGAAATAGGCTGTGTTCATCTTGGCACGGGCGCGGCAGTACCGGACATAGGCTTTATCGTACCGCTCTGCCAGGCGGGCCACAGGGTCGGAGCGAACGTTGCCTTTGGGCATACCATCGGCAGGGTGAGCCGACATGGCGGCGTTGGATTCATATAATTTATCGCGGGCCTCGATGAAGGCTTTCTGATAGGCGGCGTATTTTTCCATCCATTTTTGACGCTGAGTGTTGCCGCAGGGTACATTATTTTCCATTTCTATCCTCCCGATAATGTTCTTTGATTTTTTCCCTAACAAGTTTGCACCATTCATTCCAACCATCTGAAATCGGTAAGCTCCCATCTTTTATTGCAGCTTTATGCTCTTCTAGTGTGGCTCTTTTTATGAGCTTGAGCTTTCTGAAATTGAAGGTTTCATATTTGCCATTTCCAAAATCAATTGTATAGTTGTTGTCTTCAAGCGGGGAATCTTCATCATCATAGCTAATGGATAAAACCCTTCCTGCCTGATCATAATAATCAGAAAACGAATCAGCGACACGGACAGTATCTCCAAAATCGAAACAACGGTTCTCAATATCTGCAAGATATTGTGATGGGCTCATTTTAGAAAATTCAGAAAGTCTTGGGTCATTCGCAATGCTTGATTCTTCTCGTTCCATTTTTGCTCCTTTCTTCCAGTTTCATGCAGCTCGGCATGGTGCAAAGGCTGCCTGTTTTCCACTCGCATGTCGCGCAAAGATGTTCGCGTGCGTATTCATCAACTAGTTGCTGTTTTGTCATGGGGTCACCTCCGGTGGTTTGGGGAGCGGCATCCAGTGGGTGACGGCATCCAGAGTGTAAAAATCTCCGTCATTGATATAATTCTCAGTATCCGGGAGTCTAAACGCTATGGACATAGAATCAAACGCCGCTTCGTATGCAAGAACCTTTTCTTCTGCTTTCGGCAGTCTGTCTTTAACGCTTATCCATTCAGTCATCTGCGTTCACCATCCTTGCGCCGCAGTTGGGGCAATAGCCGAATACTGCGGTCTGTCCATCCTGCGATACTAAACATCTACTACATTTCATCCAGCTATGGCCCATTGTGGAACCAAATACCCAATGTGCCGTAGGCCGCAGGGATTCCGGGTCGATGGTTGGCGCAGCATCAATAGCTTCAAGCACTTTTCTACAACCCTCGCCGTAGAAATAAGCAGCTGTTTTGCCTGATCGAATCACTTTGGTGATTGGGCACGTTGCATTGAACACTTCAAATTTTTCAGCATCAATTAACCGCATTGTCTTTTCCCTTCCATTGATTACATAGTTTTGTGTCAAATGTAAACTCAAAAGCATTTTGGCTTTTCCCGTTTAAGCAAACGCGGTCAAAATCGTCACAATATTGGCAGTTTTCGCAAGACTTATTCACCGTCATTACCTCCGTGTGTATGCTCCATGCTGATATCTTCTTCCCGCTGCTGCGTTGCTTCCCTGCCAGCGGATACGCCCAGAGCGTAGAATACTACGAACAGAGCGGCAAAGGCTGCGCCGCCGATGATGTTTGCTAGAATGGTCATTCGGATACCTCCTAACAGTTTGATTTAAGGTTCAGCAGCATATCTTCTGTCAGATATAATGCCGCCCCGGCGTATACATCATAGTTTGTACCATCTTCATAAATTTTTCGATCGTAGTAATATTCAATATAGCTGTGGTTTTCTTCTGATTTTCGTATTGTAACTAAGTCTATGCGGTCTTCTTTTTCTTTAATGCTATTTCCGTTTAATACGCCGTAGCAAATATAGTTTTTATGCCCGATAACACCTCCGTATCCATTCGTTTTCATTTGTGTTGTTATATAGGCGTACAAGATTTCCTGCTTTGCC
>ERZ1034880.462-NODE-462-length-12262-cov-104.584992_pt1 | contig 12262 bp, 16 predicted proteins | sample MGYA00520630_ERZ1034880 | MGnify/ENA primary metagenome ERZ1034880 (study PRJEB33766, sample SAMN09781725) | gut metagenome | biome: gut microbiome | host: Homo sapiens | place: Madagascar | study: EMG produced TPA metagenomics assembly of the PRJNA485056 data...
TAATTTATTATTTGAATGAAACAGATTTTTATATTTTAAAAGATTATTTAAACTATATTATAAATGATTTTGTTGTAACTGGTAAAAGCGCAGTTTTAACGATTAAAGAAAGGGGGGAAGAATAACATGGAGAATGAGAAAAAATTTCTTTTGCGTTTGCCTGCTTCGGTTGTTGAAAACTTGAAAAAAGTTAATAAATATAATCTGTCTTTAAATAAACAAATAAATATTATTATTTATAACTATTTAAAAAAAGTCTTACAACCAACAGGCGCAGAAGCTTACAAAATGCTTGACGATATGGCAAGAAAAAAGCAAGCGCCAGCGGACAGCATAAGCGATGAAGATTTAAACGATCTTGTTGGGGATTTATAAAGATGATAACAATAAATATTTTAGATTTTATTTATTTTATAGTGTCAACAATTTTATTTATTTGTTTAATTATATTAACGATTTTATTAATTATAGAAATTATAAAGGGCTTAAAATAAAATTATGAAAAAAAATAAAGGGGGCTTTTGCGCTTGTGAAAAAATAGACAAAAAGGCCCATGAAGAAAACAAAACAAGTGAAGTAGAAAAAAATTATTTACTAGATTAGCGATTATTGAAGCTATGATAGGTATTAAAAGAAAGGACTAGGAAAAAATGACATTAAGAAATTTATTAAAAAAAATTGAAAATCCAAAGGGTTATAAAGTAGTTTATATTAACTGCTTTAACTCTTATTTTAAGCAAGAAGAGGCTTTTTTAAAAGCTGAAATAAAAGACGCTCCAGAAGTAACCACAAGGGATTTAAAAAGTAAGGTTGTAAAAATCTTTACATTTAAAAATCAAGGCTATATTTTAATTGATAGAGTAGAGGGGTGCTTAAAATGAAAAAAAGAATTAAATTAAGAGATATGACAAAAGAACAATGGGACGAAAACAAGGGGATTGAGTGTGACAAACATAAATGCTGTAATGATTGTAAATTTAGATATATAAACTGCGATATATCGACTAATGAAGCCTCATGGGTTAATCATAAAGAAATGTATAATGATAAATTTTTAGACACTGAAATTGAAATTGAAGAACCAAACATTTTAAACGAAAAAGAAAAAGAATATTTAAGAGAAGTTATTAAACCATTTAGAGATAGAGTTATTTCAATAAGTAAATATTTTTATGTATTCGACAATGCTTATGCTATAAATATTTGTGTCTTAAGCTCAGTGGGGATTTTTGAAAAAGAAATTACAAGATTACCACTTTTTATAAATGAAATGTATAAAGGAATGGAAAAAAATAAACCTTATACTTTAAAGGATTTAGACTTATGAAACAACAAACAACACTAAAAGAAATTATTTTATATACATTTGTAATTGATAGCGATAATATAAAGTTATATGATGGCTGGACTATTAAAAGTACAAGAGATAAAACGCTTATAGTAATGGACTTTATTACTGAGGCATTAAAAGACGGCTACCACTTCTTAGAGTATAGGACTATTAAAAACTATGTAGCTGAGTGGTGCTTTCATAACTTTTTATTTAGATTACATTTATTTAGAAAGCATACTAAAGATATTGATTTTCAAAGACAATTTAAACATACATTTAGAGATACTGTAGAAAAGATTATTTATAAAATTATTGAATTATTTATTTAAGAAAAGGAGAAATTATGGCAGGGCAAACTTTAAACTTAAAGCGACATGTAATAGTAAAATGCACTGTCAAAGAATTTAACAAATTTTTAAGGTGGGTGCGCAAGTATTGTCAAGGCTTAATTGTAATGCGACAACCAGAAAAGGGAGAAGATATATCTTTAAAAGTCTATGTATGGGAAGCTAATGTTAAAGTACATATCATGGGTAGAGTCATGAGCGATAGCGTTAGAAGATTTGAAACTAGACTTGATGGAGAAGAACAATCTAAAAAAACTGGCTGTGACGCTTTCGCAATAATGCAAAAATACTATAGAGCACCTACTTTAAATGATAGAGATACAGCAGCTTTTAGTTATGCAATTAAACCATATACAAATAGAAAATATATTGGTACTAGAACGGAGAATTGTATAGGATACGACATGAATAGTGCTTTCTCCTATGGTATGCTCCAACAATTACCTGATACAACTAGACAACTTCAACCAGGGGAAGCAAGTACAAGTACATATTGTTTTGATGAAAACGGTCATAGAATTACAAAAGGATTTTCTAATTATAGATTTGAAATTATGCAAAGTCCATATGTAGATTTTATTAATAGATGGTATAATTTAAAAAAGAATAGTGAAAGAAACTCTAAAGACTTCTTAGACGCTAAAATGGTTTTAAATGCTTCTATTGGTTATATGCAAAATCACAACTGCTTTATGCGTGCGGCTATTCTTGACAATTTTAATAGAGAAATACAAGCTATAATTAAAAAATACAAGGATATAATAATAGCTAGTAGGACTGACAGCATAGTATGTACTGAACCTATACCTGAAATAGAAGAAAGATTAGGATCTAATATAGGACAATTTAAGATAGAACATACAGGCTCTTTTGCAGTCCATCAAAATGGTTATTCAACACAATGGAATAATGATAAACCAAAATATGGAGCTGGAAAAAGATACAAAGAGGGATACGATATCCTAACTGATAATGTACCAGAAGAAGAAAACATTTATTATTTGAATAAAGAAACATTACAATTAGAGGAGATAGACTATGGCAAAGAAGAAGACAACTAAAAAACAAAAATCAATTAATAAAGCTACTAATAGATATTTTATCGAACACTCCAACGCTATTATGTTTAATTATGCTGACGAGGTTAAAAATCTAACCTCTAGAAAAGCAAAACACTTGTTTAAAGAAGAAATTAAGAAAAGGGTTGAAGGAGGTCAAACAGCAAATAAAGCTGCAAGAGATATTTTAAGAGAACAAGGCATTGAAATCAAAGTAAGACATATTAGTAGTAAAGAGCTTGCAACTAGAAAAGCGGTTAATAAAGCATGGGCTGAAAACAAAGAAAGAATAGTAAGCTCATACAAAGAAATTAATCCAGCTATTAGTGAAGACCAAGCAAGATTTTATTTTAATATGACAGTTAGAAGAGATTTAAGTGTAAGTAATAGAACTCCAGCAAGTGCAGCACAGCATATTTTACTTACTAATACATTTACAACTAAAAAAGAAAGAGAAGCAAGTTATGAAAATAAAATATTAACTGGTAAACTTGCCTCACTAAAAGGACAATATAGAGCTATTAAAAATGCTTTAGGAGTAAAACAAAATGAAACACTTGAAAAAGCTGGCGTATATATAAGATGGGACGCTGTAAATGGTAGATACAGACTATTTAAAGATTTTGTAAACGAAAAAGGTCAAAAGTATTCTAAAGCTGTTGACGTTTGGAGACCTGACAAATACAAAGATAGAAAATTAAGATTTACAGTTGTAAGTTAGGAGACACTATGGCAAAAGATAAATTTAAAGAAATAGAGCAAATAAATAAAGCTGTAGTTGCTGCTAAAAGGAGTAAGGAATTTAAACTAAGTGAGTGGTATGGTTTACAATCTATACTAGGTCACTCTAATTGGGCTATGTTTTTCATTTTATTAGGAGCTAGAGAAAGTGGAAAGTCATACTCTGTCATGGAATACTTTGTAAGACAGTGGAAGTTTAAGCATATACCATTTTATTGGTTAAGATTAAATGAAAAGTCTACTCAAAAAATGTTAGTTAATAAAGCTGAGAAACTTGTTGACGCTGATTTACTTAGAAAATATGACCTGGATCTAAGTGTTAAAGGCTGTAATGTATATGACCATGGAAAGAAAATGGCAACTGTACTTTGCTTATCAACTTTCTACAATGATAAAGGTGTTGCGTTATTTGATAAAGACTTTATATATAGAGATGTTTTAGTTAATGGAATACCTTTAAGAGACGAAAAAGGAAAAATTGTAAGAGAATGGACTGGCAAAGAATATCATATATGCTTAGACGAATTTCAACTTGAAGAGGGGCAAAAAAGTCAAGGAGACATTGCTTATCAATTTGTCAATCAAATGGAAAACTTAGTAAGAAGTACAAAAGACCACGTTAAAATATTTTTAATTGGTAACACATTACAAGAAGCAAGCGACATATTAACTATGTTTAATTTCATACCTATGGCGTTTGGAAGATATAAGTTAAAAAAGAAAAGAGCTATTATTGATTATCTAGAACCAAGCGAAGCATACAAGGAAAGAAGAAAAGGGACTGTTGCAGATATTCTCATGGGTAACCAAAGTAATTTTACTAACAAGATTGAAAATGACGAAACATTAATGTATAATGGTGGTATGATAAGACCAACCTCAGTATTGGTTTTTAAGAAAGATATAAAGTTTACAGTATGGGACGGTAAAGTAGTTGCTGAGTATCACGGAGAAAACTGCAAGACTAAAATTGCAATGCGACCATACTTAGATCTAGTATTTAATCAAAAGACTAGAGACGAATTAATAGGAGTGTTTGATAGTAGAGGATTTTTATACAAGAATATGATTACATTTAAAAAATTTCAAAAAGAAATCCAACTAATCAAGCCACGAAAAAATTAGTATATAACATGAGACACCTATATATACCTTGTAAAATCAAGGTCGAGACGATTAGGACTGAAGAAGTACGTCGCTTGAGCGGTGACTTAAGCCGCAATACATAATGTAGGAGCGCCCTTGTTATTATAAATTAATTATTATCTTTATAGTTTTTTCATTTAGGAGGTGGTTAGCTTCTTTTTTAAAACTTAAAACGTTCTTTGTGTAAAAACTAAAAAAAATTATTGTATTTTTTTCTATAAAGTTAATATAATATTATTGAAAAGGAGATTAAAAATGGAAGAAGACATTAAAAAAACTGAGCCCAATGGAGATGGAGCACCAAACGACGCAGAAAGCTACATTGAAATTGTTAAAAAATTAAAAGAAAACTCTGTGTCAAAAGAAGATTATGTGAAGCTACAAGAAGAAAACAAAAAATTAGCTGACACTATCGCAAATGGATTAGTTATTAATCAAGTTGAGGAAGAAGCAAAACCTAAAGTAAGCATGGACGATTTAAGAAAAAACTTTTTAAAAGAAAATCAAACAAACCTTGAATACGCTCAAAATGCTTTAGCTTTAAGAGAAGCAATCATGAAAAATAATCCTGATGACGATCCTTTCTTGCCTAAAGGTCATAACCTTAACCCTACTGAGCAAGACAAGATAGACGCTCAAAATGTTGCTGACGTGTTAGAACAATGTATTGAATTAGCTGACGGAAATAGCGACGCCTTTACCATAGCTTTACAAAATCGAATGGTTGATATTAAATTACCAACAAGAAAAAAATAGGAGAAAATTATGGGAAAATTTACTGGAAAACTTAACTCTAACCTTATTTTTGCAGCATTATTTAATATGATTATTTCACAACAAGTATTTGCTGACAATATTAAGGGTACATTTTCTAAGCAAGTAGACGAAGCTAAAGTTGATGGAACTCTTTACGGAGATACAAAACTTTATTATGCAACTGATGTTTTAAAATCTACTGCATGGGGAAATGATGCGGAAGCAACAAATTTATTAGCATTACATAGACCACCAGCACCAGAAGTACAAGGAATTACAATCGATACATTTAGACAAATTTCACTTACTATCGATAATTACTTAACAAAACAAGCATGGTCTACTGAGGGTGCATTTAGTGACTTTAACTCAGTTATGTTAGGCTGGATTAGAGAAACAAAACGAGTATATGACGCAACAACTTATAACTCATACTTAGGAACAGCTGTAGCTGACAATCAAAAAATTAAAGAACTTACTGTTAATCCAAATGACTATCCAACTTTAGGACAAGGAATTGGAGAAGTCATAGCAGACTTATTTATTAATTTAGAAGACGCTACAAGAGATTATAACGATTATGGCTTTTTAAGAAGTTATAACGAAGATGAAATTAAAATTGTATGGAATGCAAAATATGTTAATAAAGTCAAAAAAATTGATTTACCAGCTTTATTTCATAAAGATGGTTTAATCCAAAAATTTGAAACTGACGTATTACCAAAGAGATATTTTGGAACAGTCAACGGAGTTGCAAAAACAACAGCTGACGCTTCTACACGTTCTTTAGTAGAACAAGACGTTGGAGACAAACATTATTTTGCTGGAGATTTAATCGACGTTGGAACAACATTAGTAACTGGAGGAACAATTACTATACCAACATATCAAGAAGACGCAAACATTATCGCAAAAGTATTACATAGAAGTTCAATACCTTATATGAGTGCTTTTGAAGTTGCAACCTCTTTCTTTAATCCAAAATCTTTAACTGAAAATCATTACTTGACTTTCGGACACAATACACTTGAATATTTAAAGGATAAACCTTTAATCACATTAAAGCTCACAGAAGAATAATCAAGATATAATAGCATTGGTTAGACCTTATCCATGTTTATGTAGTCCTCCTTTCGCATAAACAAAAAAAGTCATTTTTAATAGGAGAAATTATGGCACAAATAAAAACAAGTTTAATACCATGTAAATATAACAATTACTACAATAGACTATTAAAAATAGAAACTGACTATACTAAATATGAAGCAGTAAGAACAGGTACTAAAAACGTTGAAAATTATAATTTTAATCCAAATGATGGTATAACAGCTGAGGCTGTTATTAACCAAGCTGATGAAGAAATAACAAAAGCTAATTATTTAGTTGTTTTAAAAGAAACTACTGAAAACAATATTACAACCAAAACTATTGATAGTAGGTGGTATGTTTTAGAGTGCAAAAGAAATAGATTAGGTCAATATACTTTATCACTTTATAGAGATACTTTAGGAGATTATTTCAACGATATTATAGACGCTCCTATATTTATTGAAAAAAGCGGTAGATTAAATATTAATGATCCAGCTATTTATAATAATGAAGATATGAGCTTTAATCAAATTAAAACAAGTGAAACATTATTAAAAGACGAGACAGGTTGTGCGTGGGTTGTTGGTTATATACCTAGAGACTTTAAAACTGATAATGAGATAACTATTGATTATCCTTTAAGAGGCTCAGCAGATATAACAGTTAATAAACTTAGTGATTGGGAATATTACGACGAAATAAACAAGCAACAAAGCGGAACATTAATAAACGCTGTATATGGAATATATACAAAATATAATAATACAATGATTGCAGCAGGTTTAAATTATGACGGCAGTTTATATTCATTTAAAGGGCCATATGAAAATATTAAAGAGATAACTTATCCTGGATTATTAGATAATGGTTTACAATTTAATCCACCAACACCGTCAAATATTGATAATAGATTAGTTGTTGATTATCGACAAAATGTTTTTAATACAACTGCAAGTAGTTTAAATAGTGAAATTATTATTGATGAAGATTTATTAACACAAGACCAATACTCCAATATTTTATCTTTAAATGGAAAAATAATCTATGATAAGCAAACTGAAACTTATTATAAAATAAATGTTGCAACAGATACAGCTAATAAAGAAAAGAATATGAGAAACATTAACATAAAAAGAACTGGAACATATTATAGTATTATTGGCTCTGCTGTTAGTGGAAACTTTAAAGCAAGTTTTACATATAAAACTTATATAATCACAATAGAGCAAGCATACACAAGCGCTTCATTAACCATTACAACAAATAGATACCATCTAAAAGACCAACCTTATGATATGTTTTGTATACCTTATAGTGATAAATTAAAAATATTTAAAAATAATGTTTTACAATTTACAGCAAATAAAGAATTAGCATTATCAATTGGAAGCACAATAGCAAGTGCAATAGGTAGCAGTGCAGTATATGACGTTCAATTACTTCCTTATTGTCCTGTTAGATATTGTATTAAAGACAATATATTTGACTATGGAGACGCTTTAATTACTGAAATAAAAGATAATAATAAAAATACTATAGGAGCTTTATTTTGGGTTAATACAAGCACGTTTTCATTTAATATTAATCAAAGATTAACAATATTAAAAGATTTAACAAGCAGTATCCATCATACAGAAACAATTAATAATTTAGGTGGAGTTAGTGTTTTAATACCTTTTGCTGACGTTATAAATGTTGACGTTATCGACAGCACATTACCATATATAAAATTTGGATATAATAAACTTACTAAAACTTTAACAATTAATTATGGAACCGTAAGCGCAGGAAAAGAAGTAGGATTTACAGTAGTTGCGACTATATCACAATCAAATGTAACTACCTCAACTGACGTTAAAATATCAAATGAATGTAATATGTATAGACTATGCAGTCCTAACTATAACGGACAATTTGAGTTTAGCTTAGCTAAAAACGGAAATATTTCTTACTTTAATGTTGACTGCAGTTATCGTCCATTTAACCCATATATCCACGTTAATCCAAACTTTGATAAATTATACGGAAAAGACTTTAACGACGCTAGAGGGCTTATTTGTGGCGGTGACTTTAGCTTATCACAAATAACAAGTGCATGGGCTAATTATGAGTTGAATAATAAGAACTATCAAAAGATATTTGACAGAAATATACAGAATCTAGAAATTAATCAAAATATAGAAAGACAACAACAAATAGTCGGAACAATTGCAAGTGCTTTAGGTACTGGAGTAAGTGCTGGAGCAACTATTGGATCTATTGCAAGTGGACCAGTTGGAGCAGCAGTTGGAATAGGTGCTGGAGCTGTCTCATTAACTGCGGGTATGGTTGACTATCAATTAAGCGAAAGATTAAGAAATGAAGCTATTGATTATAGAGTAGACCAGTTTGGTTATCAATTAGGAAACATTAAAGCAATACCTTATAGTTTAAGTAAAGTTAGTGCTTATAATGAAAATAATAAAATATTTCCTTTTATTGAATACTATACTTGTACTAACGAAGAAAAGACAGCATTAAAGAGTAAAATAGCTTATAATGGAGCTTCTATTGGAAGAATTGGAACTATTAGAGAGTATATATATCAAAGTTTATTTGAAAATACAACAGGATTTTGGTATATTAAGGGTAAGATAATAAGACTAAATAATTTTGGTGGAGACTATCAACAATCAAATGTTATAGGAGCTGAAATGCTTAAAGGTATATTTATCTCAAATGATTTAACAGGAGACTAATTATGGGAGCTATACAAAGTGGAGTTAATACTATCGTAGGCTCAGTTACAGGCGGAATTAAAGCTGCAACTGACCTAACACTCAAGAAAAATGCAAATCAAGCTCTAAAGAGCCAATTAGCGCAAGCTAAAAGTGATATTGCACTTAGAGATTTAAAACTTAAAAACGAACAATTAAAATTAAGATTAGCTCGTAGACAACAAGTTTATGAGTTAGGAAAAGAAACATTAAAAAAACAAAAAGAAAGAGCTAAAAAAAGAGCAGAAAGAAAAAAGCTAGCTGAGGTACAAAAAGATGGCAAATAATGCAAAATTACCAGATTTAAAAACCTTATTGCAAGCTGGTATTAATCCAAGGACTGGACTACCTTTAAAAGTTAATCCTAGTCCTAGTGGTGCTATGGCAGTTAATTTACAAGCGGCAATAAGAGACCAATTAAAAATACTAGATATGCAAAATGCTATTAACCGTTATAAATGGATTGACTTACCTAAAGGATTAAATGGTCAACTATTAGAGCGTATACTTTATTATAAAGGTCAAGGAGCGTTTTTCTATTTAGAAGCAAACGAAACATTTTATTTTTTACCTTATGCTTTAAGTGGTACTGTTGACGTATACGGCAGATTTTTAGGAGTTACACCTTTAATATTTGCTGGATCTAATACAGTAGAAGAAAAGCAAGGAAAAGATAAAGTCATGCCATTTATTAATGGTATGATAAAAAAACCAGTCTATGATATACCAGAAGAGGAAGACATAGACGAAGATATGTTGTTAGATGGTTGCGTATTACTATGTGACTATTCTCAACAATTAAGTGAGACAGTTATACCAAGAGCTATAGTAAATAATCCTTTACTAGAACATATGGGGGAAATATTTCCACTTGCAAGGACTTCATTAATCGCTAATTGTGGTGTGCGAGGTATAAGAGTACAAGATGAAGATCAAGCAAGCTCTGTTTATAGAGCAGCTGACGAAATGGTAAAGGGTGCGTTAACTGGTAAATGGGTTATACCTATTACAGGTGCTACTGAATTTCAAGATTTAACTAACGGTACACCTTTAAAGAGTGAAGAGTATTTACTCTATTTACAAGCTCTTGATAGCTATAGATTATCATTATATGGTTTAGAAAGTGGTGGGTTATTTCAAAAGAAAGCTCACATGTTAGAAAGTGAGCAACAAATGAACTCCTCACATACTAAACTTGCGTATGATGATGGACTAGAAAGACGTCAAAGATTTTGTGATATTGTCAACTCAATATGGGGACTTAGTATTTGGTGTGAAGAAAGCGAGGCAGTAGTAGAAATGGCTCAAACTATGGCTGACCTTGACGACGACACAGCAAATAACGAAGACACAGAAGAAGAGACAACAACAATGGAGGAAGAGTGATTATGTGGGACGAAGATATAGACATTAAAGAGTTTTGTTATCCGCCTTATGTGGATTATAATACTCAAACATTTAGTGAAACATACCCTACACAAGCTGACTTCTTAACTGACGTCAAAGCTAGTGGTATGACTGTAGATCTAACCGACGACAATTTAAAGATTTTGTATAATCTCTTAATGGCAAAATATGCTAACTCACATTTTGCAAATAAAGACTTATCACAAAGCAAAAATAAATTGTATAGTATAATCTTTATGTATGGACCAACATGGCAAGCTAGACTAGATATACAAGCAAAATTAAGGGGATTAAGTGACGAAGACTTATTAAGAGGCAGTAAAGCAATTTACAATCACGCCTTTAACCCATCAACTGACCCTAGTACTGGCTCATTGGAAGAGTTAGATTATATTAACGACCAAAACACCACTAATTACAAAAAAAGCAAACTGGAGGCTTATGCTGGCCTTTATGAATTGTTGGTTACTGACGTAACAGATATGTTTTTAAACAAATTTAGAAAAGTATTTGTAACTATGATTATACCAAGGCCAGTTTATCCAGAAGATTAGGAGAAAGATTATGGACAATTACAATCCAAGACAAAATACAAGAATGAGATGGAAAGACGCTAAAGAATTAGAAAAGTTTAAATTTATAGCTGATGAATTTAACTTTGATGAAGAAGTATTAGAACAAGCCTCACAACATGAACCATGGTGTAAAATTGTTAATACTATTGAAAATGGTACAGCTTATAAACCTATTTTAATATTTGATGAGCTTGACAATAGCCTTTATTTTGGCTCACAAGAAAATGATACATTATATTTACAAAGTTTATATGCTACTCAAGGTTATATAGTTGCAATTAAATATACTAAGTCAACCGATAAACTAACTATAACAATAACAGAAGAAAATTATTTATCTGAAGACAATCTAAAAACTATATTCGGACAAACTATTACAGGCACGGGAAATATTACTATGTATAGGCATCAAATAACTATACGCTTCGACACTGATACTAAAGAAGCTCATTATGTTGTATATTCATCTAATAAGTCACAAATTACTAACTATGATGATTTTATTGAAGTAGCTAAACCAATTAGCAATTTTAATTATACTGCAGTTTATGTAAATGATAATAATAATGCTGAACCAGCATTTATTCGCTTTGCGTCAGGTACTATTCTTGTCGGATTATCGACTGGAATAGAGCCTTATACTAGTGTGAGTGATGACGTTAGTACTCTTTAGTTATAAATAAGGAGTAATATATGAATAAGGAAAATTTTATTGACGGAGGTTGCGTATTAATGAGTGCTTTATTTACTGCAACACAAACTAAAGAAGTATTACAAATAATATCGTTTGTATTAACCATTATAAGCGTTCTAATAGTGATTATAAGAAATCTTATAGATTGGTACATTGACGCTAAAAAGGACGGCAAAATAACTGCTGAAGAAATTAAACAAGGCACAGACATTATTATTGACGGAGTTCAAAAAGTAAATAATGTAATTGATGAAAACAAAAAGAAGACGGACAAATAAATCCGTCTTTTTACTTTCTATGCATAGTAGCGTAAAGTATATAATTATATTTACCTAGTGGCGTTTGTTAAACATTCACCCC
>ERZ1034880.467-NODE-467-length-12237-cov-14.179445_pt1 | contig 12237 bp, 12 predicted proteins | sample MGYA00520630_ERZ1034880 | MGnify/ENA primary metagenome ERZ1034880 (study PRJEB33766, sample SAMN09781725) | gut metagenome | biome: gut microbiome | host: Homo sapiens | place: Madagascar | study: EMG produced TPA metagenomics assembly of the PRJNA485056 data...
GCATAAAGAAGAGCCCGGTACACCATTTTCATAGCAATAGTATAACATATCGTACAAATAACTAGGCCAACGGTAAGGTCGGCCTAGTTAAATTGTTATTGAATTACTTGGTCAAATCTAGGGCGCATTGCTATTCCTGTGGATGGTCAAATACTACACTTCCTATTCCCACTCCAGCAGGAACATCATCAAGGCGCTTTAACTTAACGCTCACTTGGTTGTTTGCAATGCTGACATATGCATAATAAGCGGGGGAGAAAGAGTCAGAACGAACCATCACGCAACCCCCCTCGAAAGTAGAGCCGGAGGGCCCACCGGCAGGGGTTGACCCTATTACATCGGTGCTGGTACCTATACCGAGAGACGTTGAATTCTTCACTCTGACAGAACACGCAAGGTAATAATCTTTATTGTAGTAAATCGTAACGATGATTTCCAGGTTGCTGGTAACCCTCTTACTAGCGGTATAATAGCCAATGCCTGAGGGGATATTCACACTGACCGCGGAGCTTCCATCATACGTTGCATTGGCACTACCAGTAAATGTTAGCGTCTTTGGATTCGGCAGCTTAGTAGGGGCAGTCGGGATATTTACGGTCTTATCAACACTGCCGTCATATGTACCACTTGCGGCTCCGGTAAATGTCAGCTTATGCGGATTAGGCAGCTTTGTAGGGATAACACCAGCTGCCATCTTTTCCGCAGTAACGCTGCCGTCCGCCAGCTTAAAACTGTTAACAGCCCCGTCACCAATCTTATCCTTAGTAACACCGCCAGGCGCAATACTAATGCTCTGTTCAGCACTCCCGTTATACCCACCTTCACCGCTCATAGTCAGCCCTTCGCCAGCCGTAAGAGGTTTCAGCACCACAGCGCCAGTCTCGCCATTCACGCTGTCAACAGCACCACCGCCGCTTCCACCCTGTGGAATGTTCACAGTAACAGCTTCACTGCCATCATAGGTTGCATCAACAGCACCCGTAAATGTCAGCGGTGCATTGCTTCCAGCTCCACCACCGCCAGCGGGGATAGCAATATTCACATCCTTACTACCGTCATATTCCCCAGTAGCACCACCGCTGAAAGTCAGCTTATGCGGGTTGGGCAGCTTCTTAGGAATAATTCCATCAGCCAGCTTATTAGCTGTAATAGACTTTTCTGCAATCTTATCCCCGGTAACGCTACCGTCTGCAATCTTGTCAGCCGTAACAGCTCCCGCTGCAATGTTGTTATTCTTCACGCTGCCATTGGTATTCGCAATAGCGCCAACGTCCGCAGCCGTGAGAGTAACATCGCCCTTCATCCCATTGACGCTATTCACCAGGCCCTTCGTGGCAATGTAATTATTGAGCCATTCCTCTACCTTCTGCTCAATCATACCGGGCACCTGGTTCTTGAAATCCTCAAGGTCTTTAGCGATCTGTTTGACGTCCTCGCTCAGGTTGTTCTGGTTCTCAGCCAGCTCATTGAGCTTATGAACAACCTTGCACAGCAGTTCATAGTAGCTCAGGCTGTCGTCATACACCAGAGGAAGCACCTTCTGGCACCAGAATCTAAAGGGGCTATTTTTGATGAATTCTGCCATAATAAATTCCTCCTTGATTTACCACAGATTGAAGAACAAATCGCTCAGGTCTTCAATAATCTGTACATCGATATTGAGCAGGTTTTTTCTATACTCGCTGATAAGCTTCATATAGCTCACTCCCGCGCTCTTACCTTTCACGGTATGAACATATTCGTCAGTGCTGCTCAAATCTCTGGTCTCCTTGCTAGTATTGCTATTCGTTTCCTCGTCCTGATAAGTGTTACTTGTGTTGCTCTCATTGGTGTTATGCTGGGCGCTTGTCAGATACGTCATATCCTTCACGCCGGTAAGGCTGCCCTGCGGGGTATCAGAGTACGCCTGTGTTGCCTCTGTGCCATTCGTGCCATTTGCATTGCCGTGTGTTTCTCTGTTTCCGCTGCCAGTCTGGTCAACAGTTCCTTTGTCTGTTCCAGACCCGGTGTGCGTAGTGGTCAGGTCAACGTCTGTAAGAGGGTCATACTTCAACTTCTCCGTTTCATAGAGCTTGTTATAGTACGGCATGATTTCATTCATGCGGCTTTCAAGCCACAGCTTCCACAGGCCGACCGTCTCACCAGAAATCTCTCTGGTATAATAATGGCGCAGAATCTTCTGGCACAGCACGCTCCTATACGTCTCGTCAAAGATAGGAAAGTCAAAGTCAAAAACTTTATTCCAGGACTGCGCCAAAACGTCCTTAACCTTTGTAAGTCCTACGCTTTCAGTAAGTCCGGCATAAGTCTCACAAATGAAACGCACCTCAGTCGTGTACTTGCTCATCCTCGTTCCTCTCCTTTCCTTCTTCCGTAGTTTCGTCAGGAATCATGTCATCGCCATCCAGCTCACGGTAATCCTCTCTGTAATGGCATTCAACATGAAGCTCAGGGAACATACGGTTAATCTGTTCACAGGCAGTTCTTCTCATTTCCAGCCTGGAATATCTGGAAGCGATAGTGCCGCCCAGGTTTCTGCTGACTTCATCAGAAACCAGTCGTTCCTTCTTGACCACGTTCACGTTACTAATGCCGAGATACGTAAGAGCTTCATTCCATGTGGCGGTCTTTTCTTCCCTTACCTTATCAGCCACAAAGGGGGCACCAGTTGTAAGCACTGTGATTCCCTTCATGTCCAGCTGCTTGTCCCCGAAAATAACCGGCATATTGCCATCGTACTCCATGTACAGATTTTGCAGAACAAGCCGCTGCTCTTCGCTGCAACGTACCAGAATAGGTGTTTTCTGGGCATTGATATTTACATCAATGGTTCTGTCCATATTGAACAGCCTGCGGGAGAACATTTCAACATCCAGCTTGCTACCCTGATGAAGGTAGTTATTCCAGATAATTATGCTGTCCTCTTCGTCCCTTGTAGCGTGATATCCGTTAGGGGCGATAACCTGTCTGCCCGTAGGAATGCCGTACACATTCAGCGGGCCGGAATCACTCACAGGCAATGCAAGATAGCCTAGTGCATCATCCTTGAAGAACAGGCACTTGCCGTTATTGAACAGCGTCATTTCCAGGAATCGCTGGTCAACAGTGTCAGGCAAGCCTTGCCAATCAAACATCACGCAAGACAGCTCAACCAGCCTGTCATAATACTGCTTATATGTTAGGTTGTTGATTCTTGCAGAATCCCAGAAAGCACGGTTGCGTCCAGTTTTCTTTCCCATAGGTGCATACCTCCTTTACTTATTTTGTCCCGCCAGCTCATAGTGGCCTACTTCGCCAGGGTTGCGCCAGAATGTAATGCCTTTGTTGAAGATACTGTAAATCTGCTCTTCTGCGTCAGAGGGGACAGCACTGCTAGCAAAATAGCAGAATCCAGTTTTTACGAATGTCCACTTGGGTCTGGAACGAATGTCAGGCACACCGACTTCATTCACCTTGTAACCATACATGGAGAAATACCGGTCAATAAGTCTTGCGTATTCTTCCTTGATATGATAGCGATAGAAGATAAAGCCAACGCTGTTCCTTGTATAATTCATTCCGGGGGCCGCATTGCCACGACTCTTGTCAGGCAATTTCTGTGCGTCTTCCATTCTGGCAATGATTGCGTTTCTAGTGTTTGTGTAGTTCTCAATCAGACCTCCACCGCTTGCCACAACATTTCCAGCTGCGCCAGCAAGGCCGGAAGCATCAACTGTAGCACCGCCCAACTGCTGGAATTGACCAACGCCAGCGTTTGCTCTCCTATTGCCAAAGCGACCAGCAGCACTAGAGAACAGGCCGGAATAATTTCCGCCTCCTCCTAGAAGGCCTGAAAGGCCAGCACCAGCCAAAGAAGCCAAACGGGAAGCAGCACCCATATTAAGGCTATCCTGTGTAGCTTTCCATGCAGCGTCAAGGCTGCTGCCATTCTGTGCAAGCCATGCCTTATATGCGTCAGTGGCATAGCAGCACTGTGGGAAGTCGTTGCATTCGACTTCATCTTCGTAGTCAATTGCAAGACCCCTATAGTTGATAGGCACGATAGAAACGCTTGGGGTAGTGCCAACAAACGTGTACATATTGAAGACTGCCTGATTGTTTTCCTTGGAAAAATCTTCAAATGCAAATGTATTGCTTCCTCCGCTAGAAGAGGTACACAGGAGGCCATAGTATTTTGACGTAAGCAGTTTGTTGTTCAGCGGAACATATGTCCCTAGCGGGGCATAATATTTGCCGTCCTCGCCCTTCTTAAATGGATTCATGTCCACTTCGATTCTTGTTGCATATTTTGCATCAGAAAAATCATCGGTGAATACTGCCGGGCCAATGCCGTGGATAAAATCTCTAGGAAGCTGAATTACACACACCACGCTATCCGCACCGCCAGCCGCAGTAATTTCCGCCAGCTTATTGAATATTACTGTGGGGGAATCACTCTCCAACATAGATATTCCGTTCATAACGTTGCTAACAACGGGTGAGTTTGCACTCTGCTGTGCTGCATCAGCCCAGAAAATAATGTTGGTATAATCACCAGCAGGGAACGGGCAATCCAGAACTCCATCAATCTGGTCATATTGCATTCTGTCACCAGTAGGAAGTTCTTCATCCAGAAGGTACTTGCCGGGGGTATCATCCTTAACATGGATTCTTTCAATGAAGCACTGCCCCAAGGTGTAATCAAACAGCCATGTCTGCATAACGTCAATAGAGTAGTAGATGATACAGGTGTTGTTATTGATATATTCAATGGAATTGATGAAAGCATAGAACCACTTGTTTTCGAAGTACAGGTTCGCATTCTTGAACCGCATATAATTACAGCGAAACACATCGGCCATGCAACAAGAAAGTTTCAAACTACCAGCTGTATGTCGCATATACTGGGAATCGTTGAAACTCCTTTTGGGAAGCCCATTGAAATATGCTGTCTGTGCTTCCAGTGTTGCAAAAGCTACAGTGTGGTTATATGCCGGGTCAAAGGGGACGTTGGAAAACAAATCCACAGCGCCAGAGGGTGGGACAGATATGGTGGTTGGTGTTACATTCGGAAAAGCCATTGTTGTTCCCCTTTCTTATTTTAGAATAGAGGGGCAGTTTCCCGCCCCTCCTTGGTTGCATCACTGCATGGTCACAGTCACGCCGACAGCGCTGGAAGAATCAATGGTGGTCTGGCCCGTATAGGTCTTGTCGCCAATCTTACCCACAAGAGTAATCTTGGTCGCAGCCTGAGAAGCGGGGATAATCACCGCGCCATAGGGATGAACTGCAATGCCCGCCTTGGTCAGAGCTTCGGTCTGCACAAACTGGAGGTTATGGGGCTCCATAGTAGCACCATCAGCGTTTGCTTCAATGGTGAACACAGTGGCGTTCTCACTGACGTCCTTGGAAGCGATTTCAGCTGTAATGGTAGTAGGCAACCCAGTGGTTACGCCGTCACCGCCCTCAACGAATGCGATTGCATTGGAGAAGGGGGAGGAAGATACGGTCTTCCATACGTTGTAGAAATAGTTCCAGTACAGGCCGGAGGCAATGTTGGCCTCGCTCATAGTAGCCAGATTGTCGTACACCTGGAACCATTCCTTGTCCACCAGAACAGCCTTTACATGAGCCATAAGGGCCAGCTCAGCAGGGGTCACTTCCTCAATCATGTCGCAGTTCGCGCGGATAACGTCAAACCGTGCATTGTCAAAGGTAGACCAGTCATCCACCAGTTTCAGGTGGCCCAGGAAGTCAGCCCGCTCCATGTGGAAGGCGGCAGCCAGCACGTCAACATCGAATTCACCATTGTAGGTAGAATCCATGAAGAGATACTGGTCATCTCTGGGGGAATTGGTATGCACGCCGGAAGCGTTATAGCTGGGGGAAACGAAGGTCAGCTTGTTGGAAATGCCACGGAACTTTGCAGCAGCGGCCTTGTTGTCTCCAGCCGTCAGCTCCACCACAGCCATCTTGCCATTGGTGACGGCCTTAATCATCAGGTACTTGAACAGCAGGTATTCATCGTACTCGGCAGAGCGGTTCAGGGAAGCAACCAGCTTTGCGATAAGGTCAGTCACGCCGTCTGGGGAAGTGAACGCCTGACGAAGGTCTTCATACTGAATGGTCATGGGGTACTGAACTTTCCAGTTGATTGCATGGAAAGCAGAGCGAACGTCAGGGAGAGAACGCTTCAACTCTCTGGCAGCAGCCTTTTCAGGGGAGAACTCTCTTGCTTTGGTCAGGTTGATGAACACTTCCTCGACCGTCTCGCCCATCTGCAAAAAGCCCTTTTTCAGCTCAGCATACTCGTTGTTGAAGGTAACGCTGTTCACCCGGACAAGGGCGATACGATTTACCAGAGCAGAGATAAATTCGTTCGCCAGAGCGGGGTAGCCGAACAGCACATCACCGACGACAGGGATTTCCGTAGCCTTGGTGATTTCAGGCACCTGATTCTGGTACGCGCTGGAAGCGTTGGCTCTGATAGTGTTCAGAATGTCCACGGTGGAAGCATTCAGCGTACTCATTGCGATTCTTTTAGGCATAATAAATCATCCTTTCTTATTTGAATAAATTCTCGAATGTCAGGGGCTTGCCAGGGTTATCCTCGGGCTTGGGCTCGGGGTCTCCTGTGGGGGTATTGAAGAAAGCGTCCCTGTATTTCTTTCTCCAATCAGCATCACACTGCTCATATTTTGCTTTCCAATCTTCCCCGGAAGAAGATTTTCTGTCGGCAAGCGTGTCTCTGATATCTTGCACAAATGCAAGAGCTTCATCAGACACGTCTTCGCCAATTCTACTTTGAACAGCCTGCATGATTTCTTCGTCTGTACGTACAGCCATTACAATTTCCTCCTTAGATAGTACATGATTTTCATTTTTCCTACTTTTGCCGGTGCTGGGCCTGGGCCTGGTGGTGTTGGCGGGTCAGGCGGTGGAGTTGGCGGTTCAGGCGGTGTACCACCTGTGTATTTATTATAGAAGTAATGCGTGGCATTTCTTCTGGGTTGAATAAGGGCGGGGATGTTTGCAGGATTTTCGTAGACCTTCAACACGTAATCGCTTGCAGCGTCTAGGTCTGTAGCGGTTTGCATTGCCTTCTTGATGCTGGGAAAATCCGTGTCAAGCTCACGCATAAACCAATATAGTTCAAACGTGATATCACCAATTGATAGCTCGTCAGCCTTGAAGTTTAGCCAATACTCATACATATGCTGTTTTCTGGTATAGTACGTCCATTGCGCTAGGCCATAACCAACTCCGTCATACATGAATTGACTTTTGGTATATGTACCCTTATCTATAGCAGCAGTGTAAGCAGCTGATTGAGTAAATCCTGGTGTAAAATCCCCTTGCTTTCGGTTTGGAACTAGGTTACTTTCTCCCCACATATTACCCATGAAGGCAGCAGCGCCTATCTCATTGCCTAAATAACCATACAGAGTTTTCCATATGATATCTTGATAACCATAGTCAGGATAATCTGCCATATTTTATCACTCCTATGTACTAGCAATCAGGCGCTTCTTCTCATTTTGTATGCCTAAATGGCACCCCCATGAGTATAGAATCAATTCGCAGGTATCTCCCACAATCAATTCCAGGAATGCGTACAGCTCTCTGGGTGTTTTACCGCCCACAGCTGGAATGTCAACAGCATTCCCGTAAATATGATTTGACCTTGCTGCGCCCCCCACATCCGAACGGCTGTTATAGCTGACGGTTCTATACGCAGAATTGGGAGAATATGGTGTACCGCACCATGTTCTAACAGCTTCACAGATAAAGGGAATTAAAATGTTCAGGAAAACAGGGTCAGACCCGTCTCTGCACCTGAACTCCCTTAGCTGGAAGTGGGGGGCTACATACATATTTCCGTGTTTAGCCACGCTATATTGCGTGACAAGGCCGGACAAATCAACGTCCATTGCTCTTATCCACCTTTCCGTTCAAAATGTCAAGGCCGTTCTGAATAGCCTTGGGGATAGGAATTCCCATAAGACTGGCATTTTCCAGCAGGCTAATAACTTCATTACTAAGGAACGCATAGGCAACGCCCGCTTTAATGAAGTCTACCCCAAGAGCGCTGTCAAGAGTGTTGGCAAGGCCAACAAGGATAAGCATAAATATTTTCTTGACAAGCCCTGCGGCACAAACTGCGCTACTTGCTTTACCAGTATCCGTCTTAGGAGAATTCTTGAAAACGAACGCAACTAGCAGACCAGAAATGTAGTCAATGCACATTGCAATGCAAAGGGCCATCAGAACAGAATCCCACTTCCCAAAGAAATAAGAAAGGGCCGCCCCAATGAATCCAATGCAGGCCAGAATTCTTTCCTTCATATCCATCTCACCCCCTTTCTGCCCCTTCATTATATCATAGGTATTGACAAAAGTCAAGGTCTATGATATAATATTGTGGGAGTGATATACATGGGAACATATTATGACGGTACTAAGGTTCTTTCATTGAAGGATATAAATGGTAAAACGCCGGAAATATTCATCATTGAGACAAATAGAACTGGTGGTAAAACTACCTATTTTGGTAGAATGGTTACGAAGCGATTTTTCACAAAGGGTGAGAAATTCATGCTTATCTATAGATACAAGTATGAAATGTCAGATATCCCCGATAAATTTTTTAAGGATATTTCCTCCTTGTTCTTCCCCGGATGTACCATGGAAGCAGCTTCAAAAGCTAAGGGAGTTTTCTATGAACTTTCCATCAATAAGAAAAGCTGCGGTTATGCTGTATCCCTGAACAGCGCGGACCAGATTAAGAAATACTCCCATTTGTTTTCTGACGTTGGCAGCATGATATTCGATGAATTCCAGAGTGAAACAGGCAACTATTGCACGGATGAAGTTAGAAAGCTGCTGTCTATTCATACGTCAGTAGCTAGAGGCCAGGGTAAGCAAGTAAGATATGTCCCTGTTTATATGCTTGCTAACAGTGTTTCCTTGTTAAATCCATACTATGTTGAGCTGGGTATAGCTTCTAGGTTGCGCTCAGATACTAAATTTCTTCGTGGAGACGGCTTTGTAATGGAGCGTGGATTTATTGAGAGCGCAAGCAAGGCACAAATGGAAAGCGGTTTCAATCGTGCATTTGCAAAAAACAGCTATGTTGCTTATGCTTCTCAGAACGTATACTTGCATGATAACAAGGCGTTCATTGAAAAGCCTACAGGAACTTCCAGATATTTAGCCACTCTAAAGGTTGACAACAAATTATTCGCAATCCGTGAATATGGTGAAGCCGGTTTCATTTACTGTGATGATAAGGCGGATAGTACATATCCTTCTAAAATCACTGTAACTACAGCTGACCATGATATCAACTATGTAATGCTGCGCAGAAATGATATCTTTCTTATGAACATGAGATATTATTTTGAGAAGGGGTGCTTCCGCTTCAAAAACCTGCAATGCAAAGATGCTATTCTGAAAGCATTATCTTATTAACGTATATCTACCTCGGTTTATTATTTCATGGAAGCGCCGGGATGCACAGGTTAAACGCCCTGCCGGAATGCTCAGACAGTTCTGCATACTGCTTGAAATACCCCGGGGAAATAGATAGAAAAAATACCCCCTGTCTTACGACAGAGGGTATTTTATTATTTGCCTATAGTTATGGAGGCTGCTCGTTCGCCCCGGTACAATTCATGAGGGGGCCAGCTCTCCCCATATTCGAATGCCCTCATGCGGCTAATTCTTTCCCTGACTTCATCATCCGGTGTAATACAATAGTTCGTGGTGGGGTTGCCTTTGATTGCGGGAAATGCTCCATTGCTGTGAATCATAATTGTTACCTCATTTCAAATGTAGTTTCAGTCAATAAGATTCCGCCTTTTATTCTCCTAGGCATTAACTTTCCAGGTAGAACAAGACCAATCTTAAAGTCGGTCAATTGATACTCATTATTTGTCATACCTTTGACAAATAATTTCTTGCAGGATTCCGGCATACCGGCGCATTTTACATTATAATATGGGGAATCTATAGGCTCAAGATTCTCTTTTGTAATGTGTTCTATGTATGTCTTTTGTCTTGTAAATATGGCTGTGTCCCAACAGCTTTCTAGCTTCCATGCGCAAAAATCGGTAGGATGAACTCTAATACCTTTCAATGCTTCCGGGGGTAAATCACAGTGAATTGAATCAGTGTCAGCGTATATAAAGCCGGGTTCATCAATTCCGTAATAGTTTTGCTGCGCTGCCCGGATAGTAAAGTTTCTTGCGTAAGAAGTAATAGCAGAGCCAACTGGAATGTAGCCAGGCTTCTTGTCATTCTCAGCTACATCACGTAGACCTATCACCCCATCAGGCTTGACAAATGGTACTTTGAAACTGCTATCAGTGCTAGCCGCCATTTTGCCATATAGGTTATTTAAGAACAGCTTAGCAAGCTCTCTCATAGCTCCGGTCGAATTCTGCTTGATGTTCTTGTACTTCTCCATGTAATCATCAAACAGCCCTATCTCGGTGTTAAAGCAGCAGAAATCTAAAAGCTCAAAATTTACTACATCGTAGTGCTCAAACATTAGCTTCAAATCTATCATTGTCATTGTTAATGTAACTGCTGTATCTGTTAAAATTGGCTTTCCGGTTTCATCTGGCTTATACCATTGCGTATAATATCGCCCTTCTTTTTTGTCATAATAGTCACTAGTTTCAAGCGAATCTGTGCCACAAAATCGGAAGCTATTTTTAATCTGTATGAAAGGCAATTTATCATGCTTTAAATAAAACCTTGTTCTAAATCTCACAAAGTAATATTGCTGCATAGTATTTGCGCACATCATAATCTTATCCAGCCACCATTTTTTCATGCCATCAGAAGCGTTTTTCATGTTATAGAAAGTGGGCCTTCCTACAGGGAATCTATTTCCGCTCTCACTTGACATCATAGAAGGGTATAATGAATTTACATCTGCGGTCGTGCCGTTTGTTTTAATCTCGTTGCGCTTAGCTTTGACAACATAGCACCAACCACCACGGTATGACTTCCTAATATATTCTCCTGCGTTCGGAGAGCCGTATGATTCATCAATCGGTATCTTATAGATATCTGGAAAGATTGAATCATAATCTTCTTTGCCATACCCATTCACAAATTCACTCAGGCAGCACGCACCAATTGTTAATTTGTCATGCCCTTCACTAAACATGAACTCTAGGGCTTCTCTAAGTACCAGTACGTCATTTCCTATGTAGGCTTTTTCTTCCTCGGTTATATCGCAACCAGGGAATCTAAATCCCTCATATTCCATTTCTAGTTTTTGGTGCTTTAGTTTGAAGCTCTTTCCTATCCTAGCCAGTGTGAAGGGAAGTAGTTTCAAGCTGTCTCTAAGCTCAATAACGTTCTTCTCGGTGCGGATTGTTATAGTATACCATTGCCCCATTGACGAGATAGAGCATTTCAACGTCTTTGGCTTCATGTTCTTATTGTCAAGCCATTTTTCTGCTTTATGTTCGCCTGATTGAACTTCGGATAACGCTGTGGTATATCCTAATTCATTCATTAAGAAATCTAACCAAAATGCCCCATCAAATTTCAGATTGTGATAGTATGCTATAACATCCTCTTTAAGCGTAGAAAAGTAATTGTATGTTTCCTTGATTGTGTGGTGAATTGTAACGTCCTCTGTTTCTGCGAATAGCTCTGAAAACGCTGATGACCACACGTCCGTTCTTTCTTGCCCTTTATAGACTGTTGTCTCAAAGTCAGCTGCAAATCGCCTTACCTTGCGCTTCATTATTCATATTCCAGCCCTTCCTGTGCATCGTTAATATATGCACTTTCAATTGCTGAAAGTTTAGCACCAGTTAATGTCTCAATAATAAGTGAAAGATTTTGATTATCTGCATCCTTTGAGTTGGAACTATATAGAGCTTTCTGTATTAAATCTCGTAGCGTTGAAGCCTTTGATTCTAGCCTAGCTGCAAGCTGTACAATTTCTGCGTTTGTTGCATCAGAATAGATGTCATCCCAGTACGTTTTTATGATGCCATGGATAGATTCTTTCCATCGTACCCACCACATTGCATTTCTGTGATAGGGGTGCGCCGGAACATAAGAGGATATTTCAGCGTCAATCTGCTCCAATACGGCAACAGTAGAATTATATCTATCTTCATATGGCTGAATACGTTCGCCGTCTGTCCAATCTTTTGTAACAGCTTCCTGCTTGATTTTTTCACCGGTAAACGATTGATATTCGGCTGCCGGTGCGCCTCTAGCTGGAAG
>ERZ1034880.468-NODE-468-length-12235-cov-6.113629_pt1 | contig 12235 bp, 13 predicted proteins | sample MGYA00520630_ERZ1034880 | MGnify/ENA primary metagenome ERZ1034880 (study PRJEB33766, sample SAMN09781725) | gut metagenome | biome: gut microbiome | host: Homo sapiens | place: Madagascar | study: EMG produced TPA metagenomics assembly of the PRJNA485056 data set...
TGCCCTGCATCACTTCCCGGCTCTCCGGCACATGCTCGGCAACCCGCCTGGCGGTATAGAGATAACCCGCGGACAGGTCGGGAGAGGCCAGTTCCTCGTTGGTGATTTCGTCGTAGATTTTCATGGCGGTCTCCTTTACATATAATAAATGCCGTATAGCTGGATAATACCCTGTTTATTGTCGCCTGTTGTGCCTGCCTGGCAAAGCCCGATGTACTGATCGCCAGTAAGGAGGCTCACATCAACCCACGTATTTGCAGAGATTTCTTTGCTAAAAGATGGATACCCGCTTGACGTTGCCACTGGTACGCTGGCAGATATACCAGCCTTAAATTGGTAGCCAGATTGCACTAAAGAGACAAAAATTTTATTTACGTTTGTAAAATTAAATTTTTGATACAGGCAACTCCAGCTGTTTCTTGCGATTGGTACCGTCATTTTCATGCATGGCCCGTTCAGTGTAAATCCATTGCCAGTGGAAAACACATACTCTAACGTCGTGGCACTGTTAGCAGAGCTAAAAGCAAGTTTGTTCCGAAGCTTTTCTATATACGGGAGGAAGGCATACTTATACCCGCTTGGTACACTGATTGCATGCTTTCCTGCTCCGCCTGCTATTCTTGGTGCAATTCCCATATGCTCATCTCCATCAACTTTGAATGACCCACCGCGCCCGGATTTCGGCAGTGGGCTTTTTCTTTACCTTAACCAGCACTGAATTGTACGCCGTGACCGTCACACCGTCGTCGATAATGTCCTGCACTTCATTCAGCACATCATCGGTAGCGGGCACCCCGGTCTTATCGTAGCCGATGCCGGACAAAAACTCGCTGGCAGCCGTCACCACCGGCGCATGGCTGTTCGCGCAGGTCAGCGTAGCCGTCTGCTGGTACAGCAGGTCTTTGGCCTGGTCGGCGCTGCTGCAAGCCGTCCACCCGTTCAGCGTAAGCCTGGCATAGTAGATGTTGGAGACCTTGTCGATTGCCTTAAAAATGTCCTTCTTACGGTTCTGTGGGTCGTATGTGCTCGCTGCCATTTTCCCAGACGTTTGGCTGGTGATAAGTTCTTTTGCTGTGCTCTCATCCAACGCGCCAACATCTTCTGCGGTCAGCACAATGGCTTCGCCGCTTTTACCGTTTACGCTCTGTACAAGTCCGGGGTCTCCCTTTTCGCCCTGCGGCCCCTGCGGGCCGGTAGGGCCTTGCTCACCGCGCAAACCCTGGATTCCCTGCTCACCTTTTTCGCCAGGCTCACCCTGTACGCCCTGTTTACCCTGCGGGCCGGTTTCACCCTGCGGGCCGGTAGGTCCCTGCGGCCCAACAGAGCCGGTAGGCCCCTGCGGTCCCTGCGGGCCGGTAGGGCCTTGCGGGCCTTGCAGCGTACCAACGGACACCCAAGCCTTTCGGTCTACATCCCAAAGATACACAACATTGCTGTCGGCAGTGCCAACAGCATAAGCATCACCAGCCACGCCGGTTGCGTGTGCAGCTTTCAGTGCGGAAAGCGTGGCATACAAGCCTTTCACAACAAAGCTGGAACCGTCGCTTCCCTTTTCGCCTTTTTCCCCTTTTGGTCCGGTAGGACCTGTTGCGCCTGCCGGGCCTGCTGGGCCGGGGTCGCCCGTTGCACCGCGTAAGCCTTGCGCGCCTTGTGGGCCTGCCGGGCCAATAGGCCCCTGCACACCCTGCGGGCCTTGCGGTCCTACCGGCCCCTGGGGGCCTTGCTGCCCTGGGTCGCCTTTTCGCGCCTGAATAACCGTGTAAAGCCCCGTATCGGTAACGGTGGCCCCCAAAAACTGCATGCGGTTTCGCTGCGGCATTTCATTGCCGGTTTCGTCAATGATTAAGTGTCCGCTGCTGCCTGTCGCCTGCCAGGATGTGCCGTCATCGCTCGTTTCAACAACGCGGTCGCTGTTTACACGGATATAAAGGCACCCGCCGCCGTTATGGGTTCTTTTTTCAAGTTCCATGCCGTTCAGCCCGTCAATCAGGGCGTTTAAAGCAGGGATAATAATTTCCCGCGGGATTTCATCCATTTTTTTCTGCATGTCAGCAGTGCTTAAACCGGGCGTATCTGGCATGCCAATGTTTCCCTTATTCTGCAAATCGGAATCGCTAATTTTTTTAAAAGCCACAATCTCACCCCTTAAAGTTTCCGTTCTCTACAAATTCAACGGCAATCTGCATCAATCCAAACGGCTCGTTTAAGGCATCGTTCACAAATCGGAATCTTGCCTTATCCACACGTTTGATTCTGATTTTGTTGTGCAGCGTTCTCGCTGTCTGGTCGTTGGAATAGGTAAAGCGCGAATAGCGCAGCTGGTGATAACTAAAAAATCGTGCGTGGGTGCTGTCGTTCCAAATGTTTGACCAGATACCGCGCTTCATTGCATATACAGCAACAGAAGTAACAACGCTGGGGGCCATCTGCAAAGCCAGATAACGAAAGCTCTTATTTTTATAAAACAACGCTCCTGTAAAATCTGGGGTTTCCCATTCGGCAGAAATCGCAGCGCCGTCATCGTTGTAGCTTGTAATCTCGTTCGGGTCGGCGTAAAACTCATACACCTTGCCGTTGTCAGCGCCAAAAAATAAATTGGTGCCGTCTACCCACATGACCCGTGCCGGGATATTCGTCTCGTAAAAACAGGCATATTGCCGGGTCGAGTACGGCTCGTTTTTGTTCGTGCCCAAGTTCTGCTGCCCGTCCAAAATATAAGCAACGCCGTTCAGGCACAGCCAATACATATCCTTGTACACACAGGCATAGGCATCTGCTTTATTCGTCTCATCCAGCAGCTTGCCATTCATGTAGTAGCTTCTGTTCTGGCTGAATCGTTCGCCCACAATGTCGCTTGGTGTAATTGCGTAAATTCCTAAATTGGTCAAAAAAACAGGCTCATTGGCGCAGTAAGCAAAGCTGTATTTTGCAATTGCGCCGGGGCCTTGTATCGTGTTGGTAATGGGGAAAGCCGGTTCGCTGTCCACCAAATTACCCTGTCGTATCACAACATTCCGGTCGGTCTCGTGCTCGTCCTTATGGGCTGCAATACGGTTCTCAATGATGGAGTAGCCCATAATGGCACTTTTTGCCGTGCCCAGTTTGCTGTAAGCGGTATCCGGCCAATAGGTCAAGTCATACTGTCCGCTATACCAGTCCTGGTTCGGATAATCCGGGTTTCCGCTCAAAAACAGGCGGTCTGCTGCGCCGTTCACACCAAACAAAATGCCAATGCAGCATTTGTTGATACGGTCGGCATAGCCATCTACCGTTCTGGTTGCTGTGATCTCAATGTTGTCCTCACCCTCTACCGGGCTTTTGCCGGGCGCTGTGCTGAACGTAACAACCCCGGTTGCTTTGTTGCAGCTAAACCCGCTGGTCACATTTTCCCATTCTCCGCTGCTGTTCAGCTTACGTACAGTTACGTCCGCGCTGTCCAGTCCCGAAAAACTAAGATGATACTCGGTAGCTTTTCCATCGCTGGCAAAAAGTTCTTTGAACTTCGGCTGCAACAGGTTCAGCGCTTCGTATTCCTTGCCGCCGCCCTGCGGTGGTTTGGCAATTGTCAGCGTCGGGATTTTTGCATCGTCACTGGCTTTTTTTACAGTTTCGCCGTCATATACCAGCAAGCACTTTCCGTCGGCAATAAACAGCTTATCGTCCATCTGCCAGCTTTTGCTGCGGGCATCTGCCATGTCGCTGTACAATGCATTGCCCACTTCCTTGCCGCCCTCCGGCAGCTCGTATAGTGCCGTTCCCGCATGGATAAGGCCCTTACCCTTTAGCTCGTGGAAACCGTTCACACGGGCCGGAAAAGCCGCTCGCAGCTTATATCCCATCCGCTTGCGCACCTTACCGGGTTCTGACCGTATCATGTTCTGCGCGTTTGGGCTTTGGCTCACGCTTACATTGGCGGTGTTGCTGGTATAATCAATGCCAAGTAGTTTATCAATCGCCAGTTTGCTGCGGGCAACCTGGCTGGGTATCGTAAAGGTCGCCATGCTTACCACCACCCTGTATTGCTTGTAAAGCTTTCCTTGCTTACGGTTCTCGGGTTCGTCAGTCGTTCAAAGGCGGTCTCAAACTCGTTGCGGTAGTAAGTGGCAATGGCAATGTCATCATCCTTGTATAACTGGCTGGCAATGTACAGCGGCAGCAGTACAACGGCATCGTCCGGCAAATCAATCTTCTTGGAATCCGGCGTACTCAGCGTGATGGTCGTGGGCTTGGCATCGTAGAAAAACTCAAACTCGCCCTCAAAATCAGCCGGAAAAACCAGGTACTTGCCGCCGTACAGCTCCACCCCGTCTACAGGTTCCGGGGTATCGTCCACCAGCTTATACACCTCTTTAGCGCCCATCCGCCAGTAATCCGGCACCTCATAGGTCAGATTCACAGTCAGCTTTTCGCCCTTGTCTTTGTCTACCATGTAGCTTTTGCGTAAATACCGCCCGGCAGTGCAAATCATTTCAATGGCTTCGTTGGCTGCCTGCGGCATCGCGTTTAAATATTCTTTTGTCGCTTCGTCAGGGTTCGAGATGTCTGTGCCGTCACTGGCGAACATCTTCTGCAAGGATGCCAACTTGATCTGTTCCCATGTCATTTGCATTTACCCCCTGGTTCATCATGGCCTGCATCTGCTGCTGTTCACTAAGCCGCTGTCGGATATCCGCCAGCACAGTAGCCGAATACGGATAGTTGGTATTGCGCAGCCACGTCCAATAGGTGCGCTGGCTCTCCAAGTCGTTGATAGGGCCAAACGCGCCAGCCTGGTAATCCACCTTTGCCATATCCCACAGCCGTTCCCGGTTGCTAGCAAGGTTGCTGGCCGGGTCTACCTCAAAGATGAATTCATCGTTCCAATACAGTTCCCCGGCAGCGTCGCGCTTCAAAAAGTCGTTGCGGTCAAAGTGGCCGAACTGCTGCTCCCCGTCCGTGTCGGTCTCGGTCATGGGGTACGGCTCGTCCGCATAGGCCAGCAAGTACTCAAACATCAGCCGGTACAGCCGGGCGTAGGCGTTGTTCTTCATCTCACGCTTGCTCTGCAAACGTCCGGCGCTCTGGTTCGCACTAAACTGCTTTGCACTGCCGGAAGTAGCGGAGCTGTCGTACTTGCCCTGGAAAGCATCGGTAATACCCAAAGCAGATTTTGCCCAGTTATAGTTGTACTCTAACATGTTCTGGTCATTCTGCACATTGGGCTGCACATTGATAACGTTGATAAGATTTGCCTGGCTGGGGTTCTGGATGCGCAAAATCTTTAACTCATCGTCGCTTTTGTCAATATCCACACCGTCCGGCAAGGTGACATAACTGCCGCCTTTCAGCAACTTTTCCTGGATTTTTGTGCCATATTTGTTAATGGCCTGCTGCTGGTCCGAGATAATATCCACATCGCTCACACCCAAAAAGCGGTCAGCTGCCGAGATATTGATTCTCTCAATGATCGGGAATCCGTGCGGTTTATAGGCGGGGATTTCGGTTGCTTCCAGTTCGCCGGGCATCATGATCATCTCGCCGGTATCGTTGTCCAGCTGCATACTGCTGTCCGGGTTCAAAACCGGCATATCCTCGCCGCGTGTCTGCGCCGGGATGGTCTCGCCATCGCTCATCACCAAATCCTGCGTCAGGGTAATGGTCTGTACTGGGGCTTCTTCAAATCGTTTGTTTCCGCAAACGCATACATCTCCTACCCGCTTGCGTCCGCACTTGGTGCAAACCTCGCTGGTTCTGGCGTAATAGTCCGGGTAATTCTCTAAAATCTGGTCGCCGCACCAGCTCAGCATGCCCACTGTGCCTTTATCGTGCTTGTAGTACACAATGTTCTGTGTCACAACGCCGCTGGCCGTGCTGGCATCGTTGCCGCGCACCTCCGGGGCATCTTCGGTGTCTGTGTCAATTTTTACGCCGTATTTGTTCTCCAAAGCCTCTTTGCTCTTGCTCATCTGCAAAAACACATAGTCCATATCTTCCAGACGATATACGCCCGGCTGCGGTATGACCTGTCTCGGATGGCGTAAATTAACTTCCACATCGCCCAAAGTGCAGTGATACCCGGCAACCGGGTTCCATTCCACATGGAAAAAATCGCCGCCCTGGATGGTCACGGTTCTCTCGCTGCTGTCGTTCATCTCTGGGATAGGCATCCGTCGAATCTCGTTTCGCAAAAGATTCTCGATTTTCCGGGCCTTTTCCACATCCTCTGCATGGATGGCCGTTACCTTCGGCTGTGGGATACTGGTGTCCACTTCGCTTTCAATCAGCTCATACACCACATTCCGCACATTGCTTGCCTTCTTTTTGGCTCCCTGGATAGTGTGGCTTCCGTAGTACATATCCTCACGCCGCTGCATGGCTGCAAGCTCTGCGCTGTATCGTGCTTTTGCGGCAGATAACTTGCCTTGCCATTTTTCCAGCAGCTTTTTGTCTTTGTCGTCGTTCTTCTTCATTGTTCACTCCTGTAGGGTCATGCCCCCGCAAATGTGATAAAAAGCGGCCCTGCCTAAACAGGGCCGCTGTGCTTATGCTTTCTTGGGTCTGCCGCGTTTTACTTCAAGGGTTTTCTCTGCCAGATTGGCCTCATAGCTACCGTTGGCGTTTACCGCCACAACCACATAGGTCAGCTTGCCCTCGGTAAAGGTATCGCCCGGCTGCAATCCTTTCGGGGCCATATCAGGTCAACTCCGTACCGGCAGCAGCGCCGCCCATGATGATGTGCCGCCAATCGCCAAAACCGGCGCTGAAACGGCCACGGCCGCTGGAGATCAGGTTCTGGGTGCGCACATCCACATCCTGCTCAATTTCCAGCGGGGTGCGGTCGTAGAACATGCTGCCCATCAGGTCTTTGTTGGCCTGGCTGGACATGATGATGTACGGCTCGGTGCCATCTGCGCACTGCCAATGGTGGTCAACCACAAGCTTCCAAATGCCCTTGTTCACGTTGACATCGTTGAAGCTGCTGCCAACCTGCTGGTCACTGTTGATGATCTTCTTGCCCAGCGTAATCAGGCGGTAGGCGTTGCCGGGCACGATCAGGGTGTCAAAGGTGTAGCCCATCACATGGCCGGTGGCGTTTTTAAAGTTCATGCCAATGTTGGCAAGGCGGTTCAGCATGGCATCGTCATTGCCAAAGGCATTGGTAAACACGTTGGACTGGGTCGCAACGCCGGTCAGGCCGGTATGCGCCTTATCAAACAGGGCCAGGCCGTCAGCGGTGGTGCTGTCCAGTCCAGTCTTGCTGCCGTAGGTAAAGGTCTTGGCGGCGCTAGTCAGCGCAGCGCTGGCAAACTCTGCACGGCTTCGCTTGTAGGCACGCACATAAGCCGCCGCCTTGGTGGCAACAATGTCAAACTGCAAGTCCTCTTTCATGGTCTTGGTGACTTCAAACAGTTTCTTGAACTCGCTGTGGGTAATCAGCTTGGGCTCGGTCTCTTTCAGGGTATCGGCCGGGGCTTCTGCGCCCTCGTCAACAGCCTCAAAGTTGCCAAAGGTAGACAGGCCCGCAATCTTCTCACCAAAGCGCTTGGACTTCTTTACGTTAAACAGGGCGTTAACAAGCTCGTCGTCGTTGTTCTTCTCGTTGTCGGTGTCCTTCATCTTCATCTGGATCATGTCGGCCCATTCGTTCCAATAATCATTGGCTGCGCCGCTGGATTTACTAAAAATAACTGCCATTTATCGTGGCTCCTTTCAAATCGAGTTATAAAGTTTCTGGATTTCTGCATCGGATTTGTCCGGGAACGCTTCTTTCGCAAGGTGCAACATGCTTTCGCTCATGACCTTTTGGGTTCCCGGCTGTGCCTGCCCATCGTGGGCGGCAAGGTGGTTCTTCCCTTTGGCAGCATTGATAGCTGCCTGCTTGCCTGCTGCCTGGCTGGCCTGCGTGGCTCTGCCAAAGTTCACAGCCTTATAGGCCGTCACCATGTCAAGGCCCTTTTCCTGTACAAGCTGTACGATTTTGTCAAAGCCGTCCAGTTTTTCCAGGTCGTTTACGGTTTTCAAAGCAGGTTCCAGCTTTTGCAGCTCGGCAAAATCGCGGTTAAATGCAGCTCCTGCCTGCTCATTAAGCTGTTTCTGCTCCAATTCCTGCACCCGGGCATTCAGGCGTCGCTTTTCCGGGTCGTTTGCAAGGATTTGGCGCAGCGCTTCCTGCTGTTCCCTGCTCTGGTTGGCCGTCATACGGTCGATGGCTTCCTGACGGCTCTGCTCGGCCTGGGCATCCATTGCGGCAAAGTAGTCATCCAGTGTCGCAATGTTCTTGCCTGTGGCGGGGTTTTTGTACTGTCCAAAACGCTGCGCGATCTGCCGGTCGATTCTTGCCTGTGCTTCTCGCTCGCTGCGCTTGCGGGCAATAGCCCAAACCGAATCAGGGATTTCCGGCTCTTTCGCCGGTTCTTCTGCGGCAGATTCCTGGGCAGGCTCTTGGGCTTGCTGCGTGGTTTCTTCCGCAGCGGTTTCTTCCAGGTTGGTTTCAGAGCCGGCTACGCTCTCGGTCACGCCGTTTTCAAGTTCTTCCATTGGTTCCTCCACGTACAACGCCCGTCGGCTAAAAATGGGTATAAAAAAAGCGCCTACCCCAAATGGGATAAGCGCTATTTCTATCGTAAGGGCGGATTCTATGTCCGCTTCAATTGTCCTGCACCGGGTAATTCACTCGTACAACAGGCTCATTCAGGGGCTTTTCCCCCATCACATGCCCATAATCCGGGCACTGTTTGCTGCGGCAGATAAATTTCAGCACATTCGTGCCGGAATCGGTCCTGCACTCAATTCCACAAGTCGGGCATCTCAAAAAATCCCCTCCATTACCAAAATGCTGTTCCGTACCTTGCCGCCGTAATAGCGGCAAATTCTAAAACAGGGCTGCGCGTTCAACCAAAATTCGATCATGCAGGGTGTCCCCACCTTTCCATCAGCATTTTTCGCTCTTCCGTATTGGCATTGCGGTAGTCCTCGTACATATCCGCCGTCCACGGCCGCTTTTTAATATTCACAGGATTTTTCGCCGGGCTAGTCCACCAAACGCAAAAATAGCGTAAAGCATCCGGGAAATGCGTCAATCCATGCGGATTCTTCGCATACACATCGGCATTTTTGTCATCTTTCTGTATCTTCGTCAGGCATGTCCACAACTCGCCCGGCTTATAGAACGTCAGATACCCCTTCCCTGTTTTCTCGTCCTTGCGCAGCCATTGTTTCATGGCCGCACACCCGGCGGGAAAATCGCGGGAACTTTGCACCAACGGCAGATGCGCTTCGCTGAACAACTGCGCGCGGCTCTTGCCGCTCTCCTGGCTGCGGTTCCACAAATCAGGCGGTGCAAGGTACATGTCAATTTCCTCGCCTTCGGAATCTCGCAAAATCAAATCCGCCGCTTCGCCAATGGTCTTGTTCGGCCCGCCGTCCACCCGGTACACCGTTGCATGGTTGTTCGGGTCAACGGCAATCCAGATAGCCGCCAACATATCAAGGCCGTAGTCAATCGCCACATAGCGTCTAAGCGGCCCTGTGGGCGGTGCATCGACCAAGTGGGTATCTTTATCAAGCTCACTAAAAAAGCGCCCTCCTGGGGCGGAGAGCGCTTCTTCTTCAGTTGCAGGGTACTCCTGCATCGTTTTATCTTCGCCCAGCGCAGCGACCGTCTGTGCGTACCATTTTTCGGTACGGCGCGGGTCAGTTGACCAGGGCAAAAACAGCTTGGTAAAGCCGTTGCCGGGGTTCGTGTAGATTTCCTCAAACAGCGTTCCCAGCTTGATAGTAGACAAGCCAATGACCCGCCCGCCAAACGGTCGGTTGATAACCGGGTATGCTGCCTGCCAAATCTCTTCGGCATACTGCTGGAACGCCCATTCGTCTATCACAATCAAGTCGGCAGTAAACGAACGGCCTGCAGCAGGGCTGGATGGAAACGCCTTAAACACGCTCTCCGGGCCGTCCGGCCACATCACAACCACCTGCATTGTGCTTTTGTAGAATACCGGCCCTGTCCAGCCTGCAACGCTCCCGCCCGGCGTGTCTACCTCGCGGATAAGCCCCGGCATGTACCGCAGTATCACAGCCAAGCGGCGCACGAGCTCTTTGGCCTCATCCTCTGACCGGCTCAAGCCAATCGCAGTACGGCCAGTATTCAGCGCCACAAGCCGCGCCACTTCCACAAGCGCCAGCCAGGTAAACCCAAGCTGTCGAGCCTTTAAAACGCACACCAGCCTGTTTCCCGCAAACGCAGTCAGGGCTTTTTTCTGCCCATCCCACAGCGTAAACGGCTGTATCAGTTCATCTGCGTCCTTGTCCTCAATGTGGCAATATGTTTCGCAAAAATACACCGGGTCTTTCCTGCACGCCTCGCGTTCAAGTTCCCGCATTTCTTCCAACGTCAACACATCACCCCATTTCCTCAAAAATTCCCCAAACCCGCCCTACCGGTTTATGCTGTGCCGGTCTCACCCGTTGCGGGGAGCAAATCCGCAACGCTTTTTTCATCCGCTGCATTTATCCCCGCGTGCGGATTCGCGGTTCTGCTTTGATGTAATGGGTTTCGGCGATGCGTAACTGCGTCAGTAACGGAGTCCGCACAAGCAGATGCCGGGCAGACTTTTTCAGGCTCTCGAAGTCCCGTTGCGGTCTGCCATCGCGCCGCGCTCCTGATCGGCTTGCCGCTTTGCTTACAGCGTTTAGGTTATCTATCGCGTTTTGCCTACGCCGGGCTTTCACCGGTGGGAGCGACCCAGCCTTCGCCACTGTCGGATTCGAACCGACCCCATCCACTAACGGTGCACGCCCCAGGTGCTACGTGGCTTATAAAGGCGCGGCAGTTGCGCGTGTTGCACGGTGTGCAAGTTGCGTGCATCAGAGGCTTGCCGCGATCTGTTTACTCTACAGGCTCGTATGTCTTTTCAAAGATGTCCGGCTTGCACGGATACTGTTCACCGTTCACACCAGTGATAATCCAGTCACCGGGAGCAGCATGCATAACACCTTCCAGCGTAAAAATATCAAGTTTTTCCTGCGTCTGGTACGCTTCAATTACAACTGGTTTTTTCCTAAAATACATAGGCATCACATCCTGCTTGCTTTTCGGCTCTTCCTCTTTTTTCTTGGCTTCTTCCTCTTCCTCGCGACGGTGTCTGGAAATCGTGTTCTGCATGTGGATTGCACCAACGATAGCGCCGACAGGAATATACGGCATAGGTCTCATCCTTTCTCTCCAACATAAAGGCTCATGCTTTCTGCCTCGCAAGTTTCTTTGGCAAGCCATACCAGCACAAGCCTGTTCAGAATCCGCCACATGTTACGCACTGTAGTAGGCGCATGGCGGTTGCCTAACGGGGAACACAATTGCCGCGTCCGGCCCTGCTACCTTTACCCGTATTATCGGCGTTGGTGCTGAATCGAGGACTTGAACCCCGAACCGTCTGATTACAAACCAGATACTCTACCAGTTGAGTTAATCCAGCATGGTAGGCTTCCCGCTTAGATTATCGACTTGCATCGTTTTCAGCAGGCATTTTTATTTCTGGGTGAGGTATGCCATACACGCTCACATCGTTCGGGTGCTACCCGACTCCTGGTACTGCACATAGGCCTTGCACCTTTGCCGCGCCGTTGCTTCGGAACGCAGCGCCCATACCATCTTGGCAACGTCACCCAAATGGTCAGCTATGCAGCAAATAAAAAAGCGCCCTGCCGTAGCAGAACGCTTTGTATCAATTCAATTCAATTCAATGTTCTCGATAACAGCCCTTAATTCCAGAATGTGCAGATATTGACCCATTGCGGCCTGCTGTTCTCTTAAAACGTCGTATGGGCAGTCGTGTTTCGGCTCAAAAGTATACACGTTACGTTTATGTGCTTCAATTTTTGTATTTAGTGCTTTTAGTCTCTCATAACGAATTTTTGTCTGCTCGTACTCCGCAATGAAACGCTGTTTGTAATCACCGCTTGTCATGCCCTGAATAGTGTCGCGTAACTCTTTCATAATTACTCCCACATTTTCATATAGTGGCCGCTGGGTCTTGAAGCGGACGGCCCTAGTCCCAATAGTAAGAGAGGAGGCTGACTTACTTCCGCACCGGGATACACTTTATATCATTTTTGTTTTGGGGAACCTGTCAGTTTTTTTCGGCATGTCCCTGCATGGGGGGGATGGGTAAATTTTATTTTTGTGTTCGGTGGGGGAAGGAACATATTCGTACCAGGCTGCGCTCCCTACACACCCCGCCCGCCCCTCATAGGGGGG
>ERZ1034880.469-NODE-469-length-12181-cov-4.964374_pt1 | contig 12181 bp, 8 predicted proteins | sample MGYA00520630_ERZ1034880 | MGnify/ENA primary metagenome ERZ1034880 (study PRJEB33766, sample SAMN09781725) | gut metagenome | biome: gut microbiome | host: Homo sapiens | place: Madagascar | study: EMG produced TPA metagenomics assembly of the PRJNA485056 data set...
GGTTCCGCACGGAACTGAAATCCGGTCTCCGCAAAATTCACCTTCAGTTCGAACGTCAGCCGGAAATCCGTTTTCATGAAGAGCTCGAAGCGCCCGTCAATTCCCATGCAAGATGGGAATCCGGCGAAGAAACAATGAAGAAAATTTTCCGAACCAAACCGGCATGGACCATTGTCTATGGTCCAGTTCTGCTCGCACGCAGCAAATTCATCGGCAATACGGAAGACGAGATGTCTGCTTCCGCCCTTCCCGCGGGATTTCAGGTGAAACTTTCGCCGGAACCTCACCCGAAGACCCGGTGCGCGTGGCGCGCGGAAATCAGCGCAGACGGACGCCATTTTACAACGCACGTCTGCGATTACGCCTCCGCCGGAGATGCGAAGATCGAGGACCCGAAATTCTTCTCGGTTTTCTTCTGATGAGATCTTAATTTTTCCCGATGAACTCCAGAACAAACCGCCAGTCGGCTTCGGTCACATCGTGAATCCCGGTCCGCAGGTAATATCCCACACGGTCGCCGAAAACGGGACAATCGGGTGCAGGGAATCCTGCGGAACCGATGCCGGCTGCTCCGAACAGGTTCCATACCTCTCCGACCGCACGGGCGCAGCGGTACTCGTTATACGGATCCGACCAGGTATCCTCCGTTGCGCTCGCAATCAGAAGCGGACGCGGAGCGGTCAATGCGGCAAGCCAGTTCTGGTCAAACGGCATCTCAGCCTCGCGGTCGATATACTCGTCCAGCGCAGGGACGAACCAGTGCGGAAAAGTTTTGATGATGTAGGCGAGATTCTCCGACGACGGATTCTTTTCGCGTGAAATCGAGGCGCCGCAGCAGCCGGAATCGTTGCTCACGACTCCGGCGAAACGGGGATCGTGTGCGGAAGCCCAGAGCGCAGTCTTGCCCAGACGCGAATGTCCGTGCGCCCAGATGCGCTGCGGATCAATCGCCGGTTCCGTCTGCGCGAGCTCCAGCAGAATCGAATAGCCGAACGCCCATGCGCTGATTGCAGTCAGGGAACGGTTTTCTTCCGTCAGTTCCGATGCGGGATGAAACAGACGGAAAACACTTCCGGCTCGCCCGGTGCTGCTGTCCTCGAAGAAGCTATTGCGCGGAGCGGTGACGACAGAATATCCGGCTTTGAGGAGCATCGGGAACTGCCAGCGGTGCGCCTGCTCGCCGGGCTTGAACTCGGTCGAATCGGCGGGAATGTCCGTTTCGGTGCTCGCGGCGGCATTGCCCTTGAAGTTGAGTCCGACGATTGCGGGAATGCGTCCCGTGCGGTGATTCGGCAGATACCACAGGGCCTCCGCAGTGTGTTCGACGCCGTTGTTTTCCAGATGAATCACAACTTCGCGGCGCGTGGCGAGACCGGCGAACGAATCGGGCTTTTCGTGTTTGATTTCAAAGCGGACCGCCGCCGGATGCGGCGGGATTTCGCCGAACAGTTTTTCTTCCAGAAGACGGAGAATCGCCGGGCGGCGGACGTTATACCAGTCCGCCGCGTTTTTGCATCCGGCAAGCGGAGAAGGAAGACCGGCGACGGTTTCCGGACGGTTGAGCATCATATCCATAAAAAACTCCTCAGGGTTGAACCGGACGCGGGAAACGGATGGTAAACGTCGTTCCTCCGCCGGGGGTATCGGTTACTGTGATGGAAGCGTCGTGCGCAATGACAATCGCGTGAACCATGGAGAGTCCGAGTCCATTGCCCGGACGGGTCCGGCTGGCGTCAGCACGGAAGAATCGCTCGAAAATATGCTTTTTATCCTCATCGGAAATTCCGGTTCCCGAATCGGCGATCCGGAAAACGGCGGCGTCTTTTTCATCGAACAGAGCCAGCTCCACACGCCCGTGCGCCGGCGTGAACTTCAGCGCGTTGTCCACCAGGTTGGAGACGACGCGCTGAATTTTGAGTTTGTCCGCATAAAGCATGACGTCGTTCCCGGGAAGCGCAAGCGTGAAGGTCTGTCCGTTCTCCTCCGCCTGCATGGAGTAGAGATCATACGCCTGGCGAAGCTGTTCGGAGAGCGAGAAATTCTCTTTTTTCAGATGTTCAAAGCGGTTTTCAATCCGGGTGATTTCGAGCATGGAGTTGATCATGGAGATCATGTCGGAGCAATCCTCCGCGATATTGGCGATGGCGTCGCGGTAGCTGGCGAGGTCGCGCGGACCGCTGATCGTGATTTCCGCAATCGTGCGGATGCGGGTCAGCGGCGTGCGGAGATCGTGCGCGACATTGTCCGTCACATCCCGCAGTTCGGTGAGCAGATGCTCCGTATTCGCCGTCATGGCGTTGAAGACGGAAACGAAGGAGTCGATCTCCGCGCCGTCGTGCTTGAGGGCGACGCGCTGGGAGAAGTCCCCCGCGGCAATCTTCTTTGCGGCGACGCCGATCCGGCTGATGCCTGATACGAAACGCCGCGCAATCAGCCAGCCGCAGACGATTCCGGGCAGGAGAATACAGCCCGTCACGACCCAGAACAGCAGGGCGAACTCCTCCAGATTTTCGCGGATCTGACGCGCGGTATGCCCGATCTGAACGGTTGTTCCATCGTAAAGTGACGTGGTAATGACACGGAACGTTCCATCGATAGTTTCCAGATTGGTGAACGGTGCGGGCTCCATGCGCTGAAGCGGAACGCGGAAGAATTCCATGTTTGAAGATTCCGCAATTGTTTCGCCGTTCGCCGCCGTCACCAGATAGAACAGGTTCTGACTGCCGGCGTTGAGAACATTGTCGTAAACGGTCTTCTTCAGAGCCGCAAGATTCGCTTCCTTGTTGATGCGGTGCGTATAGAGCGATGCGCCGTCATAGCGCATCAGATAAAGTTCGCCGTTCGCCGCGCCGATGAGGTTGTAGTGAATCTGTCCGAACGAGGGATTGGCGAAAGCAATAAGAGGACGGAGCGCGGGAAATTTTTCAAAGCAGGCGTTGTAATGTTCCCGCGGGACCTCTGCAAGCGGCAGTTCGCGTCCGAGCCGCTTGCCGCGTCCGCCGGCAAGGTAATCAACCCGGATCGCGCTCGAAAGCTCCTGCAGAGTCTGGTCAAGCCGTGCATCCAGATACCGCTTCTGGTAGACGAACGTCAGCAGAAAGCAGAAGAAGGAGGAGAGGATGAAGAGCACCGCGAACCAGAGGGTCACGCGGAACTTGACAGTCCCCAGAAATGTGAACTTACTCCATGACATAGCCGAAACCGCGCACCGTGTGGATGAGTTTGCGTTCAAACGGTTTGTCGATCTTTTCGCGCAGACGGCACATGCGGGTTTCGACGATGTTGGTCTGCGGGTCGAAATTGTACTCCCAGACATGTTCGATGATCATGGTTTTGGAGACGATGCGTCCGGCGTTGCGCATGAGATATTCGAGGAGCATGTACTCCTGCGGCTGAATGTCGATGCGCTGTCCCGCACGGTAAACCTTGTGCCCGAGCAGATCGATCGTAAGGTCGGCAAACGTCAGCGTGGTCGGCTCGGTCTGATTCGACGCGCGGCGCAGCAGAGCCTGGATACGGGCGAGAAGTTCTGTGAACGAAAACGGTTTGGCCAGATAATCGTCGCCGCCCGCCTGAAGCCCGCGCACCTTGTCTTCCACGGAATTCTTTGCGCTGAGCACGATAACCGGGGTTTTGATGCGCGATTCACGCAGTTTCTGAATAATCGTGAACCCGTCCATACCGGGCAGCATGATGTCGACGATTGCGATATCGAATTCTCCGGTCTGGAGTTTGAAAAGTCCTTCGACGCCGTCCGATGCAACAACCGTATTGAAACCAGCCTGCTCCAGCCCTTTGGAAACGAACGCGGCTGTCTTGGCGTCATCCTCGATGATAATGATGTTCATTGGCGGAACCCCCTGTTTTGATGAAACACTTCGGCAATATAACACCAAAACAGGGAAATGCAAAAGCTCCGGAGCTATTCTTTGATTACAATTGTGTCAGGTACGCAGATTTTCCACTTTCCGGACCGGAATTCCGCGTCAATCATCCCGCGCGGCGTGAGAAGATGCAGCGTACAATCATGATCCGGTGTCTGCGGGTTCAGACGGATCGCACGGAATCCGGGTTCCGCAATTTCAATCCCGAGCAGCCCCCGCATAAGGAATGCGCTTGCACCCGCGCTCCAGGCGTGCGTATGGGTATGCTGAGTCGAAATATCGCCGTTGCAGTAAAACAGCGTCCAGTTTTCAGGCGTGGAAGTGTATCCCCGATCCGCCCAGCGTTTGCCCCAGCGCTCCCGGACAATGCGCATTCCGAGATCAAACCGTCCGCATTTGTCCAGCGCGCGGATCACAATTCCGCTGGTGCACGACTCCGCTTCAAGAGCATTCACATCGCGCAAATCGAACACATGAAGAATCGCCTCTTCGCGCGCCTCCCCGTCCAGAAGACCGGTCATGATGGCGAGCGCGTGAGCGTATTCGCTGCAGGCTTCAGAACGGACGCCGCGGATAATGGAATCGGAAAGGCAGTGCCGCTCCGCAATCCAGAATTTCCGGAAAAACGATTCCTTGAGTTTCGCTTTTTCCGCCTGAAGCTGTTTCACGCGGAAAGAATCGCCGTACAGGCGGCAGACCTTCTCCTGATCGTCCATCATGCGGTACAGCAGCGCATTGACCGGGGCGGAAACGCCGTTGCGGGCATCTTCTGAAAAGTTGTACGCCCAGTCCAGAAAGACGGAACTCAGGTTCTCAAGCAGTCCGTCAGCATTCAGATAGCCGCGGTAGAAATCCATGTTCATGAGCATGACCGGATAGTACTGGAACAGCAGAGAATCATCTCCGGTGAACTCGTAGTACTCCCACATGGCGGAGTTGAAAAGCAGCCCGCAGTCGGTGTAGGCCTTCCAGTTCCCGACCGTGAAGTTGGAAAGCTGCGCCAGAGTCCCGGTCGGCAGGATCGAATGCGCAGTCTGATCCAGATACTTGCGGCACATCGCAGTCTCGCCGAACGTCCACATCAGACCGTCAAGGATGACGCTGCAGGAGTCATACATCCACTGTCCCTGCTCGCGGCACGGCGTATCGAAAATATTGTCCGCCGTGCAGAGGTCGATTGTATATGCACACATGTCGTAGACTTTCTGGAGCTGTGCGTCGGCCGTCGTGAACGCATGCGGATTCGGGAACGGGTAGCGTTCGCAGACCGCCCGGAGCGCGTGAATTTTCAGCGTATACGGCGGCGCTCCGTAAATGCGCAGTTTCAGATACCGGAACGACTTCCAGCAGAACGGACGGAAGGTCACCGGCGAACCGTCAAGAAAAATGCTGTCCGCATAGACGGAACCGATCGCATTGTTGAAATAACCGTCAACCAGATCTTCCGCGTAACCGATTTCAATGCGTGTTCCGGCAGCTCCCTCCAGTTCGAGTTCCGCGAAACCGCGGATGATGATTCCGAAATCAAGCAGGATCGCCGGATCGTAGACCTCGCCGCCCTGCGCGCATCCCCAGCCGGAAACCAGACAGGTTCCCTCCGGCGTGCAGAGACTTTCCACATTCTCAAAACGGCAGACTTGCGGCTTGCGTCCCTGCGCCGAAAGAGAAATGCTCATATCTTCCGGATTGCGGTGCAGAGACCGGATATGGATGCACTCTGTCAGCTCCAGAACCGATTTCGGGTAAACAGTCTCTTCGTACAGGAACGGAATGTTGCGTTCCACCAGCCGCAGCCACGGAGAAACAGCCGGGGGAATATCGCTTCCGCGCCAGTCGACGTACACTTTCGCCTTCTGCCAGCCGGAATCGTCAAAACCGCACTCCATCCATCCTTTCGGCATCCTGCGGGCGTCGAAAATCTCCTGCCACGGATTGTACAGACTCGGTCCGAAAAAATAAACGTCCTTTTTCCACGCCTCGCCGGGAATGCAGCGCCAGTCGCCGGAACTCCGTTCGAGAACACGTCCCGTTTCATCCCGGATTTCCAGCAGCAGCGCCGCCTGGAACATCTTGCCTGTGCTGTAAATCTCCACGGCGACCGCGTTGCGCCCGGGTCGCAGGAAGTGTTTCACATCGCGGACATTGTAAAATTTGTAATACGCCTGACTCTGAATCGGTCCGTATTCCACAAACATTCCGTTGATCCAGATACGGTACCACGTCGCCCCGGTCAGCGACATCTCCGCTTTTTCCGGGACTTTCTCAAGCTCGAATTCGTGCCGGAAGAGGTAATGCGCATTCCGCTCCCCCTCCTCCACCTGCGGTTTTGATTCCACCGGGATATGCGACAACGGATGCGCAATCCATTTTCCTGCCCACTCTTTCATTTTCCATCCTTTCTTTGTCCATCTCTGCCGTTTTCCGTTTTCAAACACACTGCAGACGTTTCTTTCTCTCATCCGCAGAAGTCTGCCGCAAGATAAAATACGCGGCACATGTACAATCTTCAATCCATTTTCCCCGCCCTGCAGCGCAAAAGATTGAAACAAACGAAACAAAATACGTAACAACGCTTGAAAAGCCGGAAAACCGCACTATTTTTCAGAAACGGAGGATTTCATCATGAAAACGGTAAACATTCGGGATGTGGCAAGAGAGGCGGGGACCTCGACTGCAAGCGTTTCGCGCTGGCTGAACGGACAGCCCGGCGTCTCGCGCAGAACGGGAGAACGAATCATGGAAACCGCACACCGTCTCGGATACCGCCCGGCGCTTCAACGCAAAACAGGCGTGATCGCCCTGATCCTCCCCTCTCTCCGCATACAATCGCTTGGATACTACACGCTCGAATTGCTGAATGCGTTCCGGCAAGAAGCGGCAAAACGCGGATCCGGCGTGCTCATCACCGCGCTGGAAGATGCGGGACTGCTCCGCGAAAACATGGTCTCCGGCGCAATATCGTTCGACTTTCTGCGTTCCATCGGACGGAGCTTTCCGAATCTGAAAAACATTCCGCTGGTATGCTTGAACGACCCGGGGAATCCGCTGGAAGAAGTTGGAACCGTGCTGACCGACGAACGCGCCGGCATCCGCCGGGCTCTGCAGTTTCTCAGAGAAAAAGGGCACCGCCGGATCGGTTTTCTTTCATTCCAGGACGAAAAAGCTTCCCTTGCGAACGAACGGAGAGTTCGCGCATTTACGGAAGAGAGCGGCGGGCTCGCCGGAATTGAACCGGAGCTTCCGCCCCCGACACTCCCCGTAACCGATGCCGTGTGCGCAATTCTCGCAAAACGCTGTTCCGCAATCATCGTTGCAGGGGAAGGATACGAAGGACCCGTTCTCCGCACACTCGCCATGCTCGGAAAACGGATTCCGGAAGATCTCTCCGTCATTACCAGCGAAACCCCGGAATCCTGTTTCCGCACACCGCGCCAGACAACGATCGGACAGGACTTTCCGGCAATCGCCGCGGCGGCGTTCCATCTCCTCGAAACCATGGTGAAAGGTGAAACTCATCATCCCGCTCCGGTGGAAGTTCCTCCCGTCTTTACCGTCCGCGAATCCGTTGGACCGTTCCCGCTTTCATAACCAGCTGAAAAATTTTCATATTTTTTCCATTTTACGCTTGAAAAAAATCCTTTTTGGAATACGTTACATTTTTGTAACGTTTTTTTAACCGTTCCGGAGGAAAAGATAAATATGGACAAAAACAATCTTGAAATTGCCGTCCTGAACAGCATCAGCAAAACAGTTGTTCACGAGCGCAACATCCCGAATCTGCTCAAAACCGTTCTGGATATTCTGCACCGCGAAATGGGACTCCTGCGCGGAACCTTCACTCTGATGCACGGCGACACTCTTTTCATCGAAGCCTCCAACGGACTCACCGAAGAAGAAATGCAGCGCGGAACCTACAAAGTCGGCGAAGGCGTCACCGGAAAAGTGGCGTCGACCGGACTTCCCCGCGTCATTCCCGATATTTCGAAAGACCACGAGTTCCTCGGCAAAACCAAAGCCCGCAAAAACACGAAAAACGTCGCATTCATCTGCGTTCCGGTCATCCACATGGAAAAGGTCATCGGAACGCTCTCCATCGACCACGAAGTCACGGAAGGCGTCGATCTTGACCGCGACCTGAAACTGCTCGAAACGGTCGCCAACATCACCGCGGAAGCCGTTGCCGCATGCCTCCAGGAACACGAGGAACGCGAAAAACTCCAGGCGGAAAACCTGCGTCTGCGCGAACAGCTCGGCAGCGACATGCGCCCGGTCAGCATCATCGGGACCTGCAGCGCCATGCGCGCCGTCTACGCCCAGATCGCCCAGGTCGCCCCCAGCAACGCAACCGTCCTCATCCGCGGCGCATCCGGAACAGGTAAAGAGCTCGTCGCCCGCGCAATTCAGCAGGAGAGCAAGCGGCGCGACAAACCGTTCATCTGCGTCAACTGCGCCGCCCTCCCCGACAACCTCATCGAGAGTGAACTCTTCGGACACGAAAAGGGCGCATTCACCGGAGCGATCAGCACCCGCTGCGGACGCGCCGAAGCCGCAAACGGCGGAACGCTCTTCCTTGATGAAATCGGCGACCTCAGCCAGTCGGTTCAGGTCAAACTTCTCCGCTTCATCCAGGAACGCACCTTCTCCCGCGTCGGCAGCAACGAGGAAATCAAAGTCGACGTCCGTCTCATCACCGCGACCAGCCGGAATCTCGAACAGCTCATGGAAGAGGGAAAGTTCCGCGAGGACCTCTACTACCGCCTGAACGTCTTCCCCATTCACCTTCCCTCGCTCCACAACCGCCGGAGCGACATCATGCTTCTTGCAGAACACTTCCTCGAAAAGTTCAAGAAAATTCACGGCAAAGACATCGTCCGCATCTCCACGCCCGCAATCAACATGCTCATGTCGTACCACTGGCCGGGCAACGTCCGCGAACTCGAAAACTGCATGGAACGCGCGGTTCTTCTTTCAACCGACAACGTCATTCACGGTTACAATCTTCCGCCGTCGCTCCAGACCGGCGAATCCTCCGGAACCGCGATCAACCCGGAGATGAAAGCCGACTTCAACACGCTTGTCGAATCGTTTGAGCGCGAGCTGATTGTGGACGCCCTGAAGGCGACGAACGGCAATGTTGCCGCCGCCGCGCGCAAACTCGGCATCTCCCAGCGCATCATTCACTACAAAATCAACAAAATCGGCATCACTCCGGACTGGTACAAGCAGGAAAAGTAAACCTCAGCGTTTCACCGCCGCGCCCGGAGCACAGCCGCGCAGCTTGCGGAACTCCGCGGCAAAATACTGCGGGGATGAATAGTTCATCTCCGCGGCGACCTCCTTCACCGAATACTCGCCGGAGCGCAGCAGTTCTTCCGCCGTCTCAATCCGCTTCCGCCGGATATACTCCCCGGGCGTCGTCCCGAGATGACGCGAAAAAAAGCGAATCACGGAAACCGGACTCATCCCAAGCTCTTCCGCGAGTTGCTGCAGTCCGATTTTACGCCGGATGTTCCGCGCGATGAAATCCAGCGCACGAACCAGCGCCTTCGGAGAATCTCCGCGACGCGACAAATCCGAGACGGCAAGCAAAATCTCAAGCGCGAAAGCCGAAAGCGCGGATCTTCCGCCCTCCTTCAGCAGAGCGCGCGCCTCCCCGCTCCGCCGCTCCCACTCAACAAGGTTTTCCGGATGAAAATACCGGAGCCGCCTTCCGGTTCCGAGCGATTCCAGAACAGGAACAAGCGCTGGGCCCGCAAGCCCGAAAGTCTGTTTTGCGCCCGTCCGGGAAACACATTCCAGCGTGCATTTTCCGGACGGCATCATCAGAAAAACATCCCCCGGGTGCAGCGGATGCCAGCCCGTCTCATCCAGACAGCAAAACTCGCCGTCCGTGATATATTCCACCGCCAGCTTTCCCGTATCCACGCGAGTGCATCTGAAGTTCCGGCACCAGACCGCCCGCCCGCTCTGCCAGAGATAAAACGGACTTCCCTCCATCTCCGCCGGATTCGCCTGCAGAAAGGTGTTCACCGGATAAATTCCCATTCGTTTCTGAAAATACATTGTCGGCCCTCATGCAAAAATATTGTTCACTGTTGATAATATAACATACATTTTTCAACGGTTCAAGAGTTGTTTCCTCCGTTCCGGAGGGTTATAGTAAAGAGAATTGCAAGGAGGCTGAAAATGTTGATCGGAAAAACGGAAATCCCGCCGCGCGGATGGAACAGTTTCGACTGCTACATGGGCGGCATTACAGAAGAACAGGCGCTCGCAAATCTTGAAATCTTCCTCAAAAAACTGAAACCGCACGGATACGAATATTTCTGTCTGGACGCCGGCTGGTATGCGGACGGCGACCAGAAACTGCACGAGCAGCGCATCGCCGCCGGCCAGTTCCGCACGCTGAATCTGGATGAGTTCGGACGCTACATCCCCTCGCCCGTCAACTTCCCGCACGGCCTGCGCGCCCTCGCGGACCGATGCCATGAAAACGGAATCAAATTCGGTCTTCACATGATGCGCGGACTCCCCCTCGGCGCAGTCGAACGCAACACACCGATCAAAGATACGCCGTATCATGCGCGCGACATTTACGATCCGGACGGCGCGTGCTCCTGGTGCAAATACTGGGTTGCCGCAAAAGCCGATCACCCGGGGACACTCGCTTTTTACAAAAGCGAAGTCGAATATCTCTCCGAAGAGCTGGAAGTTGACTTCATCAAGCTCGACGATGTTGTGGAACACCCGGACCATGCGGCATTGTTCGGCGAAGCCGTCGCGTCTGTCCCGCGCCCGGTTCTGCTGAGCCTTTCGCCCGGAGGAGAATGCTGTCGGGAGAACTGGGAGACGCTCGAAAAATACGGAAACATGGTGCGCATCACTTCGGATGCCTGGGATCATGACGAGACCAATCTTCAGAAACTTCAGCGCTGGTATGAGTTTCAGGATCTTTCTTCGGATTCGCTCCGGGCCGACCTTGACATGCTCCCGCTTGGCGCGCTCCAGGTGACTACGGATTTCCGTCAGAGCCGTCTGACTCCGCGCGGGAAGCGTGTAATGATGACGATCATGGCGCTGAGCGGTTCTCCGCTGATATTCGGCGGCGACCTCCCCCGGACGCCGCAGGAAGATTTTGATTTTGCCACGCATCCTGCGGTTCTTGAATGCAACGCCTGGTGTATTCCCGGTCGCCGGGTTTCATTCCAGCACCACATCGACGTCCGCAGATCACCGGACCGCCGCGACTCTTCGCACGGCTGGATCGGCGTCTTCAGCACGAGTGAGCTTCCGCGTCACATCGTTCTTTCCCCGCACCATCTCGGCTTTTCCGAACTTCCCCCTCTGCGCGAACTCTGGAGCGATTATGAGGTTGCCCCAACCGCCGGCGGCAATGCGGAATTCTACCTCCCCCCATACGACGCGGCATTTCTCAGGTATTGAGACTCCATTTTTCTCCCGGCAGACAATATTGTTCTGCCGGGGGGCTGTTACAACAGAACAGATAGCAGAAAAGATTAAACGTCGAATTTTTCTGCAATTTTCATACGTTTATTCAAGCGGTTTTTACACATCCATAATTCTATAGAACGCTGTATTTTCGGAGCCAGACGCTTCGCGACAGGATACAAAAGAGCAATGATCAGCATAAGCTTGGGTAACAAACTGTCACTGAAACACATCCACACAATCGCAATCAAAGAAAGCAGTGCACAAATCGAGCAACCCATTCTTCCGAACATCATGTTATATATTTTTGTGGAAAATTTATTATATTTAGAATTTACGGCTTCTACTTCCTTTTCGTAAAGCCATTCAGAATAGTCCCGGATCATCTCGCTTATTTTTATTGAAGGGCCAATAAGTCTTGAATGACGCTTCATCTTTTGCAGCATTTTTTCAACAAGTCTGCATGCATCACTTGTTTTTTCGCCATGACCAAGCACCAAAGAAGCGAAATCAAGAGTATTTCTAAAAAATGTATCAACAAAACTTTCACAGTTTAACTTAAACTCCTCATTCTTAGATAATTTTTCTAAAGCAGTCAACATTTTACTGCATTTACCAGAAGCAGCCCCAGCGGAATAAGCTAGAATTGCTTCTTTGATAATAGGAACCGCGCCATCAAAAGTGGACAGAATAAACGATTTTAAGCTGTCTCTCACTTTTCTACGCTCGACAATTAAATTCATCTGAGCAAAAGCAACAAATTGCACCACCGCAGAATGAAGCACTCGACGAATAATTTTTTGTTCCTCCTCCGAATACAACATTGCTTCCGGATAAAGATCCAGAAT
>ERZ1034880.487-NODE-487-length-11878-cov-4.722659_pt1 | contig 11878 bp, 8 predicted proteins | sample MGYA00520630_ERZ1034880 | MGnify/ENA primary metagenome ERZ1034880 (study PRJEB33766, sample SAMN09781725) | gut metagenome | biome: gut microbiome | host: Homo sapiens | place: Madagascar | study: EMG produced TPA metagenomics assembly of the PRJNA485056 data set...
CGTTTCGGCGTCGCATTTTCAGCTTCTGGAGGCGCTCGGGGAGGGCGTGGTTCAGAACTGCTTCTGCGTGGATGAACGGATTCAGACCGTGCGGATCCGGATAACAAAGCCGGCGGCGGCTGTCCGGGCGGAAGCAATCGAAATCGAAATCGAAAGGAGCCGGAAATGAACGCTCTGCCTGTCTGGAATGAAGATTTTACCGTGCGTCATACGGAAGTTTCCCGCGAAGGAAATCTGCGCATCGACACCTTTTTCGATTATATGCAGGAGGCTGCCGCAAATCATGCGGCGAATCTCGGATGCGGGCTCGCCGATCTCGAAAAACACGGCATGATGTGGGTGCTTTCGCGTCTGCGTCTGCGCATTTTCCGCACGCCGGGAATCGGCGAACGGATTACCGTGACCACATGGCCCTCCGGAGTGGACAAGCTCTTCGCCACACGCGAATTCATTCTGACCATTGGAGACGAACAGATTGCCGCGGGTTCCAGCTTCTGGCTCCTGCTCGACCGGGCGAGAATGCGTCCGCTCCGCGTATTGGAGTCTCTGCCGATTCCCCTGCCGGACAACAGCGGACGCGAACGGGTCTTCACCGATCTGCCGAAGCTGCCGCGCCGGGAGTGCTCGGATCCTCTGCCGCTCACGGTGACCGAATCGCAGATTGACGTGAACCGCCACATGAACAATGCCCGCTACATTGCGCGTCTGTTCGACTGGCTCAGTGTGCGTCTCGGAGCGGCTCCGGTGGTTTCGGAGATTCAGGCAAACTTCCTGATGGGAACCGCGCCGGAATCGGTTCTGACCGTTTCGGGAAGTGCGGAGAACGGCGTCTGGTACATCGAAGAGAGTGTGGATTCGGTTCCGCATTTCCAGGCGGAAGTCCGGTTATAATTTTTTTGCAATGAAAAATCCCGTCCGCCATTTCTGACGGACGGGATCAAGCGGGGTATTCTGTTTTTTCCTGCTCAGCGTTCGGGATCGAGTCCGAACTGACGGAATCCGTAGGAGTTGAATTCACCTGTGGTGTTCTTGGAGACGGCATCTTTGATGTCGGTGATGTCGCCCTGGAGTCCTGCGGGGATTGCCGTTGCGGGGGTGACGAGTTCGCATTCAGCGACGATCACAAGCTGCGAATTCTTTGTGGATTCGCCCTCGCTGGAGAAGAGCCATCCGAGAACCGGGATATCCTTCAGGAGCGGGATGCCGGTGGAGCTGCGGACAACTTCGCTCTTCTGAATTCCGCCGATGACGAACCGGTTGCCTGTGGTGTTGCCGATCATGACATCATTTTCAGAAACGCTGGTTGCGAGACGCGGGGCGCCGCTGGAAGCGTAACCGAGGAGCGAGGTCGCTGTGACGCCGACTTTCAGGGTCGTCGCCTTTTCCGTGACGGAGGGGGTGACGGTCATGTTGAAGGCGAATCCGTTTGCCGGCTTCGTGGTGATTTCCGGGCCGCGTCCGCCGTCCGCGGGGGCGTTCAGATAGAATTTGATGGAGGAATCATCTTTGATGCGGGCGGCTTCAACGGTTTTGACCGCTTCGCTGCGTCCTGCGATGGTGAATGTGGTTCCATTCACACCCTGGAGGTCATAGCAGACCGTGGAGGGAGTCTGAATCTTGACGACGGAGAAGGGGCCGTTCGCGGTGACTTTGTGTCCGCCGGCGCTGGTGATGTCGAGCGAGCCCTGATCCTTGACGTATCCCGAGCTGATTGTGGTTGCCGCGCCGGTATCTTCTTTCGCATTGACGATGAAGACGCCGGTGGAGCGGTTCATGACGGTCGCCTGGTTGTTTCTTGCGCGGACTTCACCGCTCATGGCGATTTTCGCTTTGTTCTTGGAGACGAGGAAGTCGAGGTAGCGCGTGTTCCACTTCGGGTTGAAGTTGATGAATTCGGCGAGGTTGTGTTTGCCGCCCTTGACCATGCCGCCGGCATAGGTTGCGGACCAGTTGTCGCGGTAGGTTCCGCCCATGGAGAAGAAGTTTGCTCCTTCGTTGTTCTTCCATGCCTGGAAGTCGGCGCCGATCTTGCCGTCGTTTTCCGCCATGAGTTCATAAACCGTGTAGCGGATGCGAACCTGCGGGTGCGGAACGTCGTAGAGTTTCAGCATCTCTTCGATGTTCTTCTTCGAATAGAGCGCGGTGTTGAAGAACAGCGCGTTGAGGTCTTTGTCCTCGCGGACTTTGTCTTTGCCGCCGATCAGTTCGGTGGTGTCGTCGGACATGTTGGCTCCGACTGCTTCGATCATGTTGAGGAGTTCGGAAGCCGGACGGTTTTTCGGGAAGTAGAGGAACTTCGGCTGACCGGAGGAGTTCTTGATTCCCTTTGCATCGAGTTTGGCGACGATGGAGTCAATGCCCATGCCGTCGGGACCGTCTTTGAAGCGGTACTCTTCAGCGGAGACGATCAGCAGTCCGGTGCCGTCCATGAGGACCATGGTTTCAACGCCGGTGGGGGCTTTGAGGTACTGGTCGTAGTAGGCGGACATTGCGAGCGGCGTGCTGAGTTCCGTGTGATTTGCGACTTTTGCCGTGACTCCGTTGAAGAGCCCCGGATTCGTGCGCACGGTCTGAACCATGTTGCGGAGGTAGGGGCGGATCTCGGCTGGATCGGCGTTTTTGAGAACGTAGGTCTTGGTGATGATCTTGGAGTCGGAGGTGTCGCGGACGAAGTGAACCGCATCGGTATCGGTTCCGATTCCGACCTGGAGCTGAGCCTGGACGTTGGAGGGGAAGTATGCCGGGTTCAGGTTTCCGGTAGGCAGTTCGCTTGCAGCGGCTGCGCCTGCGGCTGTGCAGACGGCGCCGAGGAGTATGCGTTTGAGTTTTCTGTTCATAAAATCAGTCCTTTCCGTGTCTTATTTTTCGTTCTGGACGAGTTCGGTGATTTCAGTGAGTTTGCCGGAGATTCTGGAGATGTCGGTGTCGGGGGTGACAAATTCAGATTCGGCGGTCAGGAAGAAGTGTGTCTTCTCGACGTTCCGTGTGGTGGTTCCGAAGATGTACTTGAGAACCGGGATTTCGCAGAGGAAGGGGACGCCGATCGTCTGTTCCACATCCATCTGGCGGGTCCAGCCGGTCAGGAAGGATTCCTGTTTCATGCGGATTGTTCCGAACCCGTTGATTGCGGTTGATTCCGAAAGCTCGCTGCCGTAGTTGTTGCGTTCGACAACCGAGGCGCTGGAGAGCGCATAGCTGAAGTCGAAGACGCCGTCTGCGGATTTGCCGTCATAGCAGATTGTGGGGGCGGAAACGGTGAGTTTCAGCGAAGCGGTCTGCGAGGCTTCCACGTAGGTCTTGTCGTTGTCCTTTTTCAGAATGTTCTGATAATCGGGCGTGAAAGTGGTGGAAGCGGCTTTGCCGTTGCGGAGTGCGAGAGTGACCGTGGAGAGCTGGCGCGCTTTGCCGTTCTGCTGGAGGACGCGGATGAAGCTCATGTCGAACGCCGGAGCGAAGAACATGGAGCCGTATCCCCAGGACATGCTGTCGGAGATGAAGGGCATGAGCTTGTTTGCGAGCTGGGCGACCTGGACGGTTTCGTTCCAGCGTCCGGAGAAGAGATCGGCGCCGAATCCGGCGAGCTGGAGGCCGGGGCCGTTCTTCCATGCGGCGTAGTCGATGCCGATGTCGGTCAGGTCGCTGTCGCGGACTTCATAGAGTTTGAAGGTGACGAGAACCTGCGGGACGGGGCGGTCGAGCCATTTGAGATATTTGAGAAGGTCTTTGCTCTTGTTTGCGGAATCCTTCCAGTAGATGAGGTTGGAGGTTGCGTCGTAGACGATACGCGAATCGAACTTTCCGGTGGAGGATTTCGGATCTTTGTAGGTTCCGTCCTGAGCGGCATAGGCTTCATCGGCGTCGCCGGAGATGCCGGCTTTGACCATCAGCTTGACCATGTCGGCGGAGGAGCGCCACTGGGGATTGTAGACATAGCGGGTGACTCCGGTTCCTTTGACAATGGAACCGTCGGCGTCTTTGGAGCCGCTCGGGCGGTCCATCTTGGCGATCATGTCATCCACATAGCGCATCATGGGGGCTGGGGTGGTGACGACGATCCACTGCTGTTTTCCGGCGGAGTAGTTGATGCGGTCGACCTTTGAGTTGTTGGAGTAGCGCTTGACTGCCCCGAGGACGAACGGCACGATGTCGTTTGCTTTGATGTGTTTGAGCGTGTAGACTTTGGAGATCATGTACTCCTGCGCGTCGTCTTCGATGAAGCGGATTTTTCTGGTTTTTTCCTTGTTGACACTGTTTGCGGGGGAGACCGGTTCCGCTGCGACGGCAGCGGTGAAGCCTCCGGCGCAGATTGCCGCAAGACCGGTCATTCTGAATGCTTTGTTCATACGAACTCCTTGGTTAAGGTTGGCAAACGGTGTTTCCCGTTGCTTTGTCAATAATTTAATCCCCGATTCTTCAGCGATTATGCGGGCCGTGTTTGATTTTCGTTAAATTGAAAAGGTGTGCCGGAAAAACGTTTTCATGAAAAAGAAAGTTGTTTTCCCGCTTTGCAATTTGGCTTTTTCGCGGTATATTGCTCTTGAATAGAGGGAGTCTTTATGCCTTATCTTTTGTTTGATGAAAATGGAACACTGAATTACATCCGTCTGACACGGGGATTTCTGCTGACGCTCGGATGCACGCCCGACTGCAACATCGTTCTGCCGCCGGGAAACTGTCCGCATTTCCGGATTGCCGACAGCGACGGGAACTGGTTTTTCGAGGATCTCACATCCGCCGCGCCGGGGGCAAGAACGCCGCTGGCAAACGGAGACCGCATCTCCCTTCATGACCTCACGATCCGTTTCCTTGATTCCGTGGAGGGGCTCGGCGCGAAGCCGTTCCCCGGCGTGCTTGCGCTTTCCGCAGGACAGAAGATCGGCAAATATACCGTTCTCAGCCAGACCGGGAAGACGGAGCACGGACGGCTCTACCGGCTTTCGGATTTCAATTCCAAACCGTTCGGCCTCAAAGTTTACAACAAAAATACGACGGAGGAGGACCGCGCTCTCTTCAAGCGGGAAACGGATGCTTTGCTCGCGTGTTCTCTGCCGGATTCGCTCGCACCTTACCACAGCTTCGGTTTCATCAATACGAACTGTTACTATGTAACGGATTACTACGAGCATCCGAATCTTGCGTTCCGCATTTCCAGCAAGGCTCCGATGCCGCAGCTCGATGCACTGAAAGTTGTCTATGACATTGCGGAAATCCTGCGCGACGCTTTCCGGGCGACCGGGACGTTTCACGGTTCGCTCATGCCCTCCAACGTGCTGTACGACTCGGAGGACCGGATGCGGCTTGCGGAATTCGGCATGTTCTACTGGAAATCGGTTGTCCTGACCGGCGGGCATCCCTGTGTTTCGCCGTGGTACATCAGCCCCGAAGCGGTTTCCGGTGACGAAATGTCGATGCAGTCGGATATGTATGCGCTCGGCGTGATGCTTTTCCAGATGCTGACCGGCGTCCTGCCGTTCCATTCGTTCGATGAGGGGGAACTGTTCCGGAAACATCTGCTTTCCCCGTTTCCGCTTCCGGCGGAGCGCAACCCGAATATTTCCGTTTCGGCGGGAACGATCCAGCTGCTGCTGCGTCTTTCCGCGAAAGATCCGGCGGGACGCTTTCCCGACTGGGATTCTCTGCTCAAAGCGCTTGACTACGCAGCATCGTCGCGTCTCGTCCGCACATCGGCGAAAGGTGCAGCCGGAGGCGTGGTCAGCACGAATATGAAATCAACCCTTCAGCTTAAATCAAAAGTTCTGTAAATACAACAAGGATCTGCAATCATGATGAAACAACTCAATGTTCCGCCCGACAATCACGTCAAAGTTCTCGATGGCCAGGGATGGGTCGGTCTGATCGACCACCTCGGCACCGAAGCGACTATCGTCAACGCCGCCCGCGTCTCCTTCGGCAAACTCAAGGATGCAATGGATGACCGCGACGTCGGTCTCCTCAACTATCTGATTGAAAACAAGCACACCAGCCCGCTGGAACATGTGGTTTTCACTTTCAGCATTCACTGTCCGCTGTTCGTGCGCGGACAATGGCACCGCCACCGCACCTGGTCGTACAATGAAATTTCCCGCCGTTACACGGAAATCGACATGGAGTTCTACACTCCGCCGAAACTGCGCCGCCAGGCGGAGAGCAACCGCCAGGCGTCGTTCGCGGATGAGTCGTTCGACGACGCCGCGCTGCGCAAACTCATTTCCGACCACAACCAGTCCTCGCTTGCGCTTTACGAAAAACTGCTCGCATCCGGCGTCTGCCGCGAACAGGCGCGCGGCGTTCTTCCGCAGAACATGATGGTGACGTTCTGGGGAACGGTGGATCTCGCAAATCTCCTGCACTTCCTGGAACTGCGTGACAGCGAACACGCCCAGTGGGAAATCCGCGAATATGCACGCGCAATCAAGAAACTCATCAAACCGATTGTTCCGCACGTCGCTGCTTATTTTGAGTCCAAAGGCGAAGACTGGAACGTTTAAACGGGGAGACTGACCGTGAAACTGGAGGAGATCGACAAGAATTTCAAGCCGATTGAAATCGACGGTATGAAATTTGAATTTTATCCCGTGAACCTCGCTCCGTTCGTCGTGGAAGGCTTCCCCTGGAAGCATCCGCAGAAGGAGTATTACCGTCTGCCTGCCGATATGACTGCGGCGGATGTCAACGAGGGCGCGCTGGAGCTCGCGAACAACACTACGGGCGGAGCAATCCGTTTCCGCACGGATTCCAAAGTCATTGCGATCCGTGCGGATCTGATTTATTCGCACGACCTTCCGCACATGCCGAAGATCGCGCAGAACGGATTCGACTGCTACCGCTTGGACGGAGTCGATCCGCATTTCGTCGGAATCTCCCGTGCTCCGGAATTGCTGAACTGTCATTTGGAAACGACCGTTGCGCGGGATCTGGACGGCGAGCTGAGTCTGTTTCAGGTCAACATGCCTCTGATCGGCGCGGCGGAGCACATTGAAATCGGAGTGCTTCCGGGTTCGCAGCTGCTTCCGCCGACTCCGCACCGGATTAAAAAACCGATCCTCTTCTACGGTTCCTCCATCACGCACGGAGCGTGCGCATCGCGTCCGGGCAACTGCTATCCGTCCGCGCTCTGCCGGGCGTTCGATGCTCCGCAGATCAATCTCGGATTCGCGGGCTGCGGACGAGGCGAACCGGCCGTCGCCCGCGCGATTGCATCGCTTGATCTTACTGCATTCGTTTTCGATTACGACCACAACGCTCCGAATGCGGAGCATCTGCGCAAGACGCACGAGCCGTTTTTCCGGATTATCCGCGATGCGCATCCGGAGCTCCCGATCCTCATGCTTTCCCGCTGCAACTTTTATCCGCGGGTGAACCATGACGATATCGAGCGCCGCGCCATCATCCGTCAGACGTATGAAAACGCTGTGCGCGCGGGAGACTGCAACGTTGCGTTCATCGACGGCGAGACGCTGTTTGCCGGTGACCGCCGCTGGGATTGCACGGTTGATCTCTGTCATCCGAACGACCTCGGTTTTTACCGTATGGCGACCGTGATCGAGCCGGTTTTGCGCAGACTTATTGAAAATTCCACCTCCAAATAAGGGAAAAATATGATTCAAGTCGAAATTCAGATTGACGGACAGTGGCTCCCCCGGAACAATTCCGCCGGATTCACCGTTGAGCTTCAGGACGGCGGCCGCATTCGGGCGGTCGTGACGAACAATTCCGGAAAGCCGGTCCGCTTCGGCGGTTTCCGTTTCACCGGATTCGAATTCCCCGCAAAGGGGAAAGACATCCGCATCTTCCGCGAAGGCTGGACCATGCCCGCCCCCGTCGGTTCCCGCAGATTCGGCGAGGCGGATTACCATGTCAGCGACGGCTACAAGCGTTTCTGCGTCTGCGACGCCCCCGCGTACGACGGCGTCACGCCGAACCGCTTCTCCGGCGAATATGTGGCGATGCTCAATGACAAAGCCACCGGAAACAACATGCTTGCCGGATTCATTTCTTCCGCCGATCAGTTCACCCGCATGGCGGTTGAGCTCGATGATGCCGGACTCAAAGAGTTTTCCGCCTATTGCTACGGTGACAACATCCTTTTCGAACCGGGCGAATCCATCCGTTCGGAAATCCTTGTGATCCGTCACGGCGCCAATGCCTGGAAGCTGCTTGAGGAGTACGCTTCCGACTGGGCGAAACAGATGAACGCCAAGAGCTGGGACCATGTCCCGACCGGCTGGTGCAGCTGGTATTACTATTTCTACAAAGTCACCGAAGCCGACATCCTGGAGAATTTGAACTACTGCATCGAGCACAAAAAAGATTTCCCGATGGAATATTTCCAGATCGACGACGGCTACCAGCCGTATCTCGGCGACTGGCTTGAACCCTCCAAAAATTTCCCGCACGGCATTCAGCCTGTGCTTGAAAAGATTGCTGCGACCGGTATCAAACCGGGACTCTGGTTCGCTCCGTTCGCAGTTGAAAAAGGTTCCAGAATTCTGGAGGAACATCCGGAATGGATGATTCACGATGCAAACGGTGAAATTCTCTATCCTGCCACCTGGCGCGACAACGTTCCGATTGCGATTCTCGACGCTACACACCCGGAAGTCTACAACCACCTCCGCGACCTCTTCCGCGCCGTCCGCAAATCCGGCTGCGTCTATGTGAAACTCGATTTCATGATGTATGAAGTCAGCGTGACCGGCGGCGTCTACCACAACCCGAAGATGACGCGCGCCCAGGCTATCCGCCGCGGCTATGAAGCGATCCGCGAAGGCATTGGCGAGGATGCGTTCATGCTCGGCTGCACCTCTCCGCTCGGTTCCTGCGCCGGCATCGTCAACGCAAACCGCATCGGCACCGACATCACGCCGTACTGGGGACGCGAGGAGGACCGCGCGAACACCGAGGCTCCGTGGGTCAGCTACGTCTGCCGCAACATCATCAACCGCCGCTACATGCACAAGCGTCTGTGGATCAACGATCCGGATGTCCATATCGCCCGCAAGGACAACAACGAGCTGACCGAAAACGAGATTCAGCTCTGGACCTCCGCTCTCTGGCTGGTCGGCGGACTCGTGCTGATTTCCGACCGTTTCAGCACGCTTGCTCCCGAACGCGCCGAACTTTCCAAGCTCCTGCTTGCGCAGACGGATACGTTTGACGCTTATCCGGTTGATCTCTTCGACCGTGAAATTCCGGCGATCTGGGCGGCAAAGCGCAACAGCGACGGCGCCCCCTGCGTCGGAGTCTTCAACTTCGAAGACGATGCACAGACGCTTGACGTCGATCTTGTCTCCATCTTCGGCAAAGGCGTTACGCTGAAGGACCACTGGACTGGACGGACCATTCTCTCCGATTCCGGCAAAGTGGAGCTTCCGAAGCACACCTGCGTCATCCTGATGAAGGCGTAATTGAAGAACAAATACACAGGACGCGGAAATACAGCTCCGCGTCCCGCTTTGTGTCCGATTACAGATCGGATGAGATGATTTTAGAATCCGATCTGTTTTTTCGTACCGGCAACTCCGGTTTTGCTTTCGCTTTCGCGGAGGAGGGCGTCGAGACGGTCGTTGTTGGAGACGTCGTTTCCGAGGTAGAAGAAGCTCTGGCGGACGGTGCGGAAGTCGCCGGGGGCAAGGTGCCGGATTGCCGCCAGTCTGCGCTCCTCCGCCGGAGTGAGCTGGGTGTGGAACATGCGTTCGAAGAAAATTTTCTTTCCTGCATCGTCCAGATAGTCGAACTCCAGTTTGAAGGTGAAGCGGCGCATGACCGCGGAATCCAGATTGACGGCAAAGTTGGTCGCTCCGATCATGATGCCGTTGAAGTTCTCCATCTGATGCAGCAGTTCATTGACCTGCGTTACCTCCCAGTTGCGGGTCGCGCGTTCGCGGTTCTGAAGCATTCCGTCGATTTCATCGAGAAAGAGAATCGCGTGCTCCTGTTCCGCTTCGGCAAATGCCTGCTTGATCGCCTGTTCAGTTCCGCCGACGTACATGTCCAGCAGGTCGCTTCCCATTTTGACGATGACTTTGGTGTTCAGCACCGCGCCGAGATACTTGACGAATTCGGTCTTTCCCGTTCCCGGAGCTCCGGAGAGCAGCAGGTTCATGCGCGGACGGTCAATCTCGTTCTGCTTGCCGTTCAGATAGTTGCGGACTGCGCCGACGATGTTTTCGAGAGGAATCTTCCCCTTGATGTTGAGTCCGGAAAGAGAGTAGTCTTTCGCCGGAAGCATCTTGTTTTTCTGCGAGGAAATCCCGAGGAGTTCGCAGTGCGGACGCATCAGCTTTTCGATGAGCCCTTCCACCTCTTCCTGGCGGGGAGTCATTTTGGAGAGGTTCTGCAGGGCGAGCGTAATGCCGCCCGCGCTGACCGGATAGAGCGAGGCCAGTTTGGTCTGCAGTTCATCGGGAATCAGCTGTTCCAGATTCATTTTGCAGATGTTGTTGTGCCAGATCATCTTGCGCTGCGCATCGGTGAGCGGTTCAAAGCGGATGGAGTACTCGAAGCGCCGGCGGCTGGATTCATCCAGGGCTTCGGCGGGCGTGTTGGAGATCCAGATGGTCGGAACCTTGCTGGAATCAAGCACCATGTTGAGGCGTCCCTTGTCTCCGACGGAAACATTCCCTCCGAAGATTGATGCGAGAATGTTTCCGCCGCCTCCGCCGCGGAGCATCTCGTCTGCTTCATCGACAATAATCAGGCTCTGTGCCGGATCCGCCATATCTGTGCAGACACCGAGGGCTCCGAAACGGAATTCCGGTTTGCTTTCAGCACCTCTGTTGATTCCGGGTTTCTGTTTGATGAGATAGCAGGTGCGGTGCAGACGCTCCGCAAGCGTTTTCGCGAAGCTCGTTTTTCCGGTTCCCGGTGCTCCGTAGAGCAGGATGTTTGCCGCTTTCGTCCCGCTGCGGGAGGTAATGATGCGCTCAAGCAGTTCTCCGTGTTTTTCGACGACAGCTCCGTAGAAATCCCAGGGGAGGGACTTTTCTGTGTTGCGTTCGAAATAGATATTCGAGAGCGGATCGGTGGAGAATCCATAGAGAAATTGTGCGAGCGGGGGATTGAAATCCAGATCATCATCAAGACATGCGTAACGGCAGAGACGGTTCTTTTCCATAAGAGCTTCCCGGACCTCCGCAATATCGCGATCAAGAGACTTTGCAATGAAGATAACTTTGTCGTTCGAATCGGTGTGGCGGTTGTGTCCATCGCAAATATGGAGAAAGTCTTTTTGAATAAAAGCCTGAATCAGCAGAATGTCGGTTTCCAGATCGCTGAGCTTCAAGGTCTTCTGAAGTTCTCTCATCTTACGGGGAAAGATTTCATCTGAATAACGTTCGGGCGGATTTGTCTGAAGCCTTTGGCTTATGATTTTTATGAGAAAATTCCGCAGGTACGGGCGGGCGAATTTCAGATTCCAGATTTCACAGAGAATATTATACGGTCCATTATACATCTCCCATTCCATGTGGTGCCCTTTGCCGCCCGGCATGCGATGCATTTTCTCATTTGAAAAGTTTTGCTTGATGAGAGAAAGCCACTGGTCATCGCTGTACAGAGAGTCAAGTATATCAAAAGTTTGATTATTGTCGATGATCCCGCTGTGGTTCCGGATGAAATTGAGGAGGAATGTTAATGCTTTGGCCTCGCACCAGCGGGTCGGTTTCTCTTTGTACTGTGCCATTTGATATCTCCGTATTTAGTGAATGCTTTGCTTTTAGCAGAAGGCATGCCAACTTTTTTGAACGGTGAGTTCCTGTGAAAATTTTGCTCACTGGTCAATTGGTGATTGCCGCTGTTCAAATTTTATGCATTTTTGAGAATAGCGGAAAGGCGGGAAAAGTAAACGGAGGAAAAGAAAAAAAATACAAAAAAAGAA
>ERZ1034880.490-NODE-490-length-11786-cov-5.228795_pt1 | contig 11786 bp, 13 predicted proteins | sample MGYA00520630_ERZ1034880 | MGnify/ENA primary metagenome ERZ1034880 (study PRJEB33766, sample SAMN09781725) | gut metagenome | biome: gut microbiome | host: Homo sapiens | place: Madagascar | study: EMG produced TPA metagenomics assembly of the PRJNA485056 data set...
AGTCTCGTCTATCATCCAGTAACCTGCTGTAAGCATTGCCCGTTCCCAATATTCCTTCATCTTGCCGCGCATATACTCAATGGCTCTGTGGATATTGTCTCCGAGAGTCGATTTCGACATCCGTAGGCCAAGAGCCCTGAGTTTCCTCGCTATCTGCCCGAACGGAGTATTATACCAGAACTTCTCCATCAATATGTAGCTAAGGGTATCTGTACCGAAGCAGCAACCTGCTATCGGGCGGTCTACCGTTATTGTATCCAGTGTCCTGATGTCTTCCTCATTGCCGAAGCGTACCGTGGCCGTCTCGTAGATGTGTTCTTCTACCTTCGCCGGGGTGAACAAGATAACCTTCACGAAGTTCTTGTCTATCTTTCCATTCCTTGTCACATAATATGCTCCTTCCGGCAGTTTATAGTAGTCCTCAAGCCTGTGATATGTCGGACTGTCCGTATATGCAGCCGCTTTCGAGTAATCGATGCGCTCAACTTTCACCTCACTTCCGGGATGGGTCCTGAGCAACCTCTTCTGGATGGCACTCACAGTGTCTCCGGAAGATGGATTATTCCGCGGAACCTCAGTATCGGCTCCACTGTCAGACCCCGCAGTGCCATCGAAGGTGTCCTTGCCGCTGTTACGATCATCGTCATCACGACGCTTGCCAAGACGACTTGATTTCTCCGACTTGCGGCCGTAGAGTTTACCGGCGTTTACCTTACCGCTGAGCGCAAGGGCGGAGATTTGAGCGGTAAGCTCCGATATCGTTTTGCGTAAGTCTGACAACTGGCCTTCATAAGATGCGCGAGTCTTTTCCCGAGCCGCCCTCATATCCTCTATCATCCCCGTATAGAACTCCTCAACCATTCTCCGGTCACGACCGTCAGATTCGGCAAGCCTTCACTCCAAGGCGGCCACCGCATCGATCAGCTTTGCATTCTGATCCTTCAGTTCAGCAATGGTCATATACGCCAGTTTGAGTTGTTCTTCGGCTCTCATATTCTTCGTTTTCCTGCATATAAAGGTACGAAAAATAATTGATACCACAAAGGATTATTTCAATTTATTTTATTGGTAATCAAAGATTTAACAACCTATTAACCCATGTATTTTACCACCGCAGAAGTGCTTGCCGCGCACTCTGTCAGCATAACAAAGTCCGACCAGCAAATTTTACCTCCGACACGTTCAGGGTCCGTCAGCGGCCTTAAAAAACGGCCTTCGTCCAACCGGATCGTCGTTAGTTCATAGCGATTGTATTCGCGTATGAGAACCTTCTTCACTCTGGGGTTGCGCCCGCTAAACACATATACGCTCTTGGGCTTCCAGGGATTGTGACCTAAGTCTTCGCTGATGATTCCGCAAAGGCCGTCGATACCTTTCCGCATATCTACCTTGCCCGTGTACAGGTACAGCCCATATTCGCTCGTTATCGATATCATTGTCAGTTCAGAATCTTGCGGATTGCACTTATGACCTCCTCCACATCACCGCCCTTGCGACTCATAACCTGACCATTGTTGAACCGGATGCGGATCTCACAAACCCTCATCGGCTCATCGCGTTGCACCGATGATTGAGGCACATCCGGATTTACCTCTATGAAAACGGGATGCTTGTCCGCGATGATCTTCGCATCCATCTCGCTCTGACCTTCTCTCGCCAGCCTGCAGAACTTCCAGTAGTCGTACCCCTCGTCCTCGCAAAACTTTTTCATTGAACGGCCCCGGCCGTATATGTGATACTGACGCAGCGCCGCCGCATAGTCAACTACGCCCGACCGGGCGGACTCCTGTGCTGTTTGATTCTTTGTTTCCATTTGCCTTGAAATTTGATTTCGGCAAAGGTGAATCCTATTTTTCAAAAGGCAAGGCGGAGAAGTGAACGCTTACATAATATAGTGAACATTGGCAACACCTATATTATTCCTATTCGTACACTTCGTCCATCCTCACCTGATATTCTTACTTCCATTCGAAATGGAAACCAGATTTCTTTTCTACTCTGGCCGCGTTTTTCCCCTTATTTACAGAGGGCAGACGGATTCCCATGCCGTATGTCTGACAGCCTTGCAAATTCGCCTTTAACTATGATTCTATGCTCGTTAACGCCTAACATAAACTAATGTCATTTTACATAAACAGTAACATTCTTTAATAGTGTATTTATCTTCAATATTTCTCTTCCAAGGCCTGTAACCTTTTGACCATACGAGTGAGGCTGTCCGAGTTTGGCATTGCTGCGTCGATGCTCCAAGCATTCTTTATGAATGGAACAACGGCAGGATTATACTCTTTCCCTTTCGTCGCTGTCCCTTGGGCTTCGATTTGTCGCTTTAACTCATCCTTTGAGGATTTGCTGATAAGGATGTGCGTGAGCATCCACGAAGACTTGTAGGGGAACTCCATCTCTGTTAAGGGCTTACGACCTCCCATTTTTTGAGGAACCGCATTAGGAATTTCAGAAATTGGGATGCCGAAATATTCGGCAAAACCTTCTCTGTCTGCCATAAGCCAAGCCTCCGCTTCATCAACAGCAATGTTGAGGATGAAATCCTCATTTTGTTCTTGATTCGCCAAAAGGCTATTTTTCAACATCGGAGGACATTGGGTGACATCCAGATCTGTGAGAAGTATGACTGGTTTAGAACTTGACAATCTGTTCAGTTCTGAAATTTTATGTTTAATCTGACCTCCTCTTGCCGGCATTTCCTTAAAAACCTTGAATCTCGGAGAGCAATAAGTCAAGATCCTCTCTATTATGGTTTTGGTCACAGGATCTTCTCCCGATATATATACAAGGATATCTTCCATACATTCGTATATTATAGCTTGATGTCGGACAATCCCTTAACCAGACTTGGTTTTGTATATGGTATTACTGAATCCGCTATAGTAAATCCAGCCTTGAGTTCTTCACTAACTTCTTTGATTGATGCGGCATTGATTACTTCAGTGCCTTCTTGCGATGGTTTCAGCAACACTACTTCTTCTCCAGAGATCCCTTCATCAGACAACATTTCATAACTGTGTGTTGTTATGAATACTTGTCTGGTTTCTTTCTTACTTCTTTGCAACTTCGCTATGAAGGAGGGAAGTTGGGCAACGATCGCTGAATGAAGGTTGGTTTCTGGCTCTTCAAGAAGGACAACTCCTTTGTTGTCCAAAAGAGCGAAAAGAAAACCTATCAAGCGTAAAGTACCATCCGAGAACTGATTCTCCTGTTGCTTGCTCCCTTTTGCACGCCAATGTTCGTATCTGGCTTCCAGATGAGGTGTTCCCATTTGGTCAAAAACCAAATTCAACTCATCTAATTGAGGTACCGCTTTTTTTAATACCTCATTAACTCGCTTGAAGTACGCTGCGCAAGTCGTCTTGTTCATTTGCGCAAGGCGTTGCAAGAAATTTCGCCCATAGTAATCTTCTTTGTCGGCGGACAATTGAAGTGATGCCTGCTCTCGCACCAACTGAGGGATAACGTTAAGATATTCAATGTTTGAGAAAAAGTTCCTCAATTCACGGAACTTTTGATTGGAGGTCACCTGTTCCAAATGAGTGTATTTCAGGGTGTCGGAGTCTTCCCCTACGCTGTCCGGGGTTCGTTGAAGCAAGATTACATCCCCTTTTTTGACTTCCTCGACCAAGATCGACACCTCTTTTTTCATAATACCGCCGCCAATACTTTTGAATGCCAAACGATATGTCCAAACATCTCCGTTAATCTCATTCTTGATCGTCACAGCGATTTCAACATCTGTTCTTGTTCTTGCCGCAAGACAACGCAACTTCGTCATACCACCGCGAGAAGCAACGGCTGTCTGTAGACCACCTCCGCTTCTTGCAATGTCATACAAGAACCGAATGGCATCCAAAAAGTTTGATTTTCCGGAAGCGTTCGAACCAACAATAAATGTCCTTTCCGAGACATTCACGTCGCATTTGTGAAAATTCTTCCAATTATATAATTTAATGTTAGTAAGTAGCATATTTTTTTGTATGTGAGCAAATATACTATAAATTGTCGATTATGTCAAAGTAAAGGATCATAGAAGATTCTTCAGATAGTCAACACACTCTTGCTTGATTTCGTGAAGTTTATTATTCACGGTCGTATAGTCTATTGACTGAAGTAACAAAATTTTCTTGCAAATGAAGTCTTCGTGGCCAAAGATTAGTCGGTCAGTAAGCCCGAAGGTGCCGAGCAGGGAGGTGAACCTTTCGAGGCCGCGGTCTTTGTTTGCAATGGCGATGAACGGCTTGTGGTATATGATCGAGAAGACGCAGCCGTGGAACGAGTCAGTCACGACAAATTCGGCATTGGCGAAGGATGACAGCCATTCCTCAATAGAGGGCAGTTCTGTAACATCATCTTGACTGGAGGCAATAAGTCTAATTTTTTTTCTTTCAAGATGTAGAGCAACTGATGTCTCTAGAATAATAGCATCTTTATCGTCCGTATCATCCAGAATATAACTTACTAATCCACCATTATTTGTTCTTTCAACAGGGAATCTGTACTGCTCCGCTGATAGAAGGAGTGTAGGGTCCAGCGATAGTTTTGCATCAATCCCGAAGCAGTTTTTCATTATTTCCACTCCAGATTGCTCCCGAACGGAGATCGCCAAGAACCGTCTTGCCAGACGCACGCAATTCTCCAAATGTTCTCGGGAAATCGGTGTATCCGCAGTTCCGAACGAGGCTGCGTATGTGATTTTAAGCCTTTTGTCGTCTTCCGGTAAAAAGCCGAGGAAGAAATCCTCGATGCAAGGACTGTAAATTTCTCGCCACACTTGGTCGCTGCCAACCAAAATGCATTCAAACCCCATTGACTCGACATATTCCTTTAATTCATTTGAACTCCGTAGTGGCCTTGACAAATGAATATACTCTTGAATGAACCGTTGTATTTCTGAATATCTCCTCCTCTCCGATTCTGATTTCTTATGAATATTATAATTCTCCGCCCAAGGATTCGTTAAGGCGATGTCTTTTCGCCCCATTAAACATCTTCTAACAAGGCATTTTGCTAGACTTGCAAATCGCATCATCATTTCTTTGAATCCGGGTTTTGCATATCTGCGATTGAGTACGGTTACACTATGCCCCATTCCTTCAAGTACAGTTTGCAAAGCATAGCACTGAAGTATTCCTCCGTAATTAGTGTGAAGCGGTTGAGTAAGGATCGCTATTTTCATACAAATAATCTGCTTATTTTACGGACGATTCTACTCGTAATCGAGGTACTGGAACACAATCTGAGGGCTGATCTTAAACCCAAATGCTTGCGAACGGTGAAGAACAATCTCCGGTATGCCGGTATGCTTACGGATGTTGCAATGCTTGGGTTGTACTTAATGGCATCATTTAGTTGCATTTCGGTCAGATCGCCGCCAAGTTCTCTTAGTAAATCGTTCGCTTGCTTGTTGTTGGCGATTACAAGACTTAAACCTTTATCGTCATCAAGGTCTGGCCTGATCTTATCTATACCCCAGAAATCGCCTAATGTGATGTCACTGCCGGATCTTCCTTGCCGAAAATGGCAATCGTAGCAAGAAGGACGTAGATATAAGTTGCTGAGGAAGCCTTGCATATACTCATTGCTATGATAGACTTGGCTCATTTCTGCGTTCTCTGATTTGACTGTTACGCTATAATGTTTCCAGCCTTTACTCTTGTCGCGAAAGTTAATCTTGCTTATTGGGGGCCGAGAAGCTGATTTAAGATATTCCCTGAATATTCCTGGACTTGGTACCCCGTGGCACACGCAATCTACAGCCAGCAGATTCCCATAATCCTTTCTCAGAAAACTTTTCAATCCAGCTATCTGGCAGGGCGTTCCAGAGAACAATACATTTCTTCCTGCTTTCAAGAAACGTTCTGCTTCTGCAAAGGATGTCCCGATTCGGCTCTGAACATATTTAGAGCCTCTGAATTTCACTATACCATCAATTGTTCCCGTGTAACTATGCACAACTTCCCAATTCTCGTTGAATGCCGCTCCGAACACCACACCGCCACGCTTGATGACATATTCAGCAAGAAGAGAGAATATTCCGCCGCTGCTGCTCTGTGATCGGACATATTCATCGGGATTGGTTGCGGCGTATGTGGCAAATGGCTTTAAAGGCTCGTTTGTGCGATGCATCGGGCAGACTTTATCGCATATTCCGCATTTTGCACATAGGTCATTGTCAACAGATGGGTATAGAAAGCCTTCTATGTCCTCCGTTAGTTTGATGCAGTGCTTTGGACACGCTTGAACGCAAGCTGAGCAGCCGCAACAGTCCTTTTTGTCGTTGATGGTGATCATTTCCGGAATCGGTTGATGACTTCAGTTACCTTACCGCCGATGACTTCGCGTTCGTGTCTTGTCAGGCCAATATAATATGCGAAAACGGCCACTGTCGCGGCACTGAGGCAGCAGACAAGAACCGCATACAGTACCGATTGTGGCAGTAGTGCCTTAAACAAGATTGATATGCCTATGGCTGGGATGGCGACTGCCGCACACTTTGCTATGACGTTGACCACATAATCTGGAATGGTGATCTTAATCAATGGCTTGACTATGTAAAGCCGTACAATAAACGCAATGATGCAGACGCATAAATGCACGATGAACACTGAATATGGATTTCCGCCAAGCTTCAGAACTATGTAGGAGATCGGTACGATAGCGAGCAAAATGCCGCCGACTACAGACTGATAGACCTTGACCTTTCCGGTGGCCGCCGCAGAAACCATCAAAGGATTGGCTACGGAGTCAATGATCGCAATGCAGAGCATCAACCTTAGAAATAGGGCAGAATATTCAGGGACCTCCTTCAACCACACGTTTAGAATCACATCCGCTTCCAGAATCACCGGCAGAGACAGGCATAGCAACAGAAAGAATGTGAATTTGGAACTTCTGAATATTAGTCTATGCATATTCTCCAGATCATTTTGTGAATATGTTTTGGTGATCTGCGGGTTAAGGGCGGTCTGAAAACTGCCTGCGAACTGCATTATCGCACCTTGCACCTGCACAGCCACTCCTCTGGCAGCGTTTACAACGGGGCCGAAGAACATATTCAGTAGAATGTTTATTCCTTGGGTGAATAGGATGTAGGCGACATTTCCCCACATATTCCATCCTGCAAATGATCCCATTTCTTTGAGCAGCCGCATATCCCATAGTCGCCTGAAGTGAGTTTCGTCAAAATGTCTTTTACAGTAGATGACGTAGGTTGATGTCATCAGGATTTGGACAGAAAGCATCAATGTTGAATAGGCAATCAGCTTGTCGAAGGTGATCATATACAGCGTGTAAGCTACCGCAAGTTTTAAGATGACATCCAGAATAGAGATGTAGGCGAATGCGCTCATCTTTTCGTGTGAGACTATCGCCGCGTTGAACGGGTAGCTTAGGATCGACACCACAGTGGAGAGTATCGCGAATTGGTAGCAGTACATCGCCGCAATCTCCCTCCCATCAGGTATGACTATCTTGTTTTTCAGGAACCATAACCCGATTGTCTCCGCAAGCATCACGACAACTGCCGCTATTATAACGTGAATATAAAAGCTCGTCATAAACGTCAGCTTGAGGCGCTCGGTGTCGCCTCGTCCCAGTTCGAATGTGAGGTAACGCTGCGTTGAGGTGGTCATCGCCGCGTTAAGGAATCCGAACATCGCCACGACCCCGCCGACCACATTGTTGATTCCATAGTCAACAACCCCGAGGCTTGCGAGTATCACCCGACTCGTGAACAACCCCACACCCATCGAGAACAACATCCTGACATAAAGCAGGGTGGTGTTCTTCGCTATTCGTTTGTTGTCAACGGTGTTCTCAGGCTGTGTTTGCATCTGTAATTGTCTTGTGTTCGTGCACTCAATACTATTATTTGAAATGCATTGAAAAATACTTCTGCATCAAAATTTATCAGATAAGAGAATAAGTTTGAGCTTAGTTTTCTATTTATTTCACAGTCACAACTGGCCGCAAAATAATTACAAGTTTTGATCTAATAGTCGGATTATATGCTTTGCTATTGCTTTACAGTATCTGCTTTGTGTTGTCCGTTGTTTGAAATGACATTGCAAAATTGAGCAGCCATTTGATTCTGAGTGATAATATTGCGGTAAGATTCAAAATCCCAAAACAGATATGCATCCCATACTCCTATATCTATTTCACGTTTGAGTTCTTCCATTTTCGATGAAATAGGATTTCCTACTTCATCAAAATAATATTCTTGACAAGTTCGAATACTAAATACTTGTAGAACATTTAGCTCTCCTGGTGTGAATAATTTTAAACCGATATCCGGGTGGGTGATTACTTTATCTTGATGATTGCACTTACTCATAGAAAAATCTATGTCAACATATTTCTTTGCTATACTTCGTACAGCAAAAAGCCGGGAGTTTGTAGATAAATATGCATCTATGTCAGCAAAAAACATTGAGTCACAATTTCCTTTTTTTACTTGCTCGATCATTAGTTTGATTTCATTTTTGTGAATCACGTCAGACTCGAATTTAATATCTTGAATATTGAAGGGTTCGTTAATGGGAATTCTCACGGGAATTCCTAGTTTGCTGATTGCTACCAGTACAGCACGTTTTTCTACAACACTAAGTTTGTTGTTGAATTCAGATGTGGCACTGTGAAATGTTTGATCATCCTTTGCATAATCGATGAATATGTTAAGAGCTTTTATTGCGACATCTCTAACACTTTTCAATTTTGCTCGTTGGATCCAAGATAAAAATATCGAACCAAATAATGTTCCAATGAGAGCTGCACCGATATTGATCAGTATAGTTGCCATAAGTAAGTTATTTTATGATTATCTTGATTTTGATGCCTATAATCTTTCGATAAGGAGTATAGCGCAGTTAGAATTCGCATTAATGTCTTGATATGTAAATCATTTTTATGAAAGAAATAACAACATTGCTGTTTCCATCTGCTCTTTTTCCTTTGAATGTCGAGCGATTTAAACCCTATTATGCACTTACTTAACGTCCATAATTCCCTATTCTGCAAGATAAGAGATTATCTGATTCTCAAGTTCGGGCAAGTCGTGTGTGACGACATCCCAGATAATAGTATTATCGACTTGATAATATTCGTGAACGATGTAGTTCCTCATACCTGTCACCATCTTCCACGGTGTTTGAGGGTGGTTGATTTTGAATTCATCTGTCAATAGGTTGGAGGCTTCACCGATGATCTCAATGTTCTTGACGACTGCATAGTACATCATATCATCATCGACAAAATCGGTGAAAGACTTTCCCTCAGAATACCGCTTGATCCTTCTTATTGCTTCAAGAATATGCTGAAGGCGTATTTGATCTTTAGCAGGCTCTCTCATAAATCAGGATTTTGTCTCGGTTAGCGGTTTCTTTAGCGAAGGGAAGGAGGGTGCCATCGGACACAAGATCTACTTTTCGCCCGATGAGTTCCTCAATGTCTCTCCACATCCCAAAATATTTCAGACCTATGGGGTGGCTTTTATCAAGAAGAACAATGATGTCCACATCGCTGTCCGGTCTTTCCTCGCCTCTTGAAAACGAGCCGAACAGCCAAGCTTTCAACACCGGTTGGGTGCTGAAATACTGGTTCAGTGTTTTTATCATTGACTGTCTGTCCATTGGAATTCTCATTGATTGCTAAATTGTTGTATGTTGGTGAACCTTAGATATACATTCTTTGTATAGGATTGTTTTTCTTCCATATGAAGAATGCTCTTTATTTTTGCCGTCTTCTTGGTACGGACATAAATTTCTGAACGTCTGGATTTTCGTAATTCTTTAAGCCTGAATCTCCAGTAAAGATTTCTACATCCTTCCCCATTTTAAGAAACTCATTTGCAACGTCGGCTATAGATGCGTCGCCCAAAGACCGACTTTCTACGATTGAAGACTTTCTCCATTTCGAGAGGAGATAGCGTAAGTTTTCTCCTTGCAGAAGCTCTGCTTGTCTTGAGAAGGCTATCCACGGTGTCTCTTCATCAATGGTCTTCTCTACTAAATCGGCGAAGGCATTCACTAATTTGTACTTGTTATCACCGGAGGTATGTGCGATATGATTCCCGGTTTCAATGATTGTGGCTAAAGGAAGAACAAAACGCGTGTTGTGTTGCCCTTCTTCTGCTATTTTCTGTGATACGCGATCATAATTCCACTTATCTCCGTCCTTTCCGCACTCTTCCATTTGTGGAACTTTAAGGTACACACAGAGTATGCTCGTGTCTATTATCAAGATTTTATCATCTGTTTTCATAGCTTGTCTTTGGTCATTAGTTCTCCAATTGTGTAGTTAGCCATTAACTTTGTTACATTGTTAATGTCCTCAACCGGTTCAATGGTGCTGGTTCCGTCAGAAGGTGTACGAGATACGTAACTGATAAACGGGAGCATTTCTACACCAAGAGAATCAATTAAAGCCGGGTTGTGGGTCGTACAGATGACATCAATCCCTTTGCTCGAACCTAATTCCCTTAATGCTTTAACGAGCTCTCCGGCTCTTGATGGATGCAAGCCATTGTCTATTTCTTCGATGACAAGTAGGCTGTCAGGCTTTCCTGTAAGTAATGACGCTACAATTGCCACAAAACGTAATGTCCCATCAGACATACTTCTGGCATCTATTATTTCCTTGTTGCCGTTGCTCCAACATTCTTCGCAATATAACATAGCATCGTTACCGAACCGTCCAACTGTTTCAGCCCAAACTTTGTTGATGTCCTTCTCCGGTAATGGTCGGACATAATCGGAGAGTTTCTGCTCAACGTCATTCTTGCGTTCGGGATCCATTCCGGCAAGGACACCCGCGACATTGCCTCCGTCTTCGTTGAGGGTATCAGATAGTTGACAATAATTGCGCATATGATTTGGGATCGGGTTGAATACGAAGATATTCTTTAAATCAGATGCGATTGCCCTGCAGGCTTCTTTAACCCCCTTAATGATTGGCAGTACTTCATATTGAGATAGCACGGTACAACGTCTGGCTAAATCTAATCTTTTTTGCCGACCTTTTCTGGCTGCATAAAAACGTGTGACGATGATGGAAGACAAGTCATCAGATTGCCCATCTGTGCAGAATAGAAGTTTATTCGCAGCTTTCTTGTTCTTGAGCTCAAGTTTTTCATAGACAAGCTCAATCGTTTTCTGATTGGTCGCACCGCATTTTATCTCATATTCGTAGTCGGCTCCATTTAATTCATCAACTACTATTAAAGAAAACTCTTGTTTACCTTTTCTGATAGCCCATTCGATGCCACCACGTATATGTTCTTTAAGAACATTTTCTATAGGGATACCTAATGATACGTAGTGCAGAAAAGACAGGGCGTCAAGTATGTTTGACTTTCCGCTGGCATTTGTGCCGATCACAAATGTTAGCGGATCAATATAAAGTGTCGTATCACCGAAACTTTTCCAGTTAATCAAACGTAATTCTTTAATCATATAATCTTGTCCCTTTTACACTTTTGACCAATTAGTTCAAGCCTCCTTCCAGTCGGCTACTGATTGAAACCACTGAATACACTCACCTGCGAGAACTTTGTCACACCCGTCAGCAGCACGAAGCGCAAATCTTGGTCGGCGGCCTTGAAAGCGGAATAGAACCCTTTTAGAATATTACGGTTATATTCCTCTATAAGAATATTTTCGCCGTTGCCATCTTTTGTGGTGTAGCCGGTGTCGAGCACGTCAAGCAGCGGTTTGTCATATTCATCAATCAGCACCACGCAGCCTTTGCCTGTTTGCTTATGTACATACGACATTAGC
>ERZ1034880.491-NODE-491-length-11780-cov-6.950533_pt1 | contig 11780 bp, 17 predicted proteins | sample MGYA00520630_ERZ1034880 | MGnify/ENA primary metagenome ERZ1034880 (study PRJEB33766, sample SAMN09781725) | gut metagenome | biome: gut microbiome | host: Homo sapiens | place: Madagascar | study: EMG produced TPA metagenomics assembly of the PRJNA485056 data set...
CTGCATGGAGCCTTGTGCAGACTGTATGGGCATGGGCAAGCGCGTTCTTTCAGGCCATCTTCCAGGCCATCATCGTTATTTTTACGCCGTTTGCACCGATTATCAGCGGATTCTTTCAGGGCGCATGGATCATCATTCAAAGCATCTGGAATGTTGCAGTAAGCTTTTTCCAGACTGTGTTTAATTTGATTACCGGCGTGTTCTCTACGATTGACGCGGTATTGTCCGGCGACTTTCAGGGCGCGTGGGAGTCGATTCAGGGCATCTTTGAGGGTGTGTTTGACTTTTTCTCTACGGTCGGGCAAAACGTTGTAGAGGGCATCAAGGGCGGCATTGCGGCTGTTTGGGGTGGCCTTGTCAGCTTTGTGCAGGGCTTGTGGGATGGCATCAAGAGCATTTTTGTCATCAATGCAGGCGACGTGAAAAACAACACGGGGGCTGACGGCAGCCACGCAGGCGGCATGGATTATGTGCCGTATAACAACTACGTTGCAAACCTGCATCGCGGCGAGATGGTGCTGACTGCTGATGAAGCGGACAGTTACAGACGCGGTAAGGGCAGCAGCAACGGCTTTAATCTGACACAAAATATTTACGCCGCAAAGCAAACGCCGGTTGAACTGGCAGCAAGCACAGCGGCGTATTTCCAGCGGGCGAGGTGGGCGATATGAGTTTTTTAAGCAAGACTTTTAAATACGTCAACTCGCTGGGGCAGTCTATCGTGTTTGACTATGAGCATGGTTATCTTATCAGCAAGCCGGATGGCATTGATACAATTTCGGTCACTGCCAACACGGCGCAGGGCATCGGGCAGGTAGGCGCTACTGTACAATCTAAGGCCATCCAGACGCGGCCTATTACCATCAACGGCAGAGTTATCGGATACAATGCGCAAGCGCTGAAAGATGCGCTTATGACCGTCGTGCGCCCTGACCTGACCGGCGTGCTGTATGCCGGGGACTGGCACATTGACGTTATTGTGACGGCATCGCCTACCATTGGCGCAGCAAAACGCGGTGCGCCGTTTCAGATTGGCTTGCTTGCCCCCTACCCCTACTGGATGAGCGCAGACAGCAAAAAGCAGCAATTGCGCGGTGTCCAGAAAGGCTTTAAGTTCCCCTGGAACATGAGCCGTACGTATTACTTTGGCAAAATTATGCTGCTGCAATACATCACGCTGCAAAATTTCGGCCAGTTTGATGTGCCTTTTACGCTAGAAATCAACTGTGTGGGCGAAACTGCCAAAAATGTTGGCGTTGAAAACATGTTGACGGGCGAAGTTTTGCGCCTGGAAAAAACGTTGGTGGAAGATGAACGGGTTGTCATCCAGACGACGCATGGCAGAACGTATGTGACAAGTTCAAAAGACGGCGACTGCCGGGGCGCTCTTACTTTGGAAAGCACGTTGTACCGTATTCACACGGGAGATAACGCTTGGAAACCTACAGCAGATAGCGGGCTGGAGAACGTTGAAATGGCGGTAACATTTGCAGAGGAAAGCGCGGGTGTGACGGTAGTATGAAGCTTGAACTTTTCACCCCGGATTTAAGCAACCGTCACGAAATCACGCACGCAATCAGCAGTGAGTTCAGCGACTACTATAACGATGCGGGAAAATGCACAGTGGTTTTGCCGATGGATGACTACAATATCGGCATTGCGGCGGTAAACTCCATCCTGTACATCGTAGACAGGAAACTTGCCTATGAAGTACAGGAAGTACAGCACGACTGCGATAACAACGAAATTACGTTGAACGGTTACAGCCTGAACAAACGGCTCGACCGGCGGGTTGTGGCAGAAAAAGCAACTATTTCCAATGTGGAAACAGATGCCTACAGCATTGTCACGGCCAATCTGCGCGGGTTACCAATCCGTCTGGCGGCGAGTAAGGGATTGACGGAAACGGTGGAATCCACAGAGATTTATGGTGATGAGCTGCTAAGCGCGCTTAAACCCGTGCTGACAGACGCAGAGCTTGGCAACAGAGCCGTTTTAGACTACAAGGCGAAAACTATCACATGGGAGATTTACAAGGGCGTAGACCGCACAGCAGGGCTGGATGCGGTGATGTTTGTGCAGGAACGCGGAACAGCGCCGGGGCTTGTAGTAGACCGGGATGTAACCGAGTTTAAAAATGTCTGCTACTGCGAGGCGCAGTATAAAAACGCAAAAGATAAATTTGTGGTACAGGCGGGTACAGCTGGCGGCGAAGAACGCCGGGAGATGTTTGCCACATTTAGCGGTGACGCGCAGCAGGACAGCGAAAGCAACGCCGATTTTGAAAAGCGCGTAAAGCAGTACGCGGCTTTGCAGCTAGGTAGCCATTTAGACAGAACCGGGTTTGACATTGATGCGGATGCAGACGAAATCGGCACAGCGTACAATGTTGGCGATTTGGTGTGGTGCGTTTCTTTGCGGCTTGGCGTGAAATTTAAGGCGCGAATCACAGCAGCAAAGTTTTCGCAAGACGTAAATGGGCAGAGCGCCAAGCTGGTTATTGGTGACCCAATTTTAACAGTATTGAGGTGAGACAGTGGCGACGATTAAGAACTTCCCGAACAATGTAGATGAATACATCGGTGCAGAAAACGTAATGAAATGGCTGCACGGGCGTACAAGCGGCGTGTTTGGGGCAGATAGGAACCTAAGCGTTACGAGCAACGGCAATATGACGGTGAATGTTTCGGACGGCGTTGGCTGGCTGGCAAACGCCGATGCGGACGGCACGGTGTTCTGGAACGACACAAAAGAGCAGACCGGCAGCGAATTAAAGTTGACGGTGCCGCTGGCCAATGCGGTTTATCCGCGCATTGATCGTGTTGTCGTTACCTGGGCAACGGTAGATTACTCGGTAAAGCCCAGAATCGAGATTTTAAGCGGAACGGCAGCAAGCAATCCTACCGCGCCTGCATTGACAAACAATACGTTGAAGCGCCAGATTTCGCTCGCACAGATTTATGTTGGTGCGGCGGTGAGCAAAATTACGGCTGCAAATGTCACGGACGAACGCCTTGACAGCACGGTATGCGGGCTTGTTACGGATTGGGTGAGTGTAGATACTACCACCATGCAGCAGCAGTTTAAAGAGTTTCTGCAGCAGGTCAAAGAGGAACTGAACGACATCAACGCCGGAACTGCTGCCATGCTGCGCAGCACATACGACCCGCAGAACCGTAGAAAGGACATTTTTAAGGAGATCGACAAGGTCTCCAACATCTACTACGCCAGGCTGACACTGGGCGGGTGGACGGCTTGCAGCAGCGCCGACCAGGCAAAAAACCTACTGTACCAGCAGACGGCTACGCTGACCTGCGCGAACAGCCATGCGCCGGTGGTGACGGCTGCCAGCGAGTTTTTGTCCGGCATTGGCTACGACAAGACCGGGGTGCCCGCTACCGATGATGTGCTGAATGAAGTGCAGGACATCATCAACGACGGCGTGACGGTCACGGCGTACAATTCGGTGCTGGTTAAGGTAAAGAAAAAGCCCACCGCCGAAATCCGGGCGCGGTGGGTCATTCAAAGTTGATGGAGGTTTAGCATGAAACATTGTAAGAAATCTGCGGCATATGCTGCGCGGGGGTACTGCTGATGGGAGTAGCACCGAGGATTCCGGGAAGTAGCAAAACCAACTTAGCATATATGGGCGCCCTCACGCAAAACGGAAATACGGGTGATATGAACAAAAGCATCACCTGCAAAGGACACTCAACTTACCTTGTTATGGCAGGCCTTACTGATGGAAGCCATGAAAAAGCCACTGTAACTTCAACCAGTGGAACAGTTGGGCGGGCCATGCAGGATCAAACTACCGTATATAGTTCATATCTGAACAAGAATATTCAAGCCAAACCAAGTGCCGTTGCGTGGGAAATTAAAGATTGCACAAAGGGTGATACAACGATTACGATTCAGTGCCCAGGTTACTATTGGCTTGCCTTTTTTGTGTATGGCGTTTAATGCGGAGGTACCCCATGAAAATCTACGACGAAATCACCAACGAGGAACTGACCTCTCCCGACCTGTCCGCGGGTTATCTCTACACCGCCAGGCGGGTTGCCGAGCATGTGCCGGAGAGCCGGGAAGTGATGCAGGGCACTGTCACCGAGGACGACCCCAAAGGCCTTGAGCACATCATCTCCGGCTACGATGTGTATGAGGACTGCCAGCTGTACCACCGCTACACCGTGGCCGAACTGGCCGAGCGGCAGCAGGCGGAGATCGAGGCGAGCAGCATTGTGCTGGACGATGCGACCAAACTCTCCCTGATGTTGGCCGAGATCCCCACCGAGGCAAAGCCCACCATGCCCCCGAAACTGGGCTACAAGTGGGTGCCGACCTACAGCGGCACGGCGGGTTTTGCGTGGGAACTGCAAGAAGACCCCAACGCCTACGGCACCCACGACCGCCCGCTGTACTGGGTGGACGGCATGACCGTCTGCACCGGGTACTACTACACCGACGGCGACAAGCTGTACGTTGCCCTGCAGGACGGCGCGGCCCCGGCGCTTGATGACACAGAATGGTTTGAGGTGATGTAATGGCATTGCATGAAGTACAGCTGAAAGGATACAGTGTTAGACCCGGCAACTTATCGCTTGGCACTTTTGACAGTTACGGTATCGAGCAGCTGCATGTTACGGCAGATGACAGTTGGGATGGGCTGGACATTCTGGCTGTATTCCACGCGCCGAACGCGGATGCGAAAAAGGTTGTTGTCGGGGCAGACGGCATGCTTAACGTACCGCCGGAAGCTACGGCGAAGCAGGCAGGCAACGGCAGAATTGTTTTTGTCGGGCTTGCGGAAAACGTGCAGCGCATCACTGTGGACATGGGATACAACATCAAGACGCACTCTGACATCGAGGGAGACAACCCAGGTGTGCCGACGCCGGATGTTGTGCAGCAGATTTTGCAGGCTGCACTTAACGCAGAGCAGAACAGCACGGAAGCAAAGAGTGTTGCAGAGGGTCTGCGGAATGATGCGGCTAGCGGCAAATTTGACGGTAAAGATGGAGCCAAAGGCGACAAGGGCGAGACTGGTACAACGCCGCAGCTGAAAATTGGCGAGGATAATCTGTGGCAAGTTTCGTATGACAACGGTGCAACTTGGGTATCCCTTGGTGTGAAAGCCACCGGCGAGGCGGGCAAAGACGGCGTTGACGGCGTAACACCTCACATTGGCGAAAACGGCAACTGGTGGGTTGGAGATACTGACACTGGCGTATCTGCTAAAGGTGACAGGGGTGATACTGGTGCCAAAGGTGCTGACGGTGTAAGCCCGACCGCCTCTGTTACTCAGACAGATGATGGGGCAAAATTTACTGTTACAGATGCCAGCGGCACAACGACTACTATGATAAGAAACGGAACTGATGGTAGAGATGGCGCACCTGGTGCACCTGGCAAAGATGCCGTTGTGGATGCAACACTAACACAGGATGGGCAGGCAGCGGATGCAAAGGTCACCGGTAAAAAGATTGGTGAGCTAAAAGAAGATGCCACTGCGCTGCAGAAGCGCCAGAATGTGCTTGTGGGCAGCGAGACAGGCAACCCAGTAAGCTGTGACGATGCCTTTGCGGCACCGTTGTGTGGGCTGAATGTGTACGGAAAAAGCACGCAGGATGGAACGCCGACGCTGGATGCACCTGTGCCGATTGTGAGTGCTGGGGATGGCGGGAGCGTGGCGGTGACCTTGAGCGACGGAAACAGCAAAACACAAACAATTACTCTGCAAACACCTACTGGACTGCCTGGCATCCCTGTGACCTCTGGCGGCAACTACACTGACCAAAACGGCCAGCAATGGGTATGCGACGAGGTGGACTTGGGGAGAGGGGTGAAGGTGCAGAGGATGAACGTTGTAGACTTGTCAACTTGTACAATTACGGGTATCACTAAGCTTGTGGCAACAAAACGACTTGCGATTCTGTTACCACTCAAAGCTGGAGATTATACAGTAAAAGCCCTATGCAATAGATTGCCATATTTAGTTTCGTTCACTAGCGATACCATTCACTTTTATGTAGACACAAGAAATGCGCAGGTTTTCATTCCCATTGACGCTAAAAACCCGGAGGAAGGAGAATACATTTTATTTTACGTTCTCGCCACCCCAATCGAAACCCCGCTCACTTCTGCTGAAATTGCCGCTTACAAAGTCCTCACCGCTTATGCGCCCGACACCGTGGTGCAAGCAAGCGACGGTGCGGGCATCAGGCTGAACTACCAGCGGGACGTAAATCTTGTCGTAAAAAATCTTGAGGATGCCATTGCATCCATGACTACCACTTAAAGGAGATATACATTATGGCTATCAAAAGTAAAGCACGGCACGACCTGACCTTGCGCAGTATCAAGCGCGAAATTGCAGCAGGCAGAGATGTGGCCTATTGGCTGGACAAGGCGTACAGTCATCTGGACAGTGGATTGCTGACTGAAGAGGACATTGCCGAGGTGGAAGCCCTGGCACAGGCGTATTACGACGCTCTGGATGCAGAGGACAGCAAAACGGACGAGCCTGCCAAAGATACTGATACAGTCAGCTAAATGGGGCTTTAGCCGACTAACAAACAGAAAGGACAACAAATCATGAGACTTTCAAACGGTGAAGTCCTGCTGCACTACCCGCTTGACCTGCACGTTTTAACGCAGGGGTGGTACTACAACGACGGCAGCTTGCATCAGGCCACCGACTGGCGCACGCAAAACGGCACGGATTACAAGCGTCCGGTCTACGCGGCAGAGGACGGCACAGTGGATCAGGTGCAGGACTGGGACGGACACACGCGGACGGGTATGCAGAGCTATGGTAACATGGTGCGCATCAAGCACGCCAACTACAAAAACAAGACCTTGCAGACGCGGTACGCCCACCTATCCAGCTATTGCGTCAAGGTCGGGCAGAAGGTCAAAGAGGGCGAACTTATCGGTTATTCTGGCGTGACCGGAAATGTGTTTGGAGCGCATTTGCACTTTGAAGTTATTCTGAACGGCAGCCGCACCAACCCGCTGGTGTGGCTGGACAGCGACTTTACCACGGCAAGCGGGCAGGTGTTTACTTACCGCGCCGGAGAACACGCCGTAGAAAAAACCGCAGATGCTGCACAGCCCAGCGGTGAGGAAGTGTTGATTGATGTATCTCACCATCAGGGCACTATCGACTGGGCAAAGGTCCCATACCGCGCCATTGTTCGCATCGGGTATCGCGGCTACGGCACCGGAAAGCTGATGAAGGATGAGCAGTTCGACGCCAACCTTGTAGGGGCAAAAGCAAGCGGGAAGCTGTTAGGCTTTTACTTCTTCTCACAGGCAATCACGGTGGAAGAAGCCCGCGAGGAGGCAGACTTTTGTGCAAGCCTTGCACCGGCTGGATACCCGCTGTTTTTTGACAGCGAATGGGGGCACACGACCGAAACCGGCGTACACGATGGCCGCGCCGACAACCTGACGAAAGACCAGCGAACGGCAATCGCAATGGTGTTTTGTGAGAGAGCCAAGACGCACGGATTCACGGCAGGCATTTACACATTCACGGCCTTTGCAAGCGCGAATATCGACTACGCCTACCTGTGTGAAGATTACATCGGTTGGCTGGCCGACACGCGCACCAACTACGACAAGACGCTGCCGCGATACATCCACCAGTACGGGCAGGGCAGCGTTGCAGGCATCACCGGCGTGGTTGACCTTAACCATCTAATCAAGGCCCTGCCCGCATCGGACAAGCCTGCAAGCAAGCTGCAAGTGATTACCATCGGGCCGGTAAATCAGGGAGATGCAGACGCAATCTACTTGCTGTGCAAGGAACGCGGCCTGACGGATGCGGGGCTGTATAAATCTGAATGGGCTTGACGCTCGGAGAGGGACGTTAATGGATGCGATTATTGTCGCGATAATCACAAGCGGGCTGGGGTTGGTGGGGGTTATCATCACAAACCTGTTCAGCGCCCGCCGAACCGAGCAAAAAATCGCCACTGCACAGGCGGTGACGGATACAAAGCTCGAAGAATTGACCCGCGAGGTGCGGCAGCACAATAACTTTGCGCAGCGCGTGCCGGTGCTGGAAGAGCAGATCAAGGTGGCTAACCACCGCATATCAGATTTAGAGCGCGACACGCGCAAGGAGGCTTAATATGAACATCGACTACATGAACTACATTAAACCGGAGCTGCTGGTACTGATTCCGGCGCTGATTTTCGTCGGGTACTGCCTGAAAACCAGCACGGCGGTGGCGGACAAGCTCATCCCGGCGGTGCTGGCCGCGGTGGGCATTGTGCTGGCCGCGCTGTACGTTTTGGCTACGTCGCCCATCGGCGGCGGGCAGGACGCGGCCATGGCAGTTTTCACCGCTATCATTCAAGGCGTTCTGTGCGCGGCTGGGGCGGTCTACGCCAACCAGTGCGTAAAGCAGAGCAAGAAGAGCGAGTAAGCCTATGGGGACAAAATTTGATTTCTGTATGAGCCGCGCGGAATACGACGATTTGTGCTTTTATCTCACGGACGATGAGCGTAAAGTTTTAAATTGCCGCCGCAGAGGGCGCAGAAACGCCGAAATCGCGGCTGAAATGCATTGCAGTGAGCGCACTGTCAAACGGTACGCCAAATCCGTACACGATAAAATGCACCGATAATAGCAAAAGCCCGGCAGGTTGTGAGCCTGCCGGGCTTTCTTTTTTAGCTGTTTCCGCGCAGTTCCGAAACGTCCACATCCAAAGCGGCGGCAAGTGCAAGGGCGTTATCCAAAGTGATGTTTCCAATTTTCGCTTCGCCGATTTCGATGCGGCGTATCTGCCGCACGTTCACGCCGCTAAGCGCGGCGAGCTTGGCTTGCGTCATCCCCTTGGCGGTGCGGATGGCAAGCAGGGGGCAGATCTCTGCGTTGCGGGCTTGCAGAACTTCCCTTGCCGCTTCGGGCGGGGTGTTGGCGATGGCTTGCAGCTCCCGGATGGCTTGGTCGTGGTCGGCTTTGAGTTCCGCCCTTGTGAGAGCTGTGTAACACGCCATGGTGATGGCGTGGCAGGTTTCAGGGTTAGCGTCGCCAAAGCGAGCGGCGACAGCGTCGCAAGCCTCCGGCTTGCCGTTCATCGCTTGGCTGGCGAGGTAGTACCAGTCCTTGCGCTGATCGTTGGAAAGCCCTGCGAGCTTGGGAATGATTTCGTTCTTGTTCATGGTGTTACACCTTTCAGACGTTTCGGTTGGTTGGCTTCAGTTGGAAAATTGATCGACGAGGGACTGCATCGTGTCGGCGTCCCATCCGTCATCAATGGCGAGCTGTACAAGCTCGATAATGGCGTCGGCGTAGTGCTGGGGCGCGTCCTTGCGGATGTCATCGGCGCGGCAGTGGAAAGCCCAAGAAACGTCGATACCGCCGCAGTTGTTATCGCAGGATTCCTGCCAGCCGTTTCCGTTGGTGGTGTAAAACGGATGGTCGAGGTCTGCCCAGTCGGAAGATTTTTTGGCAAAGTCGAGGCAGTCAAGCAGGAAGTTAGTGTACGTCATAAGGCATTGTCCTTTCTTTCGATGTGATGGGGCGGGTGTGGGTGGTATCGGATCAGTTACGCCAGCGGCGCCCGGAGAATCTCTGCCAGTGCGATTGCCTCGGCGGTTTTGTCTGCCAGCTGCTGGACGGTTACGCGGTGGCGGGTGCGCAGCACCGTGAAGGCTTCCACATAGCTGTTGGAGTCTGTGTGTTCGTAGGCGTTGAACTTGCCGGTGCGCTCGTCGTAGGTGATCTGCATGATGTTGTTACCGCGCAGACCCACGGTGCATTTGGCGGCGGCTTTCAGGCTTTCAATGTCCATCGGGATGTTGTGAGTGTTGATCATGGTGGTTGCTCCTTTCAGGTTTGCGGCTAATATCGTCCTTTATTGTCTTTATTATAGGCTATTTTTAGCCTGTTGTAAATAGGCAAATTGCACAAACTTAGACTAGAAAAACTGTATATAATTGATATATAAAGCATTACTACAAAAACACGTCCCACGTTTGGCACTTCCGTGTCCTACGTTGGGACGTGTTTTTTTGTACAATTAAGGAAAAAGGAGCGGTGCAAATGGCATACAGGCAAATCAACCTAAACCCAGAGCAAAAGCGCGTTGGCGATTGCACTGTCAGAGCCATTGCAGCCGCCACGCATCAAGAGTGGGCAGCTGTATATGCGGCACTTGTGTTGGCTGGATTTGAACTGCACGACATGCCGTCTGCTAACTATGTCTGGGGCCGCTATCTGCGGCGGTGTGGGTGGAGCCGTTCGGCAATTCCGAACAACTGCCCGGATTGCTACACAGTGGCGCAGTTTGCAGAAGACCACCCGGATGGCACGTACATTTTGGCAATGGCTACGCATGTTGTGTGCGTGCAGAATGGGGATTGGCTGGATACATGGGACAGCGGAGATGAAGTGCCGCTGTACTACTGGCAGAAAGGATGATTGACTATGGCGTTTGGCGTACCGTATCAGCCCGGATTTGCGCCGGGATATTACCCGATGGGGCAGCCTACTGCAATGCCTGACCAGCTTGCACAGCTTCGACAGGCGGCGTATCCGCAGCAGCAGACTTCACAGCAGACGGCGCCTATTATTTGGGTGCAGGGAGAAGAAGCGGCAAAAAGTTACCTTTGTGCGCCAGGAAATAGCGTCCTTTTGATGGATAGCGAGAAAAGTTCGTTCTATATCAAAACAGTGGACGCAAGCGGGATGCCGCAGCCGTTGCGCATCTTCGATTATGCAGAGCGTACAGCGGCACAGAAACAGCCCACACAGGCCGCGCAAGCGCAAGCCGGAGAGTTTGTCACCCGTGCAGAGTTTGACGCGCTGGCAGCACGCTTTGACGCGCTGGCGGCAGATAAACCACTGACAAAGAAAAAGGAGAGCGAAAATGCCAAATCCACTGTTTAATGCTTTAGGCGGTAACAAATTGCCTGCACCTATGGGTCAGTTTCAACAGATGATGCAGCAGTTTCAGCAGTTCCGGGCAAATTTTCAAGGCGACCCCAAAAAAGAAGTGGAAAAGCTGCTGCAATCCGGGCAGATGAGCCAAGCGCAGCTGAACCAGCTGCAAGCGATGGCGCAGCAGTTTAGGTCGTTGATGTGACAGGTTTAATCCGTGCGCACGGTTAGACAATAAAATTTATTTGAAGGGAGTAACAATATGAGCTTATCTTCGGACGGCACTGTTATGACAATGCCGGTACAGCCCGCCAATAATTACAATGGCGGCATGGGCATGTGGGGGCAGGACTGGATTTGGATTATCGTCCTGTTTCTGTTTGGCTGGGGCCGCAACGGTTGGGGTGGCAACAACGGCAATGGTGCTGGCGTTATGGATGGCTATATTCTCACCAGTGATTTTGCCAACGTTGAGCGCAAGATTGACAACGTAAACAACGGTTTGTGTGACGGCTTCTATGCTCAGGCACAGCTTGTCAACGGCGTGCAGAACGCTATGCAGCAGGGCTTTATGTCGGCTGAAATCAGCCGCGCAAACCAGCAGGCGGCATTTATGCAGCAGCTGAATACCATGCAGATGCAGCAGGCGAATTGCTGCTGCGAGACCCGCGAAGCGATTCAGGGCGTAAACTACAACCTTGCTACGCAGGCTTGCGACACGCGCCAGACTATCCAGAACGGCACGCGAGACATTATCGAGAACCAGAACGCCAATGCGCGTGCGGTACTTGATGCGCTTACTGCACAGCGGATTGAAGCAAAGGATGCCAAAATTGCCGAGCAGAACCAGCAGATTTTTGCCGCACAGCTTGCCGCAAGTCAGGC
>ERZ1034880.505-NODE-505-length-11594-cov-5.051998_pt1 | contig 11594 bp, 9 predicted proteins | sample MGYA00520630_ERZ1034880 | MGnify/ENA primary metagenome ERZ1034880 (study PRJEB33766, sample SAMN09781725) | gut metagenome | biome: gut microbiome | host: Homo sapiens | place: Madagascar | study: EMG produced TPA metagenomics assembly of the PRJNA485056 data set...
GTGGCCGTTTTCCGGAAACGGAACGATCGTGCCGGATGAAGTCGCGGGAAATTCACCGCTCTGGACTGAAAATGTAATTGTAAACGGCCAGTCTCTGGAACTTGGCGTTTCGATGAACCAGAATCCGCTTGATCTCTGTTTTCAGAATCTGCGGAAAATGCATCCGGATGCGGTTTTCGCGGCGAACAAAGAGTCGTTGCTTGCGGAAATCAAACTCAAAAACGGTCTCCGCCGCAGAATGCTTCTGCTTTCGGTTCATGGAATTTATCCGGTGCTCTCGTTCTCCATGGATATTCCCGCATCGGATTTGAAACCGAAGGACTGGCCTTCTGAATTCCCTCTGCCGCCGGGAGCAAAACCGCAGATGACCATGCGGTTCCCGAAGCGCGACGCGGTGTACGGGGCGTTTTCATCAGAGTTCGATGTTCCGCAGACGCTTACTTCACTCGGCGCGTCGCTGACGGCGATGGGATGGAAGAGCGTTTCCGGTGAACATTTCGATCCATCATCCGGAAACGGCGAAATCTTCATGAAAGAAAATCCGTCGTCTCTGATGGTCATCGGATTAACTCCGCAGAAGAACGGCGGATGCTTCGGGACGCTCTATCAGCGGCGGAACAAATAATCCGTCATCAGTTCCGTCACTTCTCCGTCAATCCGTCACTTGAATTCGATTCAGCATTCTTGCACACGCGCAGGCGGCGCCGAATCCGTTGTCGATATTGACGACGGTTACGCCGGAGGCGCAGCTGTTGATCATGGCGAGCAGGGCGGTTACTCCGCCGAACGACGCCCCGTAGCCGACGCTGGTCGGGACTGCGATGACGGGCGCGGCGACGAGTCCGGCAATGACGCTCGGGAGCGCACCTTCCATTCCGGCAACGGCAATGACGGCGTCCGCTTTCCGGATTTCCTCAATGCGGTTCAGCAGACGGTGGATGCCCGCAACGCCGACGTCGGGAATGAGGCGGGCGGAGATTCCGCAGATTGCGAGCGTATCGCAGGCCTCCTCCGCAACGGGCAGGTCGGAGGTTCCGGCGCAGACAACGGCGACGGTTCCCGGACGTTTTTGAACATAGTCGCGCATCAGTGCTGTTTTTGCATTTTCATGAATTTCCGCTTCGGGGATTTCCCGGCGGATGACGGGGATCGCTTCAGGCTTCAGCCGGGTTGCCAGCACGGGCTTCCCCGCTTTGTGAAGCTGTTTCATGATGTCGGCAATCTGTTCCGGCGTTTTTCCCGCACCGAAAATGAATTCGGGGAAGCCGCAGCGTTTTTCGCGGTCAAAGTCAAGTTTTGCAAAAGGCTCGGTCATTTGTCCGCCTCCTGTTTTGAAATCAGTTTTTCAAAAAGCGCCAGATATTTCTGCGCGATGCGTTCCCAGGACTGCGTTTTCAGAATTTCGAGAGCGTGTCCGGCGTATTCACGGCGTTTCTCATCGGTCAGCTGCGGGTAAAGGTCGGCAATTTCCTCCGGCGAGGCGGGGTTGACGAGCCGTCCGTTCCAGCCGTCGCGCAGAACTTCCGCAATGCCGGGAATGCGGGTCGCAATGACCGGACAGCCGGCGGCGAGACTTTCGAGGATGGTGAGCGGCATTCCTTCCAGAACTGAAGGCTGGAGGAAGAAGCGGCAGCGGGTGAGCAGAAAATTGCGGTCGTTCTTGTCAACTTTTCCGATCAGATGAATCTTGTCGGAAAGTCCGAGTCCGGTGATCTGCTGTTTCAGCGCTTCTTCCTCCTGTCCGCTTCCAGCCATGATGAGCGGCGGTGCGTTGAAGTTGCGCTGCTTCATCAGAGCATAGGCGTCGACAAGATAGTTGAGTCCCTTGTTCCGGTGCAGGCGGCAGACTGTGAGGTCGAATCCGCGGTCAAGCCCCAGTTCCTGCAGTTTCTGCTGAAGAGCGGCGGATGGAACGGGATTCCCGATTCCGTCACAGCCGTTTTCAATATAGAGCGCCTTCGGGGAAGGGAGGAGGCTGTCGATGGTTTCGCAGATGCCGCTTCCGACTCCGGTCACCGCGCCGGCGTGCCGCATAGCCCAGATCATGCGGCGGGAGATGAGCCAGTGTCTGCGGTAGCGGGAACCGTCGTGAACGTCTCCGACGTGCGAGGTGAGAACCGCCGGGATTCCGTATTTCTGTGAAAATTTTACTGCAAGCCAGCCGGTCGGGTAGATCTGGTGCGCATGAATGATGTCGAATTTGTATTGCTTGTGCAGACGGAGCAGTTCGCGTTTCGGCGAGCCGAGGAACCAGACTTCGGAGCGGCTCCGCTTGTAGTAATACACGGGATAATCGAACTTCGGCGCTTCCTTCATCCCGCGCGGAGTTTTCGCGAGAACCACGACGTTGTGTCCGAGCCGGATAAAGGTTTTTGCGAGTGTGTCTACCACATTTTCGAGTCCGCCCGTTTTAGGCAGGAAAGTTGAGGTGAACAGACAGATATTCATGTTTCCTCACACCTGGATTTTGTTGATGTAAGGGAGCATGTAATCATGGTCGATGAGAATATGCTGTTCCGATTCGGGCGGGAGAAGCGGGAGGAGCTTTTCCGAAATGTTGTTGTAGATGTCTTCCGTGAGGTTGTAGAGCTTCGGTTTGAACTCGTCGTCGAGGACGGAGAAAAGGGGCTGGCCTTTGTCGTCTTTGCCGCAGAAGAGAATTCCTTTGCACTCCTGATGATCGCGCTTGAGCATGGCGGCGAAAACCATTTTGAGCACAAACATCACCCGGTCGTCGTATCCGGCGTCGAAGATGCGGATTGCTTCGAGGAGTGCTGTATAGCCGATGACCACACGGTGCGGAAATTCGTTGGAAAGGTTCATATCCGCCATGATCTTGCGGACATTTTCATTCTGTTCGTTGATTTTTCCCCAGCCCTCTTTCTGCTGGCAGCACTGAATGAGAAGCGGGGTTGTATCGGACATGTCATGATAGAGAAGGTCGTAGCGCACGACGGTTTCCGATCCGCACTTTGTGCATTTCATTTTAAAGAGAGAGCCGTCGAGCACTTTCCCTTTAAGCTCCGGGTCGAGCGATACGTTGACGGAATCGTAGAAGCGGAACTGGTTTTCCGCGCCGCATTTCGGGCATTTCAGTATTTCTTCGCGAACAAGTGACATGATTTCCTCCTCATTACTGCGGATTACAATAGCATAAAAAGAGTTTTTATCAAGAAAAATACGGAAAAATGCATAAAAGCCTTTTTTTTGATTTGCAGAACGGAAAAGGTTATGCTATATTCAGTCCTGAAAGTATAAAAAAGAACATTCGGACTAACTTTTTGAGGTGAATCATGGCAGAGATCAAGCCGGACGGAACCGGACATAAGACAATCAAACTGACCCCGGTCGGGACGGGAACTCCCGAAAACGAGGGCGTTGGAACCAGCACGGTTAAAGTCAGCCGCGCCGCACTGAAACCGCAGGCTCCTGCGGAAGACCTCGAAAAAACTCAGGCAATTCCGCTCAAAAAACTGAAGCCGCTTGCCGCAAAACCGGTCGATTCCCCGTTCGGCAAAAAGCTGACGCTCGGCGGAACAACCCAGGTGCTTTCCCCGAAAAAAGTGGAAACTTCAACAAAGGGCATTCCCCTTTCCGGCATTTCCAGCGTCCCGAAAGCGGCTGTTGATGACGGCGATCTGACCGCAACGGTCCGTCTGAACCGTCCGGCTCCGAAAACAATGTCCACGCAGTCGACCCCGATTTCGACCAAATCCGTTCCGCTCACCGTTGGAGCGCGTTCTTCCGTTGCGTCGCCGCTCGGCGCGCAGCCGCCGGTTGCGGATGCCGCCCCGTCCCTGAAGGGGGCGGCCGCTCCCAAAGTCGGCACCGCGACAACGGGCATCAAGATCGGTACTGCGACGACCAGCATTCACCTCGGCGCAAAACCCGCCCAGAAGATCGGGCACGGCGCAGGTGTTTCCACTTCGACAACGGGCATCAAGATCGGCACTGCGACGACCAGCATCCGTCTCGGCACAAAGCCGACTGCCGGCGCAGCTACGGTCAAGCTCGTTCCGCCGCAGCCCGCGGAAGAAGATGCGCTGGAATCCGCTCAGACCGTCAAGATCGGCGGAGTCGCAATGCCCGGCGCCGGCACGGTTAAACTGAAATCCCCGGTCGTCCCCGCCGCACCCGCAGAAGCGCCCGAAGTCGACAAGGTCGATGAACTTGTTCCCGCTCCCGCCGTGGAAGAGCCCGCGGTCGAAGAGGAACCGGCCGCTGTACTCTCCACCGATGAGGAGCCAGTTGCGGAAGAATCTGCAGAGGAGTCCTCCGAAGAGATCGCGGAAGATGCAGACGAAAAGAGCGATTTCAAACTTCCGGATTATGATGTTGCCGGAACTCCCGCGCCGAAAGCGCACTGGCTGTTCACCGTGACCTCCTGCGTTGCGCTGATCTGCCTGATCGTCTGGGTTCTGCTTGCCGCGGTTCAGTTCCTGAATCATTGGCAGGGCATGGATATTCAGCTTCCGGGACTCACCTTCCTCTCCGCAGGAAAGTAAGTCCGTTCTCCCGGAGGAAAAAGAATGGGTTTCCTGACAATCCTGATAACAATGATTGTTGTGCTCTCCTTTTTCCGTTTTCTGGGAAAAATGCTTGCAATGCGGAGTTCGCCGTCTGACGGCGGCTCCGCAGAACAGAAATCTTTCACGTTCTCCGCTTCCGGTTCTTATGTCTCTCCGGGTGTGTGGATGGGGATTGCCGAGAATACCGATCTTGAATATATCCGACCGGAGAACGGCAGCCGCTTTCCAAGCCTGCGCGGCGTCATCAATGACCGTCTGGTGAATGTGTATATTCCGGAGGGAGAGGACTGGGAACGCAGCACGGTCGCTTCGGTTCTCTTCCGCTCGCCGGGAAAAGCCGGATTGCGGATTCTGCTGGATGATGAACCTGTCCTGCACGCTATTTTCGCCGGACAGCGCGTCTATAAGCTGTTCGGAATTGATAATCCCCGTCTGCAATGCGCTGCCTCCAGCGAAAAAGCTTTGATCGAAGCTTTGACGCCGGTCAGAATGAACATCCTGAAGAACGCGCTTGGATTTTTCCGTTATCTGGACGTTACCGATCAGTATGTGGTGATCCGCGTTCCCGGAATCTGCAATGATGAGGACTCTCTGGTTCATCTGATCAGTTTTACAATTTCCTTTGCCGAGAACTGGGAGAAGAGTTCTGTTGCATCCCCTGCCGGTCCGATACACGTTGAGCATGCAGAACCGGTTCCTGAACTCAAAACACCGAAGATCGTTCCTCCGTCTTCCGAACCTGTTCCGGAACCGGAAGTAGAGCCTGAACCCAAATCTGTTGAGGCAGAAAAAGAGGAAATCCCCGTTGCATCCGAACCGTCTCCCGAACCGGAATCCGCACCGGAGCCGGAAGCAGTTCCCGAACCCGCACCTGCGGCAGTTCCGCTGGATCAGACTGCGTTCACCTCTCAGCTCTTCGGTTCTTCGTTCCCCGGTGAGAAGGAGCGGAAGATTTTTGCCGATGCAAAGGGAACGCGCGTGGAGTGGAGCGGCGTTCTGCGTTCCGCGAATTCCTTCGGTTCCGACTTCGCCTTGGGCAAAGGTCCCGCAGTCAAAGCGACTTTTGAGATTGCGGAGGTTACGGGTTCGTATTCAATGAAGAGCAAAATCCGCGCCACAGTCCGTCTGCCGGAATCGGCGCTGCCGCGTCTGAAAAACCATACGGGCGAAACGTTCCGTTTTTCCGGCGTTCTGGAAAAGATGGAACCTTATGCGCGCGAATTGATTCTGCTTGACGGCGAGCTTCTCTGAATTTGTCACGAACTGTAGCGAATCTATCACATATTGCACATATTTCAGCCCTTGAAGCATTCTCCGGAACAGTTATATTATCTCTCAGACGGCGTTTTCGTTTTGTCGGAAGGTATGATATATTGACGAAAAATATTACGCACCCTTGACGGAACGAACAGTGTCGCTATATTACCATATAACGAATAATAGCAAGAGGCAAACGGCTTAGCATGAAAAAGGCATCTGTGATCATCGTTGGAGCGGGCGGACGCGGAACCATCTACTCCAATCACTTGAAAACTCTTTCCGACCGCGCCGAAGTTGTTGCGGTTGCGGAGCCGCGCGATTTTTTCCGCGAACGCATTGCCCATACTCATAATATTCCGCCCGAAAACCAGTTCCGCGATTGGCACGACCTGCTGAAGCGTCCGAAATTTGCCGACGCCGTCATCATCGCCACGCAGGACCGAATGCATCTGGAGCCCGCGATCGCGTTTGCCGAACTGAAATATGACATTCTCATCGAAAAGCCGCTTGCTCCGACTCTTGAGGAGTGTCGGACTCTGATCGCCTCCGCCGAGACGAACAACATCATCATGTCCGTCTGCCATGTGCTCCGCTATACCAACTTTACCCGTACACTCAAAAAGCTGATCGACAGCGGGCGTATCGGGCAGGTGATGAGCGTTCAGCATCTGGAGCCGGTCGGCTACTGGCGTTTTGCCCACTCGTACGTGCGCGGCAACTGGAGCCGCGAAGAGGATTCTTCTTCGGTCCTGCTGGCAAAATCGATTCATGACCTCGACTGGCTGCGCTACATCGTCGGAGCCGCTCCGAAACAGGTTTCTTCGTTTGGTTCGCTGATGTTTTTCCGCAAGGAAAACCGTCCGGAAGGCGCGGCGGATCGCTGTCTGGATTGCAAACTGGAACCGGAGTGTCCCTATTCCGCTCCGCGCTTCTATCTGGAGCGTATCCGTTCGGGCAATATCGGCGCCTATGTGGAATCGGTTGCCGGAGACGCCACGGAAGAGAGCGTTCTGCGTCAGCTCCGCATTGGCCCCTACGGGCGCTGTGTGTTTGCGTGCGACAATGATGTCGCAGATCATCAGGTGGTGAATATAGAGTTCGAAAACAATGCCACGGCGGTGTTTACGCTTGCCGGCTGTTCAAAATACGGCGACCGCCGGACCACGGTTTTCGGTTCGCTCGGCGAACTTTACGGGGATGGCGACACGCTGCGCTGTTATTCGTATCTGACCGGAAAAACGGAAGAGATTCCGATTCCGCCTCCGGAGGTTCCGGATCATCACGGCGGCGGCGATTACAATCTGGTGCGCTCGTTTATCGATGCGGTTCTGACGCGCAACACATCGGAGATTGTCACCGGACCGGAGATTTCCCTGGAGACCCATTATCTGGTTTTTGCGGCTGAAATCGCGCGCAAGTCCGGATCGGTTGTGAACATGAAGGATTTTTTCCGCAGGACTGGTGTGGAAGGGCTCCTGCATCATACCCGTCAGAATTCGTAATCGACGGACAGCTCGGCCGTTTTGTAGAGAGTGACGCGTGATTTGCCTGCGCTGTCGTGCGCGTGTAGAAGAACGCGCAGTTGAGACTTTTTTTCATTGAATTCCGCCAGCCGGAGCTCCGGATTGAAGAAGCGCTTCCCTGTCAGTATTTTCGGAATGGAGATGATGTCCCGGTTGTAAAGTTCGAGCTCGTAGCGGTCTTCGAAAATCGCGACTTTCCGCAGTACTTCCCGCATGATTTTCTGTCTGCGCTCCATCGGCAGTTTTACCCATTCGCCGAAGGTCGCGACCCGTTCCGCGGAGCCGGAGCCGGGGAGCGCGTCCGCCTCTTTTTCAAGCATTTTGAGTTCTCCCTGCAGAACCGCCTGCTGCCTTCCCGCATTTTCGAGCGGACCTTTCACGGTTTCAAACAACATGAAATTCCTTTCCAGCGTTTTGCGGATGGAGTCGAGAACTCGCGAGACGTTTTCCAAAGCGGTGCGCTTTTCGCGCAGCTGTGTTTCGAGTTTGATTCGTTCAAAACTGACCCCGGTGTGGAGAAAGTAGAGCATCCCGAAGGGCGCGATCAGCGTTTCGAGTCCGAACTGACGCTCGGTGGTGTCGATGAGTGCGCTTCCTTTGCAGGGGGTGACCTGCAGACACTCCGCGTGCCGCTGACAGATGTAATACTTGTCCGCGCGTCCCTTCCGGTTTGCCTGCGGTTTCATGATTCCGCCGCAGTACCCGCACCGGGCGAGCCCGCAGAGAAGATATTTCCGTCCTTTGAATTTTTCTTTTCGCGGATAATATTTCTGTTGAAGCATCTGGACTTTTTCCCATTCCGCGCGTGAGAGGACGGGTTTGACGACTGCGGGGCAGGGGATGAGTTCTCCTTTGGAATCGGGCATGAATCCGCAGTATTTCGGATTGTTGAGTATCATGTTGATCCGTGCCGGCTTGACCGTTTTCCGTCCATTCGCACCGAGTTCGCGGCAGATTTCATTTTTCCCTTTCCCCGCAAGAAAATCCTGAAAGACTTTGCGGACGATGGCGAATTCATGTTTCTGCGGAGTGAGCACCTGCTGTCCGCGGACTTTTGAAAAAATGTATCCGTAAAGCCTGTGAAATCCGATCATGACGCCTTTGTTGCGTGCGCTGACGAGCCCGCGGACGGCGTTTTTCGCTTTTTCCTCTTTGGACTGCGTTTCGACTGCGCTGATGATCTTGACTCCGATGTCGCGCGGGTTGTAGAGTTTTCCGCCGACATAGGTTTTGACCTCCATGGATTCGAGCCAGTTCCAGATATTGCTTTCGTTTGTGGGAATGATGGTCGCGCGGACGAGCCGAGTTGCGGTGTCGAGCAGGAGGATGTCGCCTTTTTTGATATTGCGGAAGATGAACCCGAGACCTTCGCGGAAGACGGGCTGACGGTTTGTCGCGGCGTGTGTGCTGAAATATTGCTGTAATGCGAGGTCGAGTTTGTAGCATTCGCGGAAGAATTTTGTATCGGGATAAGAGTATCCGGTGATATTTGCGTCCCAGTCTTCCCAGTCGATATGCAGTCCGAGCGTTTGAGCGGACTTCCGGTTTGCTTCGAGTTGATCGGCGATGCTTGCGCTGTCGGATTCATCGCCGCTGGATTGCCTTGCGAATGAGAAGACTGTGGTTCCCTGAGGATGGCAGAAGAGTTTTCGTTCTTCTTCGCGCTGCATGCGGATGATATTTTTTTTGCTTTTCATAAAAAGTTCTCCGTGAATGTTTTGTTTGTTATAATAATATACCACTGATTGTGGTAATTGCGATTATCGCAATCCTCGCCGGCATGCTCCTCCCCGCGCTGAACTCAGCCCGTGAAAAAGCCCGCAGAATCTCCTGCGCGTCCAATCAGAAGCAGATCGGTCTCGCTTTCCAGCTTTACACCAACTTCCCGGATGATGTCGTCCTGCCCTTCGGCGGAGAGACTGCTGTAACAGACGGCATGCAAACTTATTCAACGAATGGGCTTGAACCGCTGGTTCTTAATGGAGTGCTGACGGATATGAAAATGTACATTTGTCCGTCCACTTCTCAGAAACCGGCAGTATACAGCTCCAAGCTTACTTCAAAGCCGTTCATTAATACGGATGCTAATGCTACCGCCGGATCAGGTTCTAGTATTGGACTTTCTTATCATTACCTTCCCGGTATGAATGCTAATACAACCGGTTCCGATTCCGGTATTCTGTTTGATGGTGGATCGGGAAGTTCGACTGCTTCTCCGAACCATGACAAGTTTGGTAATATCCTTTTCGGCGATGGACATGTTGCTTCATTTGTTACAGGAGCTAACAACAACTTCTGGATCAAGAAAGCAAATTGGAGCGAAAATGAGGATCTTCGAAATGGCCAGATCAAACTTAAGGATGACAGCCATGCTGTGACGATGGCCAAAGGAAAGACCGCAGACGATAATGCGGCCAACATTGTTGACTAATTCTTCTTTCTTCTTGTAATACTTGCGGTATTGCAAAAGAGAAGCCCTCCGCCGGGGATGAATCTTTCGGGATTCATTCCCGGCTTTCGAGAGTTTGAGTACAAAAAAAGTTATCAAAGAGCTCGTTGACAGATATTATAAAAATAGCACAATCAGTGTGGTAATTGCGATTATCGCAATCCTCGCCGGCATGCTCCTCCCCGCGCTGAACTCAGCCCGTGAAAAAGCCCGCAGAATCTCCTGCGCGTCCAATCAGAAGCAGATCGGTCTCGCTTTCCAGCTTTACACCAACTTCCCGGATGATGTTGTCTTGCCCTTCGGTGGAACTGTGGCTGCTAGCACAACAACCATGAAAACGACCTCTTCCGCTGGTCTTGAACCGCTGGTTCTCAACGGCGTTCTTACTGATATGAAGATGTATATTTGCCCCTCCACCTCCGTGAAGGTTGCAACTTACAACTCCAAAATCACGAGCTCCCCGTTTATGAATGATTCCACGACCGCCTCTGGCGCCGGATCGGGTCTTTCTGCTCTTGGACTTTCCTATCACTATCTCCCGGGCATGAATGCCAACACCACCGGTTCCGACTCCGGTATCGTCTTTGACGGCGGATCGGGTTCTGGAAATGCGTCCCCGAACCATGACAAGTTCGGCAACATTCTCTTTGGTGATGGTCACGTTGCCTCCTTCGTTTCCGGTGCCGGTAACAACTACTGGACCAAGAAGACCAACTGGACTAGCTCTGTCAAGAACGGTGCATTTGAAATCACTGGTAACGCAAGAGATATGGCTCTTGGCGCAACCGCTGATAACGACGCCAAGAACCTTGTTGACTAATCGCTCTTTCTCCTTGTAATACTCTGTATTGCAAAAGAGAGGCACTCCGCCGGAGATGAATCTTTCGGGATTTATCTCCGGCGGAGTATTTTTAGAGCAAAAGCGCGAATACCAACGCCACGCCTCTTATCCGGGCGAATTGCGGAAACAATCCGCATCAGAATGAATCCATACTCTTGACAAGTCTCCATTCCGGGGATAAATTACAGAGGAAAGAAGGAGAATCACCATGCAGAAACAGTTTTTGACATCCAGCGTTTATTCGTTCGAAAGTTTGCGGAACGGCAGCTTTCTGTATGTCGATAAAACGGAATACATCTGGCAACTGGTTGAATCTGCAAATGCCATGTATTTTCTCTCCCGTCCGCGCCGTTTCGGGAAGTCGCTGACAATTTCCACCCTGAAGGCCCTCTTTCAAGGACAAAAAGAACTTTTCAGGGGGCTTGCCATTTATGACAAGCCTTATGACTGGAAGCCGCACCCCGTCATTCATCTGGATATGGGCAGCCGGAAGAGTTCTTCCGTCGAACAGCTCGAAAACGCTCTGATTGATGCGTTGAAAAACTGTGCGGATTCTCTTGGTGTTGTCCCTCGCGGCGATAACGCACAAACTCAGCTTGGAAATCTGATTCTTGATGCATCGAAGACTGCTCCGGCGGTGATCCTTGTCGATGAGTACGACAAGCCGATTCTGGACAACATCGGTCAGCCGGAAGAGCAGGCGATTCTCCGTCACCTGAAAGGATTTTACTCTTCCATAAAAACTGGAGCCGACCGCATCCGCTTCGCTCTTGTCACAGGAGTCACAAAATTCTGTCATGTTTCCCTGTTTTCCGACCTCAACAACCTGCAGGACATCTCCCGTGATTCGCATTATGCCGCTATGCTCGGATATACGCAGGAGGAATTTGAACGCTGCTTTGCTTTATGGATTGCAGAAGCGGAAAGCCGGCAGGAGCTTTCGCACGGAAAGTTCCTTGAAAAAATAAAAAACTGGTATGACGGATACAGGT